>OHZJ01000975.1_pt1 | contig 11330 bp, 7 predicted proteins | sample 1580411 | NCBI WGS metagenome assembly OHZJ01 (sample SAMEA3882519, study PRJEB24775) | human gut metagenome | biome: human-associated habitat; feature: intestine environment; material: feces | place: Netherlands | collected 2009/2010 | reverse complement strand
GCGGTTGGGTTAGTTACGCTAACGCCTGAAACTTGTGCAGGAGCATTTGATGTGAGAGAAATGTTAGCCCAAGTTACGTTGTCACCGGCCAGTCCTTGTGGGTCGCTCTTGAGAGTAACCTTTTGTGAAGCTTCTGGGTAACCGTCAACCTTATAAGTCACTTCAACTTCTTGACCAGGCACCAGGTCGTCTTCAAACAAGAAGAAACCATTGTGAACGAGGTTAGGGTTCTTTACATATTTGTTGAAGATTGATTCGTAAGAGTCAGTAACAATAGTTTTGCCATTAACTGTTACAGATACATTATTGATAGGTTGACCATTTTCAGAGTTGGTTACAACACCGGCAAGCATAATCTTTTCAGGGCGAGCAAGACCGCGGAATTCCATGATAGAACGAGCGGTAGCAAAGCCTTCCAAGCGCTTGTAACTTTCATTGATGTTCAATGCCTGTTGCATAGGCAAAGTGTGATAACCACCTTCGCTCAAAATTGAAGCCATGTTGGTACGGCGGTTAACAGAAAGGTATGGGTATTGGTTTTCGTGAGTGTCAACATCTCCATTGTAGAACACTCGGTCGTAGTAGTTACCACGAGTTTCGGTGTTATACATCACGCCGGTGAGGTTCGGGCACATGATGTCGCCCATGCGCTTACCACCGTTAGGAGTTTTCTCTACATAGTTGCCATTAGATTTCCAACCACCAAAAAGGAATACTGTAGAGTTCTTAGATGGAGAGCCAGCATCAGAGTGGATAGAGTAGAAGAAGTCAGCACCCCATGCGTTAGCCATGTCGGAACGTTCGTCGAGATCAACGTATGCATTATCGTTGTCACGAGTCATGCCGATGGTAGTTTCATCAGCAGTGGTGTATTTAAACAAGAATGCACGGGTAGCCAAACCTACGCGCAACACTTTTTCTGCCTCAGTATAGCCATAAAGACCAGAGTTTTCGCGACCAGAGTGTCCTGGGTCAATCCAAAGTTTGAATGTGCCCCAATCCTGCTTAGTGATTTCTTGAGCCTGGGCGCTGCCGCCAAATGCCATTGATGCCAAAGCGGCAATCATAATATTTTTCTTATAATTTTTCATGATTTACCTTATTTAATATCAATAACATAAATATTACCATCGGCATCGTTGTCGAACGCCACCTTTGTACCGTCAGGAGATACCGACAAAGTAACAGGAATCACATCACTATTAGGAGTGAGATTGTTTTCAACGCCAGTTTCAACATTCACTGAGTAAATGTCGGAAGCAGTGAAGCGTTCGCCATTGTCTTGCAAACGAGCAAACATCAAATCCTTGCTGTTGGGAGCCCATGAAGCATGTGAACCCTTGCCGAAAGACTTGAGGTTAGTACCGTCAACATCACAAACAAACAAACCGTTGCTTACGATTTGGAATGCGATTTTCTTGCCATCAGGCGACAAAGTTGGGTTAAGCACCATCTTGCCTGCGAACTTTTCAAGTGATGGAATCAACTTAGTTGCTTCAGCAGGTTGGTCAACCATGATTTTGAGAAGGTTTGTAGCCTTCATTACCTTTGATTGACGGAAATTTCTTTGACCAGCTGCCACTTCTTGAATTTTGCCGGTTTGTACATCTACATTTTCGATGCGAACCATGCGTAGGTTGTCAACCACTGTGTAAGGGGTTGAAACGATTGTGGCTGCGTCAGCCCAATTCATTTTGTAACCAGCACCTAAAGCATCGGAAACTTGTTGGAGATTGGAACCATCAGCATTGGCAACCCAAATACCGATGTAGTTGTCGCCAGTAACAGCAATCTTACTGCCATCAGGTGACCAAACAGGAGCCATAAGGCTTTGAGAAGATTTGATAAACAATCTTGGCTCGCTAACGGCCTTAGATTGTGCCATCAAACTGCTCACAATCAGCATCATTGCTGAAACGAGTAGCAATTTTTTCTTCATGTTCAGAAAAATTAATTAGTTAGTTAAAAATAAGTTTTCGGTTTTATTTCCTCCAAAATTAATATTTTTTTTAAAACCTTACAACAAACATTGTGTAAAAATAAAAAAAACTTCTGCGTTTCGGCAGAAGTTTTTCGTTATGTGATTTAGTGTCATTTTGTCGCAAGTTCATCGAGCAATGCGAAATCCAATACATCTTTTATGCATTCCACATAATGGAAGGTGAGGCCTTTGAGATATTTTGGCTCAATGTCGTTGATGTCCTTTTTGTTTTGGTTACACAGTATAATATCTGTGATACCAGCACGCTTTGCTGCCAAAATTTTCTCCTTGATGCCTCCCACAGGAAGCACCTTGCCACGCAATGTGATTTCGCCCGTCATAGCCAGTTTGCTGCGCACTTTCCTTTTGGTGAATGTGGAAACCAGTGAGGTGACCATTGTCACACCTGCAGATGGTCCGTCTTTTGGAATTGCGCCTTCTGGCACGTGGATGTGTACGCTGTTGTTGTCAAACACACTTTGCTCAATGCCCCATTCTGAAGCGTGTGCTTTAATGTATTGCATTGCAATGATAGCCGACTCCTTCATCACATCGCCTAAATTACCTGTTAATGTGAGTTTTTCGCCCGACTTACCAGCTGGCGAGAGTGACGATTCCACAAAAAGAATTTCACCACCGACGGCAGTCCAAGCCAAGCCTGTCACCACACCTGCATAGTCGTTTCCTTCATATTCCTCACTATTAAATATAGGTGAACCGAGGTATTCTTCTACCATATTTGGAGTAACAGAAGTTGGGTATTCTGTTCCGCTGACTTTTTTGCAGGCTATCTTTCTGAGGATTTTTCCGATTTTCTTTTCCAAATCTCTCACGCCGCTTTCACGAGTGTAGTTTTGGATGATTTTAGCCAAAGTGGGTTTGGAAATACTTACCTCCTTTGGTTCGAATCCGTTCTCCTCCAGTTGCTTTGGCACAAGATGGCGAGCTGCGATTTCCACTTTCTCCTCCATTGTGTAACTGTTTATTTCAATTATCTCCATTCTGTCGAGCAATGGGCGAGAAATGGTCTGGAGAGAGTTGGCTGTGGCAATGAAAAGCACTTTCGACAAATCGTAATCAATGTCGATGTAATTGTCGTGGAAGTGAGAGTTTTGCTCTGGGTCAAGCACTTCAAGTAAAGCCGAAGAAGGGTCGCCCTTGAAGTCGCTTCCCACTTTATCTATTTCGTCAAGCACGATCACGGGATTGTTTGCGCCACACTTTGCCATGGCTTGGAGTATTCGGCCTGGCATAGCTCCGATGTATGTGCGTCGGTGACCACGGATTTCCGACTCGTCGTGAAGACCGCCAAGAGAAATTCGAGCATACTTTCTGTTGATTGACTTGGCAATAGAGCGGCCTAATGAGGTTTTACCCACACCAGGAGGGCCGTAAAGGCAGAGGATAGGGGCTTTCAAGTCGCCTCTCAATTTCAGCACAGCAAGGTGCTCAAGTATTCTTTCCTTCACTTTTTCAAGTCCGAAGTGATCTTTATTGAGTTGTGCCGATACCTTTTTCAAACTGATATTGTCTTTAGTGGTATCATCCCATGGGAGGTTGAGCAGATTGTCGAGGTAGCTGAACTGAACGGAGTAATCTGGTGATTGCGGATTGTAGCGTTCGAGTTTCTTCAGTTCCTTTTCAAATTGCTGCTGCACATTCTCGTTCCAGTTCTTGCTCTTGGAGCGTTGATACAGTTGCTGGATATCGTCTTCGCCATTGCCCAGTTCTTCCTGAATGGTGCGAATTTGCTGTTGCAGGAAGTGCTCACGTTGCTGTTGCGACAGATCTTCTCTGGTTCGCGAAGTGATATTTGCCTTCAGTTCCACAAGTTGCGCCTCTTTGCTCAATGCTGCAAAGAGGAGATAGGCACGCTTTTTGACATCTCTTTCCTCAAGCATTTCTTGCTTCTTGTGAGGCTCGAATGGCATGTTGGTGGTGAGGAAATTGATTAAATATTCGTTACTGTCGATGTTCTTGACAGCAAAAGCCAATTCATTGGCGCCTTCACCAAGTGTTTTGAGAATTTGGTGCGTAACATCCTTAATCGACGACATCAACACACGGAATTCCTTATCCTTTGCGATTGGTCGGATTTCTTCAAGCGTGGTGATACTGCCTCTGAGATATGGTTCAGTGGCATGAATTGAGTTGAGTTTGAATGGAGAGCGACCACGCAAAATCACGTTTGTGGTGTTGTCGGGCAATTCAAGCACTTTTATAATATCGGCCACGGTACCTACTTTGTAGAGGTCGTCGAAGCCGGGATTGTCCACTTTGCTATCTATTTGGCAGACCACAGCAATCGGGCGGCCCAGTCGCTTTGCCTCATTAATCAGGTTTAATGATTGTGGGCGACCAATAGCCACAGGCATGGTCATTTCTGGGAAAAGCACCATGTTTCTCAATGTGAGAATTGGCATATCCGTCATTTCTTCTGCTCCTACGTTCGTGTTGCCGAGTGGATCAGCTTTGATTTCGGCGAATATTGTTCCAATTTGTGGAGCAGCTTCTGCTTGTATGTCGGTGTCTAAATCGTTAAAAAAATCTTTCATCCTTTTTTGTTTTTATGAATCAAGTGGCAATTAAAGTGCCAATATAATATGTGAAATCATAAATATGACTATTTTGCGTTGTTTCTGCCAAAATGTCGCCTCTGCGAAATCAAAATGGGGTGGCACGAAAAATGCGATTTTGAATTTTCGAAAAAAAATTATAAACTTTAAAATACTACAAAAATGACAATTAAACCATTAGGCGACCGCGTTCTTATCGAACCCGCCAAAGCAGAAGAAGTCACTGCTGCTGGCATCATTATTCCAGACAGCGCAAAGGAAAAGCCTCTCAGAGGCACTGTGATTGCATGTGGCAATGGCACTAAAGATGAAGAAATGTACGTTAAGGTGAACGACATGGTTCTGTATGGCAAATATGCTGGTACAGAAATCGAAGTTGATGGAAAGAAAATGCTGATGATGCGTCAATCCGACATCTTGGCTGTAGTTGTTGACTAATTAAAATTTTAAAGACATGGCTAAATTAATTAAATTCGATATTAAGGCTCGCGAAGAACTTAAAAAAGGCGTTGACCAATTGAGCAACGCAGTAAAGGTGACACTTGGTCCAAAAGGCCGTAATGTGATTCTTGACAAGAAATTTGGTGCTCCTCACATCACTAAAGACGGTGTGAGTGTGGCTCGCGAAGTGGAGCTTGAAGATGAATTCCAAAACATTGGTGCTCAACTTGTGAAGGAAGTGGCATCAAAGACCAACGACGATGCCGGTGACGGTACAACCACCGCTACAGTTCTGGCTCAAGCTATTGTGAACGAAGGACTGAAGAATGTGGCTGCTGGCGCTAATCCAATGGACTTGAAGCGCGGTATCGACAAAGCAGTTGCAAAAGTTGTGGAAGGCATCAAGGCTCAAGCTCAAGAAGTGGGCGACGAATTCGACAAAATTGAAAACGTGGCACGTATCAGTGCTAATAATGATTCTGTGATTGGCGAACTCATTGCAGAAGCTATGAAGAAGGTGAAACGCGATGGCGTTATCACAGTAGAAGATGCAAAGGGTACCGACACTTACGTAGATGTGGTAGAAGGTATGCAATTCGATCGCGGATATATTTCTCCATATTTCGTTACAAATGCAGAAAAAATGTCATGCGAAATGGAGCATCCCTATATTCTTCTTTTTGATAAGAAGATTTCCACATTGAAGGATATGCTTCCTATTTTGGAACAAACTGCTCAAAGCGGCCGTCCACTGCTTATCATTTCAGAAGATGTGGATAGCGAAGCATTGGCCACATTGGTGGTTAACCGTATGCGTGGTTCACTCAAGGTTTGCGCAGTTAAGGCTCCAGGCTTCGGCGACCGTCGTAAGGAAATGCTCGAAGATATTGCAATTCTTACCGGTGGCGTTGTTATCAGCGAAGATAAGGGCATGAACCTTGCAAGTGCCACTATTGATATGCTCGGTACTGCAGAAAAGATTTCTGTGAACAAGGAAAACACCACTATCGTGAATGGTGCTGGCGACAAGGCTAAGATTTCTGACCGTGTTACTCAAATCCGCACCCAAATCGAGTCAACTAAGTCAACTTACGACAAGGAAAAACTCCAAGAACGTTTGGCCAAACTCGCTGGCGGTGTAGCAGTGCTTTACATCGGCGCGCCAAGTGAAGTGGAAATGAAGGAGAAGAAAGACCGTGTTGACGATGCTCTTAGCGCAACTCGTGCAGCTGTGGCAGAAGGTATCGTTCCTGGTGGTGGCGTGGCTTACATTCGCTGCTTGGATTCTCTCGAAGGCTTTAAGGGCGATAACGACGATGAAACTACTGGTATTCGCATCGTAAAGCGTGCCATCGAAGAACCACTTCGCCAGATTGTGAACAACGCAGGTCTCGAAGGCGCAGTTGTGGTAAACGAGGTTAGAAACGGCAAGGGCGACTTTGGTTACAATGCACGCACCGACAAGTACGAAAACCTCTTTGAAACTGGCGTGATCGACCCAGCTAAGGTTACTCGTGTGGCATTGGAAAATGCAGCTTCTATCGCAGGCATGTTCTTGACCACAGAATGTGTGATCGCTGAAAAGAAGGAAGAAGTGCCAGCTGCTCCTGCAGCCCCAGGCATGGGTGGTATGATGTAATCTAAAAATCATATAATCATATTGTTAAAGGTCGTGAGAAATCACGGCCTTTTTTTATGTCAATACCTTAATGGTTATAAGGTTTTTTCAATTATTTGTCAAACTCACATTTTTTTTATATTTTTGTTGTTTAAATGAAGGATAATGTACCCAGCCAAAGGAGAGTTGTCCCGAAATGCTGAATTTCTTATGAACGAAATCATTTGTATATCATTAATACTAAGTTGCATAATCTCTTATGTGGCTACCAATCTTGTGCTTAAATTTGCTCATAAGAAAAGGCTTTACGACTCTTTCGACGAACGCAAGATTCACAAAGGCAATATCCCACGATTAGGTGGCGTGGCATTTTCATTGGCCACAATTTTGACAATCATTTTGGTAGGTATATATGTTCGATATTGGGGCAGCTTCAAGTTTGCATTGTATTTCGCCACACATTCCGAATTGATTATGTTTGCCGTTATTGCTTTGCTTCTTGTCACTATGACAGGGCTGCTCGACGACCTGATAGGCTTCAGGTATCGGACAAAATTCATCGCGCAAATATCGGCAGGCGTATTGGTGTGTTACAGTGGTTTTTGGATCAACAATTTTCACGGGTTGTTCGGTTTATACCACCTCAACATTTACCAAGGCTGGATTCTGACTATCTTTACTGTAGTACTGATTACTAACGCCATCAATTTTATCGACGGCATTGATGGATTGGCTGGCACGTTGAGCCTGTTTTTCTTTGTCTTTTATTTTATTGTGGCATACACCTATACGCAGTTGGCAATATTAATTATCACAATTCCCGTAATTGGAGCATTATTGCCATTCCTGTATTTCAACTTATTCGGCAAAGCTGAAAAGAAAAAGAAAATATTCATGGGTGATACCGGTTCCCTGTTTATTGGCTTTTTGGTCAGCGTGATTTGCATCGACATCACAAATGATTCTGAAAATATTTTAGGAGCCACACCTATTGCGGTGGCATATTGCCCTCTAATCGTTCCTTGCTTCGACTTGGCGAGAGTGGTAATCAGCCGATTGTACGAAAACCGCAATCCGTTTAAAGCCGACAAAACTCACCTTCATCACCTCATATTATCTATTGTGAAATCGCAAAAAGTGACATTGCTTTTGATAATGACACTTGCGTTATTTATCACTTCGGCATCAATCCTGTTGTCGTATGATTTCAATGTGAACCTTGTGTTTATGTTTGACGTGATGATTTGGATAATGGTAATGATGGTGATATATCGCAAACTTAAAAAGAATAACTAAAACCCAAGATAAATGAAAATCAAGACTTTACTTTGTTCTTTAGCTGTCGGGCTTCTACTCACAGGATGTAAAACGCCCCAGTTAGGCTATTTTCAAGACTTGAAAAATGGCGACAAGAAAGAACTGACATCAGAAAATATTATCAAGCTTCAGCCAGGCGACCGCCTTTCTATCTTGGTAAGTAGCAAAGACCCTAATTTGGCGTATCTCTACAATTTGCAGGTTGTGGGCCATTATCGTTCCACTACTTCGAACAACAACCTGTCAACATCTTCCATCGCAAGCTATACCGTAGATGAAGATGGCTGCATCGATTTCCCTTATTTGGGCAAATTGCACATTCAGGGTATGACTCGTAGTCAGGTTGCCGAATTTGTAAAGGCTTCGCTTATTAAAAACGATATGCTGAAAGACCCAACAGTTACGGTTGATTTCCGCGACATGTATTTCTCGGTAACTGGCGAAGTGAAGAATCCGGGACGCTTTGTTATTGACCACGACAAGGTGACAATTCTTGACGCGCTCAGCCAAGCTGGCGACTTGACTATTTATGGCCGTCGCGACAATGTGTTGGTCATGCGTCAGGAGGGCAAAACCCAGAACGTGTATCGCATAGATTTGGCTAATGCCGATCAGCTTTACTCTTCTCCCGTGTTTTACTTGCAGCAAAATGATGTGATTTACGTTGAACCAAACACTCGTCGAGCAAAAGAGGCTACCGAGCTTGGCATTTCGTTCAGCAATCCATCTCTCTGGCTTTCAGCTGCTTCATTGTTAACCACTATTAGTGTTCTTATCTTTAAAAATTAATGGAACAGAACAATACATATAATCAGAGCGATACAACACAGAATGAAGATTTTGTGAAATTGCAACAATGGCTTTCGCTGTGCATTAGTAAATGGCACTGGTTTCTAACCTCAATGATTGTTGTTGGTGGCTTGGCGGTGCTTTATGTGCTAACCACAACGCCTACCTACACACGAAAAATGTCGATTCTCATCAAGGACGATGATGCGTCGAGCTCTCTTTCTAAAGAGTTTGGACAGTTTTCCGATATGGCGTTTGGTAAGTCGCGAACCAACATTCAGAACGAGATGATTACTTTGAAGTCAATCACCTACATGAAGGAGGTTGTTCAATCCCTGCATCTCGACATGAATTATACAATTGACGGCACTTTCCACGATAGGGTGATTTATGGTAAAGATCTTCCTGTGAATGTGGTACTTCCTGATATTGACCCTGATGCATACGTCGGATTCATTCTTAAAATCAATAACAACGGACTTGAGTTGTCGGGCTTTTCAAACAAAGCTGATGATGAAAAAGGGAAAGTGATACGCGGCAAACTCAATACGCCAATCCAAACACCTATTGGTAAGGTGATTGTTACGCCGACAAAGTCGTATGTGGGCAAATTTGATTATCCAATCCACGTTGCAAAGTACAGCACTGCTGACTGTACCAAAAATTATGCCAACAGCCTCAATGTGGAATTGAATCAGGAGCGTGCTTCTGTGGTCGATGTCACACTTAACGATGAATCGCCTGAAAGGGCAGAGGATATTTTGAACAAGCTCTTTGAGATTTACAATAAGAAATGGGTAGAAGACATCAACCAGCAAGCCATTAGCACATCGCAGTTTATTGATGAGGAACTGCGCTTGATTGAATCAGAGTTGGGCATTGTTGACCAAGATATTTCTTCGTTTAAGAGTGAACATCTGGTACCAGACTTACACGAAGCGTCAAGCATTTATATGAATAAAGTGGAAACCACCAATTCACAATTGCTTGAGCTCGACAACCAACTCTTTATGGCGAAATATGTGAAACGACAGCTTAGCGATGGACATAAATTCAATGTTCTTCCTGCTAACTCAGGAATTGACAATGGCGTGATTTCACAACAAATTGCCAACTACAACGAGATGGTGCTTCAACGCAATAATTTGGCAGCTAACAGTAGCGAGAACAACCCTCTTGTTCAAGATATTGACAAGTCGTTGACTTCCACAAAACATGCCATTCGTGCAGCTATCGACAATGTGATTGCCACACTTACCGATAGAATTGCCGCATTGCAGTCAAGTGAAAGCAAAACCAAATCACAAATCGCTTCTAATCCTACTCAAGAGAAATATTTGTTGAGCGTTGAGCGTCAGCAAAAGGTGAAAGAGCAGTTATATGTGTTTTTGCTTCAGAAGCGTGAGGAAAACCAACTTTCGAAAGCGTTCACAGCATACAACACAAAGATGCTTAATCCTCCAACTGGTGGTAAAGCTCCTACAAAACCTGTGAAAACGAATGTAGCAATTATTGCTTTTGTGATAGCGTTGCTGATTCCAATGATTATCGTGTTCATTGTCAGCAATATGGATACTACTATTCGTTATCGAAAAGACGTGTCATCGTTGTCTCTTCCATTCCTCGGTGAATTGCCACTTTCATACAAGCGCAGAAAAGGCATATTTGGGTGGTTCCATAAGCAGAAGGATATTCGCACAATTGTGGTACAAGAGAAGAATGGCAACTCCATTAATGAGGCGTTCCGTGTGCTCCGTACCAACTTGGAATTCATCACTGGTAAGGAAGGAAAGAACAAGCGAATCATGTTCACATCATCAAACGCAGGTTCAGGTAAGACCTTCATTTCCATGAACCTTGCCACATCTTTTGCCATTAAGGATAAGAAGATTTTGGTGATTGACCTCGACTTGCGTAAGGCTTCGCTCTCTTCATTTATCAGCACTCCACCAATTGGTATTTCTGACTATTTGAGCGGTAATATTGATGATTTTGAAAATATCATTGTAAAGGGCAAAACTCATCCTAACTTGGATGTGATTCCTGTGGGTACTATTCCTCCTAACCCAACCGAAATCCTCTTTAGCGAGAGATTGGCTCAACTTCTCGATAGCGTTCAGAATCGTTACGACTATATATTTGTCGACTGTCCTCCATTGGAAATTGTGGCTGATGCCTCAATTATCAACAGCCATTGTGATATGACCATCTTTGTGATTCGTTCGGGTCACCTCGACAAGAGTATTTTGCCAAACATCGAGAAATTCTATGTAGAAAAGCGCTACAAGAATATGATGATTGTGCTGAACGGTATCGACACGTCGTCGAATGGTTACGGCTACGGATATGGCTATGGTTACGGATATGGCTATGGCGAAGATCAAAATGATAAGAAAAAGAAGAGCAAAAAATAATGGAAAGCAAGCAACGCATAGATAGCACTTCGAGACATCATGGACATCACAAGCACCATAGACACCACCGCCATGGAAGAAACAAAAAGCCACTTGTGATTGGGATTATAGTTGCAGCAGTGGCTGTCGCACTTGGCAGCGCATCTGTTGTAAATCAGCTGAACAGGCGAAAAAATTATCACGTCACCTGTACA
>OHZJ01000965.1_pt1 | contig 11406 bp, 8 predicted proteins | sample 1580411 | NCBI WGS metagenome assembly OHZJ01 (sample SAMEA3882519, study PRJEB24775) | human gut metagenome | biome: human-associated habitat; feature: intestine environment; material: feces | place: Netherlands | collected 2009/2010 | reverse complement strand
CTTCTGTTTTTGCAGTTTCTTTCTTCGGAGCACCAACTTTTGAAATAAACTTAAAGCAGTAAATGATCAGACTGATAAGTATTAATACACAGAATACAGTTCCCATTCCCATCAAAGTATTGAGAGCTGCCTTTTCTAACTTCTCGCCTAATGTATACACGATATCTGCTGTTGCATCAGTCATCTCGATCTCTTCTGTCAGATAATTGTATTCATAGACGAATGTTACGTCCACATCTCTCTCAGAAAAATTTACGATCTGGTCAACGGTAACAGTATCGCTTGTCTTATCAATAGAGAACTCACCCAGACCAACAAATGTACCCACATCAGATGTCGTGTCCAGCCATGACTGTAAAAGACTGATCACAGCTTCTGCCTCTGTGTATTCTCTTCCATACTGTTTTGCATACTGCTTTGCATACTGCTCATTTGTCTCAATTGCCGCAGATAACTCCTCCTCAGAAGATGCTGCAATTGAAGTTACCAAGTTCTGTGCGCTGCTCTGTAGATCAGAGTAACTCATTCCGCCGTAGTCAACATCCTGCGGATCAGCGGATCCACAAGCTGCGAGTGTCAGCGCCATGATGCAAAGACAAAGCATTAAAGATAATTTTTTCTTCATAACTTCACCTTTCTATTTTGTTCCATGTTTCTTGTCCGGTACACCTGCACATTTTGTGTATAATAATTCAAATGCATCTACAAGGTATTTTCTGGTGTCTGCCGGATCTAAAATAAGATCTACATAACCACGTCTTGCTGCAGTCATAACACTTGACTGTAATGCATCATATTCTTTTGCTTTTGCTGCGAGTTCATCTGCAGATGCATCTGCGTACATGATCTTTGCTGCAAGCTCGCCATCCATCATACCGATCTTTGCATCTTCCCATGCATATGTAAAGTCTGCTCCGATTGCTTTGGAGTTCATTGTCACATAAGCGCTTCCGATTGCATTTCCGGTGATCAGGTTTACTTTCGGGCAGGTTGCATCAGCGAATGCCATTGTCATGCGTGCAAGTGCTTTTGCAAGTCCTTTTTCTGCACAGACAGTAGCTGCATAACCTTTTACGTTTGTTAAAGACAATACCGGGATCTCGAACGCATCACAGAAGTTAACGAACTCTGCTGCCTTGTTGCATCCTCTTGCTGTCAGAGCTCCGGAGAACTCCTCTGCTTTTTTGCCCTCTTCATCGTAAACTTCTGAGCAGTTTGCAACAGCGCCGACTGTCATTCCGTTTAACTGGATAAATCCGGTTACCATATCTTTTGCATAGTTTTTCTTTGTTTCAAAGAATACATGTCCGTCTGAGATCTCACTTAATAAATATCTTGGATCGCCTTTCATGGCTGCCATGTTCTCACATGCACGTTTTAAATCATCCTGACACTCAGATGTGTATACATCTCCTTCATTATTTAAAGGAAGGACGCTTACTAACTCGCGGATCTCTGCAATGATCTCATCCTCTGTTCCAACAGCATCGATACAACCGTTTTTCTCACTCTGGAACTCTGCGGAAGAAGTATCGCATTTTTCAATACGGTTACCCTCGATCGCATTCGGGGAATTGATGAACATTTTTCCTTTGCTCTCCATAAATGCGAAATCAGATAATGCAGGAACTACTGCAAGTCCACCGCCACAGCTTCCGAAAATAGCGGAAATCTGCGGAACAACGCCGGATGCTGCAACCTCCTTTGCGTAGATCTCACCAAATCCGTTTAACGCATCCACAGATTCCTGTAAACGCATTCCGGCGCAATCGATAAATCCGATCACCGGTGCTCCCATTTTCATTGCCATGTCATATACGGCTGCAATCTTCTTTGCATGCATCTCTCCGATAGTACCGTTTAATACAGCTGCATTCTGGCTGTATACAAATACCAGATTGCCATCCACCAGACCATGTCCGGTAATTACACCATCGGACGGTGTATCTGTGTCTGCAAGATTAAAGTCTGTATTTCTTGCGGTTACGAGAGAACCGATTTCCATGAAACTGTTCTCATCGACTAACTTGGTAATACGCTGCATTGCCAAGCTATCATTACTACTATTCATCCTTTTTGCCCTCCATCTATAAAGTTTGTTACCACATCTTTTGACATGGTACATAGTGAATAATGTAAAAATATAACAAATTCCGCTAGGATAAATTATAGATGGTCAGTGACAAATTTTCAAGAGAATTGTTAATTTTTTGACAGTTTTTTTTTGCATACAAGGAATTTAGGGCTTTTACATTGGAAATAATTCTGCTGTTTTTTTTACACACCAGCAAAAATCGATTCTTTTTACCGTATTCTTCACTGTGACCACACGTTTTGCCAGAACCTCATCTCCCAGAAGGTATGTTATCTCACCGATAAAATCTCCTTCCGTTACCGGTGCATAAAGTTTCCGGGATAATTGATACTCTATGTGTACTTCCTGGTCTTTTTCAATCAATAGTTCCACATTTTCTTTCACCGGCGCAACTTCAAGTTCTGTTGTTACCTCTTCGCCGATCTTTGTGCCCTGTCCGTCCACCACCTGTACCGGAGCATATTCCCCTGCGTCCAGTTCAATCTCATCCAGACTTATTTTCCGGAACCGGGAAATTCCATACTGCATAAGTTTTTTTGTATCTGCCCACTTATATGTTTTATTATTCGGCCACCCGCAGGCAAGCAGTGCAACGATAAAAGTTCTGTCATCACGTTTTAATGCCCCGACATAACAATATCCCGCATTACCGGTAAAACCGGTCTTGCCTGACAATGCCCCGTCCATCATCTGCAAAAACGCATTATGATTACAGCAGGTGTAACTGTTTTTACCATCTATATCAGAAAACTGATACTGTCCTTCCCTTGTGATTGTAAGAAATTGCTCTGTCATTTCTGATGTTTTGATGCAGTACCGCATGATCAAAGAAAGATCTGCCGCTGTTGTGTGATGAAAGCCATTTTCATTTTTGGCATCCAGTCCGTTCGGTGTGATAAAATAACTGTCCTCACAGCCGATCTCCTCTGCTTTATCGTTCATAAGTTTTGCAAAAGCACCCGTCGTGCCTGCAATGTGTTCTGCAATCGCCACAGCGCAGTCATTATAAGATTCCAACATTAGTCCGTACAGCAGATCTTTCAGATAAAACTTCTGCCCCTCCCGCATACCCAGATGAACTTTCGGCTGTGACGCTGCAAGCGTACTCACGGTCACTTCGCTGTCCAGGTCGCAGTTTTCCAGTGCAATGATACATGTCAGTATTTTGGTCGTACTGGCATTCGCCATCGCCTGGTGCCCGTTTTTTTCATACAGGATACGCCCGGAATCCGCATCCATAAGCACAGCTGCTTTTGCATACAGGGAATTTTGATCCGGCTTTTCTATCACTTCCTCCATCCGCACATTTTCTTTTTGATCAAAAGCCTCCACGATCTGTATCCCATATCCTGTTAAGATCACAGTGACAAGGATCCATGCCAGCAGTTTTTTCCACATACACCAGACTCCAAAAAAGCATTTCATTAATCCTTATGTATATAATACGCAAAAAATGCTCATTTTTTGTGAAAAAAAAGCATACGAAACCAGATCAGATATCCAGTTTCATATGCATTTCCGCTTCCGCTTCCTGTTTGAATTCTTCTACCTGGACCGGACTTAACACGGGAAGTTCATCGATTGACTGAACGCCAAAACTCCTTAAGAATTCCTCCGTTGTGCCAAAAAGCAGCGGGCGTCCCGGCGCATCCAGCCTTCCAAGTTCACATACCAGATTGTACTCCACCAGCTTGTTTACCGCATGATCGCAGGAAACACCTCTGATCTTTTCAATTTCCGCCTTTGTAATCGGCTGCTTGTAGGCAATGATCGAAAGGGTTTCAAGCAGAACGTCGGTAAGCACATGCTTTTTCGGCTGTTTTGCGATTTTCACCAGATATTCATACATTTCGCCCTTCGTACACATCTGATAAGAACCGTCCAGTTCCATGATCTTAACGCCGACGCCATCATCCTCATAGCGCTGCATCAGATGTTCTATGATCTTTTTTGTCCGTTCTGTATCAAGTTCCAGTGTTTTTGCTATACGCTCTAATTCCACAGACTCTCCCATTGTAAACAGGATCGCCTCAACGATTGCCTCATATTTTTTTTCTTCCATACCAACCCTCTATTCCGGTGTGTAAAAATTCCACACAGATCCCATTTCATTTCTGCTGTCACACAGCTAGGCCGCAATTTTTGATTCAATTTTTATATCATCAAACGTGTATTCCTGGGAAACAACGATCTTTCCCATCTTCATCAGCTCTAATATTGCCAGAAATGTCACAACCACTTCCATTTTCCCGGACTGTGCTTCTAAAAGACTCCGAAACGAAAAATGTCCGTGATGCAGACTGTATTCTTCCACATATGTCATCTTATCAGAAAGTGACACTTCCTCTTTCTCGATTCTTCCAAACTTCGAACGGACCGGATCGATCTTATCCGCCTGTTTCTTTATGATGGACTGAAAAATATCATTCAGCCTCGCAAGTGTTACCCCGGACATCAGTTCATTCACATCAACCGGTTCTTCATATGCAAGAACTTCGGGCGGGATTGTCGGTGCTTTAAACCATACTTTTTCCGCATCAATCTGACGGTCCCTGAGTTCATATGCCATACATTTATACATTTTATATTCCAACAGCTGCTGCACAAGTTCCGCTCTCGGATCTTCTTCTTCATCATCCTCGCTTTCTTTTGCAGGGAGCAGCATTTTTGATTTGATATCAAGCAGTGTCGCCGCCATCACGAGAAATTCGCTCATCACATTTAAGTCCTGTCTGCGCATTTCGGCAATATATTCCATATACTGGTTTGTGATCTCCACGATTGGAATATCATATATATTGACTTTATTTTTTTCTAACAGATGTAAAAGCAGATCTAACGGCCCCTCAAACACCTGAAGTTTTACAGTTAATTCCATCTATGTCATACCCTCTCATTCCACAAATATTGATTTTACCGTGGATTCCCGCAAAATTCAAGATTTTTATGCATAATGTACATCCTTCGCATCTAAAATAAATTATAACAGAACCCTACGGAGGGCATATTCTTGAAATTCATGGTTTCCATTCTGCTCGGTCTCAATCTCCTTGTGCAGGGCACGGTACTTCCTGCATCTTCCTGTTTCATTCCGAATGTAACCATCCCCCTGTCTCCTGCTGCCCAGACAGATACTGCACCTGCTGCAGACTTAAATATCTCCGCACCAAGCGCCATTTTGATGGAGGCTTCCACCGGTGCCGTCGTCTACGAAAAAAATTCCCACGAGGCAAGGCATCCGGCAAGTGTCACCAAGATTATGACGCTGCTTCTGATTTTTGATGCACTCTCATCCAAACAGATTTCCTTAGATGACACGGTGACCGTCTCCGAATATGCAGCAAGCATGGGCGGTTCTCAGGTGTTTTTAGAACCGGGTGAAACCCAGACAGTCGAAACGATGATCAAATGTATCAGTGTTGCGAGCGCCAATGACGCCTGTGTTGCCATGGCAGAACATGTTGCCGGTTCCGAATCAGAATTTGTCCGCATGATGAACGAACGCGCAAAAGGACTCGGTATGAATGACACCAATTTCGTCAACTGCTGTGGTTTAGATGCCGACGGACATATGACCAGCGCCAATGACATTGCACTGATGTCGCGCGAACTGATCACAAAATACCCGAAAATCCATGATTACTGCACAATCTGGATGGAAAATATCACCCACACTACCGCAAAAGGTTCCTCGGAGTTCGGTCTGACAAACACCAATAAGCTGATCAAACATTACCAGTATGCCACCGGCTTAAAAACCGGATTTACCAACACTGCCATGTACTGTATTTCCGCAACCGCCAAAAAAGATGATATGGAACTGATCGCCGTCATCATGGGGGCTCCTGATATCAAGTCACGCTCTGCGGATGCCACGACTCTTTTGAATTATGGGTTTGGGAAATGCAGGATTTACTGTGACAGCCACGAAGATAAGTTAGACGATCTCCCGGTTGAAAAAGGCCTTGCGGATTCTGTAGGCATCATTTACCAAAGACCTTTTCAATACATGACAACAGACGGAAGTGATCTTACCGGCATTACCAAAAGCATCGAACTGCCGGAAAATGTGACAGCACCAGTAAAAAAAGGAAACACTGCCGGGAAGGCGGTCTATTCTCTAAATGGAACGCCGATCGGCAGTGTCAATATTGTATATGCGGATACAGTCGATGCTGCAGATTATAAAGATTATTTTTGCCGCACCCTGTTATATTTTGTTCCTTAAAAATACAGCGTCCGGTGTATCACTGATTTGATGTCATGAAACATTCTGTTATTACATATCACTGATCTGATGGTGCGGAACATTTGTTCTCATATTATAACAACGGTGCAAACAGACGCATCAGGCTCTGAACCATACGTACCGGAAGTCTTCGTCTGCGGCAGAATGAAACATCCATCTCCTCCGACTCTTCAAATGTCCTGAGGCAGTCTTCCTTTACCTGCATGACTGCCTTAGACCGGTACATAAATACACCACATTCAAAGTGTAAAAACAGACTCCGGTAGTCAAGGTTTACACTGCCGACCGTCGCGATCTCATCGTCACAGACAAAACATTTTGCATGGATAAATCCCGGTGTATACTGAAAAATCTTCACACCATTCTTTAAAAGCGGTTCATAATAAGACTGTGTTAAAAGATATACTGCCTTTTTATCCGGCACACCCGGTGTCACGATCCTTACATCCACACCGCTCTTTGCTGCATTTGAGAGACAGATCAGCATTTCGTGATCGATGATCAGATATGGTGTAAAAATATACACATAGTTTTTCGCACGGTTTATGATATTCAGATAAATATTTTCTCCGACGTTTTCATTATCGAGCGGACTGTCACCATACGGCTGTACAAAGCCATCGGAGGTAAATTCTTTCTCCCTGTAAACAGACGGCAGGAATCTGCTGTAATCTTCCGTGGAACGGTTGATATAATTCCACATTTCCAGAAACATTGCCGTAAGGCTCCAGACTGCCTCTCCCTCAATCCGCACTCCGGTATCCTTCCAGTATCCAAACCTTTTGACTTTATTGATATATTCATCGGCAAGATTGATACCGCCTGTAAATCCAATATACCCATCCACCACAAAAATTTTACGGTGATCGCGGTTGTTCATCACCACAGAGATCAGTGGTTTAAACGGATTGAATGTCACACAGGGAATCCCTCTCTCCTGCAGCTTTTTATAATATCCAAAAGAAATAGAATTGATGCTGCCGACATCATCATAGATAAAGCGCACATCCACTCCGGCCTTTGCCTTTTCCTCAAGAATATCAAGGATCGTATTGAACATATATCCTTCTTCAATGATAAAATACTCGAGAAATATAAAATGTTTTGCACCGCGCAGTGCCTCTAACATATCCGGGAACATTTCTTCCCCGCAGCTGTAATATTTTGTCTGCGTGTTCTGATATAATGGAAATCCCGCCCATTTATCAATATAAGATGACTGCAGATATGCTGACCGGCTTTCTTTTTCTAAGCCTTTCTCCTCTGCGCTATCTCTCTGAAACAATGCTTCCACCTGACGGTTGACAGCATCCATTCTCTCTCTTGTATGTTTGGTCAGACCGGATCTTCCAAATAAGAAATATACCATAAGTCCAAAAATCGGCGACAATAAGATCAAAAACGTCCACGAGAGTTTATTCGCCGGATTTGTCCATTTATTGACGATTACAAGCACAACAATGATTGCTATCACACGCACAAGCAAATTGACATACGTAAACTTGTAACTGAGCTGCCACAATACGACACACAGCCATAACACCTGTAAAATGATTGCCATGGCAACCACAAAAAATCTTCCAAATATGAGATGTAATATTTTCTTCATACAAATCTCCATTCTCCCTGCACGCTTTTCAATGAAAGCAACGTTTTCATCTGCACAAGTTTGTGCCACAGTACAAATATGTGCTTATTGTAATAATTTTCCTCTCAAAAGTCAACGCACGAGATGATCCACATGTATCATCCCCCATCCGATCCTGCCAAGCTGCGCACTTCTCGGATATGCTCTCTCATAAAGGCGCAGCTTCATTTCTGCCGGAGTAAATGATGGATACTTCTCAAATGCAAGGGCAAGCGCCCCTGAGACAACCGGTGCTGCCATGGAAGTTCCGCTTTTTACCTGATATCCGCTTTTATCCTTGCTGCAGCTTGTAATACCGGTTCCGGGTGCGAGGATTTCCGGCTTTACGATGCAGCATGCAGTCGGCCCCCTGCCGCTGTATCCGGTTTTTAAAACTTTTCTCCCACGGTCATAGGTATCATCATCACTGCTTCCGACCGTCAGTACTTTTCTTGAAATACCCGGAATCGTCACCGTATTTTCTTTTGGTCCGTTATTTCCTGCAGCGGCAACGACCATGATCCCTGCATCCCACAATTCATCGATCGCATATAAAAGCTTTCTCTGCTCCTCCACACCTGCGCCCGGTAACATTCCTACCGATATATTTAATATCTTAATATGATAACGTTCCCTGTTCTCTTTGACCCACATCACTGCATCAAGTACTTTTTTCGTATTTCCATTTCCATTTTCATCTAAAACCTTTAACATGATAATCCTGCATTTTGGTGCAACTCCACTGTATATCCGAACCTTATGTGCAGTATCTTTCAGATACTGCTCAGACATTTTTCCGTTTCCCGCAATAATCCCCGAAACATGGGTGCCGTGACCATTATCATCATACATTTCCTTTCTCCCATAACAAAAATCATGAAAATATATGATTCTGTCCTCAAAATCCGGATGTGCAACAATACCGGTATCCATCACTGCAACGGTAACATTCTGTCCGCTAAGTCCTGATCTGTATGCATAATCCGTGTGAATCATCTTCTTCACCCGATCCATAGTCTCTCCCATTCTGTCAAAGAACTTCCATATTATTATATGAAGAAATTTATTTTCTGCTAAAAATGATAAAAAAATGTTAAATTTTTCTGAATATTCAGAAGAATGTTTGACACTTGGCATGATTTTCCTTATAATAAATAATAGTTAATTAGTGAACTATTTTGGTTCGCTTTAAAATCAAAAAAGAAAGTAGTGTGATGCCATCTTGAACAAAAAACTCAAAGAAAAATTTGACGAATCCGTAAATGCAGTCCTGCCGATCACGGTGATCGTGCTCCTGCTTTCCATTTTTGTTGTTCCCATGGAAACCGGAACGATCGCCCTGTTCTTAGTCGGTGCATTTATGCTGATCATCGGCATGGCTTTTTTCCAGCTCGGTGCAGAAACTGCCATGACACCTCTCGGCGAAGGCGTTGGTTCTTCCATTATGAAAACAAGAAAGCTTCCTGTTTTAATCGGCGTATGCTTTCTGATGGGTATTATCATAACCCTCGCAGAACCCGATCTTCAGGTTCTTGCAAATCAGGTTCCTTCTATTCCGAACAATACCCTGATCTTTACGGTTGCACTTGGTGTCGGCGTATTCTTAGTGATCGCCGTACTCCGTATTCTCTTTCGGATCAGTCTTCCAGTTCTTTTGTGCATTTTTTATATTGCACTGTTTTTTCTTTCTTTCGCGGCTCCTGCTGATTTTATTGCAGTCGCATTTGACTCCGGCGGCGTGACGACAGGTCCCATGACAGTTCCCTTTATTATGGCGATCGGTGTTGGTCTCTCCGCAACCAGAAACGATAAAAACGGTTCGAGTGACAGTTTTGGTCTGATTTCTTTTTGCAGTGTAGGTCCTGTTTTAATGGTCCTTCTGCTTGGCATTTTTTATCATCCAACTGGTGCCGCATACAATGAGACAACAATCCCGGACGTAATCACGATGCAGGACGTGATCCGCGAATTTGTACATATGATACCGGATTATGCAAAAGAGGTTCTGCTGTCCATCCTTCCGGTAATTTTCGTATTTCTGATCTTCCAGCTTATTTCCAGACGTTATCACAAGCCACAGGTGATCAAAATGATCATCGGTTTACTCTACACGATCATCGGTCTGATCCTTTTCTTAACCGGTGTAAACGTCGGATTTGCTCCTGTTGGAAGTCTTCTTGGAAGCAGTCTTGCCGGCCAGCCGTGGAAATGGATTTTAATCCCGATCGGTGCCTTGATCGGTTACTATATCGTAAAAGCAGAGCCTGCGGTCCAGGTATTAAACCGTCAGGTTGAGGACGTCACAAACGGCTCTATTTCCAGAGATACCATGAATTTAAGCCTGTCGATCGGTGTATCTGCCTCCGTTGCACTTGCATTGCTTCGTGTTCTTACCGGTTTAAACATTTACTGGCTTTTAATCCCGGGATACCTGATTGCACTGATTCTGACAAGATTTGTACCAAAAGTATTTGTCGGCATTGCCTTCGACTCCGGCGGTGTTGCGAGTGGTCCTATGACTTCCACTTTTCTGCTCCCGCTTGCCATGGGTGCATGTACCGCGATCGGAGGAAATGTAGTCACAGATGCTTTCGGAGTTGTTGCGATGGTTGCCATGGCACCACTTATTGCAGTTCAGGTCATGGGTGTCTCCTATAATATGAAATTAAAGAAAGCAAGTACCCCTGCCGCCGCCATCATTGGCATTGACGACAATGAAATTCTGGATTTTGAGGAGGATTTTTAACGATGCAGGAACAGAAAAAACGAGAAGCTTACCGCTGCCTTGTAATTATCACAGACTCCCATATCAGAGAGCAATTATGCGAATTTTTAGCAGATTCCCATATACCGGTCTACTATCAGATGCATGGGATCGGCACAGCCAGTTCAGAATGGTTAGAATTATGCGGTCTTGGAAGTATCCAGAAAAGTATCACACTCTGTTTTATTCCAAACGGACGCAAAAAAATTCTGCTCGCTGAAATGAATCAGGCATTGAGCCTTCATAAAAAAGGAACCGGTATTGCCGTCAGCATTCCCATGAACGGTATGCAGGGATTTCTATATAAACTTTTAAACGAGCACACCGCAGAATCAGACGGCGAAGAAGTTGAAAAGGAAGTGAAAAAGATGAGTGAACCAATTACACATGCTATGATACTTGTAACAATCAATCAGGGATACAGTGACGCTGTCATGAACACCGCGCGCGCTGCCGGTGCAACCGGAGGCACGATCTTAAAAGGTCTGCGCTGCAGTCCCGGAAAATCGGCTGTCATCTTCGGCATCACGATCCAGGAAGAACAGGAAATCGTCGCAATCGTTGTACCAAAAGATAAAAAAACAGAGATCATGCAGGCGATCAGCTCTGCTCATGGAATGGACTCTCCTGCCCATTGTGTTGCCTTTTCCCTGCCAGTGGACGGAATTATG
>OHZJ01000952.1_pt1 | contig 11494 bp, 13 predicted proteins | sample 1580411 | NCBI WGS metagenome assembly OHZJ01 (sample SAMEA3882519, study PRJEB24775) | human gut metagenome | biome: human-associated habitat; feature: intestine environment; material: feces | place: Netherlands | collected 2009/2010 | reverse complement strand
TTCGCTGCGCCATAACGGCTACTTTCCCATCCGCTGGATGCAGATACACAACTCTCTGCATAGCCGAACACCTCGTGAGCGACTATCTGACCGCACTGCCCACAACGTCCTGCGTAGCGAGCGGGCAGGGGTGACTGTGAACGAGGCCAGGACCGAACTGGAGGTCAGTGCTTACTACAAAGTACTACACGCCTACTACCGCACCAAACTCCACCGCTATTTGCCAGGAGAGGACTTCTTCCAGCGACTTCTCCACACACCACGAGCCCATATTCTCGTGGCATACTACAAGGGGCGTGTGGTCGGCGGGGCGTCGGTCATGGAGTCGAAGGGCGACGGCTATCTTTGGTACATAGCAGCGCAGGGCAAACGCTACCCGACGGCACGGCCGCTAACGGCCACTGTCTGGCATGCGCTGGAATATTGTCATGCCCAGAAACTCAGACATGTATTCTTTCTCAACGTAGGGCTGCCGTTTCGCCGCAACCCCTACCGCGAATTCATACTTGGCTTCGGTGGCAAGCCCACCTCGACCTACCGCTGGTTCCACTTCACGATAGGATGGTTCAACCGTATTCTCTCTTGGTTCTACAAGGAGTAAGATTTACTGTTTGCATAGGTTGTTTCCTTGTTCATCAAGAAGACTGCAACAAGGTGCATCAAATTGCCAGCCACCAACTATAGCTAAAGATAACGTCCTCCAACAACGCTTCTGTTGTTAGAGGACGCTAAAAATCATCCATAGATTAGGCGCCTCTTGACGCCTCCGTCAATGGATACAGATGGGTTAAAACTCGCTGGTGAAGTGGAACTTAACGTGTTCGAAGTCTTGTTGCGCCATGCTTAATACATAGCCAGAATCGGCCAGGAAGACGTCGCGACCCTCGATATCCTTCGCCATATACTGGTATTTGCGCTTCTTGAATCGCTCAAGTTCCTCCTCGCTGTCAGCTTCTATCCAGCAGGCTTTGTGCAGATGGACGGGTTCCCAGCGGCATCGTGCATTGTACTCATGCTCCAGACGATACTGGATGACCTCAAACTGGAGTTGGCCTACCGTGCCAACAATGCGACGGTTGTTGAACTGGTTGACAAACAACTGGGCCACACCCTCGTTCATCAGTTGCTCCAAACCCTTTTGGAATTGCTTCGACTTCATCGGGTCGTCGTTTTCAATATACTTGAACAGTTCGGGGGAGAAAGAGGGGAGACCACGGAAGTGGAGCATATCGCCTTCGGTGAGTGTGTCTCCGATCTTGAAGATACCATTGTCAGGCAGACCCACGATATCGCCAGGCCACGCCTCCTCTACCGTACTCTTGCGCTGCGCCATAAACTGTGTGGGCGAGGAGAAACGCACCGTCTTGTCCAGACGGATGTGGCGGTAGGGCTGGTTGCGCACGAAGCGACCTGAGCAAACCTTGCAGAAGGCGATGCAGGAGCGGTGGTTGGGATCGATATTGGCTGTAATCTTGAAGATAAAGCCGGTAAACTTGGGTTCCGTGGGCAAGACCAATCGCTCCTCTGCCTGCGTGGGGCGGGGCGACGGGGCAATCTCTACAAAGCAGTTGAGCAATTCCTGCACACCAAAATTGTTGAGAGCAGAGCCAAAGAAGACCGGAGCTACCTCAGCACGGCGATAGGCCTCGACGTCAAAAGTTGGATAGACTCCTTCTACCAGTTCCAGGTCACCACGCAGTTGCTCGGCAAACTCGTCGCCAACCTGGGCATTGAGCTCTTCCGACTGGATATCGACAGCCACCTTCTCCGTCACGCGCTGCTTGTTGGGAGTGAAGAGATTGAGTTGTTCCTCGTAGATATTATAGACGCCCTTGAAGCGCTGACCCTGGCCAATAGGCCAGGAGAGCGGTCGCACGTGGATATGAAGTTCTTGCTCCAGTTCGTCGAGCAAGTCGAAGGGATCGCGACCCTCGCGGTCCATCTTGTTGACAAAGATAATGACGGGAGTATTCCTCATACGGCAGACTTCCATCAGTTTGCGTGTCTGTGCCTCCACACCTTTGGCAGAATCCACCACAATGATAGAGGAATCGACAGCCGTAAGCGTTCGATAAGTATCTTCGGCAAAGTCTTGGTGGCCTGGCGTATCGAGGATGTTGACCTTATAGGTCTCGTCCTCCTTGGCTTCGGCACCCTTGGGACTATAGTCGAACTCCATCACCGACGTGGAGACAGAGATACCACGCTGCTTCTCAATATCCATCCAGTCGGAGGTGGCGCTCTTGCGTATTTTGTTGCTCTTCACCGCGCCGGCTACCTGAATTTGTCCACCAAAGAGGAGGAATTTCTCGGTCAAGGTAGTCTTACCCGCATCAGGGTGGCTGATGATGGCAAAGGTGCGTCTGCGTTCTATTTCGTTCATGCTTGTGCTGCTTTGATGAGGTTGATACATTTTTCGAGTGAATCGAGCCAATAGGGGATGGTGAGGCCGAAGGTAGCTTTGATCTTGGTCTTGTCGAGAACGGAGTAGGCGGGTCGCTTCACAGGGGAAGGGAACTCGCTGCTATGGCAAGGCTGGATATCGCAGGCGGTATGACCCGCCAGGCGCGCGATCATTTGAGTGAAGTCATACCATGAGGTGACACCCTCATTGCTGAAATGATAGACACCAGTATGGTCCGTATATTTTCGATGCTCCACGATGTCGAAGATGGCGGCAGCAAGGTCGCCTGCATAGGTCGGTGTGCCGCACTGGTCGAAGACGACCTTGAGCTGAGGCTTCGTGGCCGTGAGCTGGAGCATCGTCTTGACAAAGTTGTGACCAAAGCTGCTATAGAGCCATGCCGTGCGGATGATGAGGTGGTCAACGCCCGTGGCAATGATCTTCTCCTCGCCATGGAGTTTGGTGAGCCCATAGACGCCCGTAGGGGTTCCCGTCTGGGTCTCCTGACAAGGTGTGTTGTAGGGGTCGGCACCAAAGACGTAGTCAGTGCTGACATGGACAAGCAGACCACCCACCTCCTTCATCGCGCGGGCAAGGTTTTCGGGGGCAATGGCGTTAAGTGTCTCCACAATGTCACCAGCGGTCTCAGCTTTATCGACATTGGTCCAGGCCGCACAGTTGATGATGCAGCCGATCTTCTCCTCGGCCACCACCTGACGGACGGCGTCCAGATCGGTGATGTCGAGGGTTGGATAGCCATCACACACATCGGTGAAGATGTAGTGGTCGCGGCTCGTACGGGCCACGAGTTGCATTTCGTTGCCCAATTGGCCGTTGGCTCCTGTTACCAGTATATTCATGATGATGGTTCTGTATGTTTATCAGGAAGGGCTACTTACGTCCCGCACATGTCTGCGGGGGATAAGCGTCCCTTCATTCAAAATTTCACTCCATTTAGTGCTCCTCCCATTCCAGGCCTTCTGTCCGGTCCTTGATATAATAGTCAGAGAGCATGCCGAGGAATGTCGTGATAGCTTTGATTGCGTGAGCGGTCTCTGGCGAGATAGGCTTTTGCCGCATCCGCAAGAGCATTACACCATAGAGGGCGTTGAGGCAAGTCTCTACCTCTCCGATCTCCTTGTCACCTTTTTGGCGCAATTCCACTATGAAGGGTAGCACACGATAGTATTCTGCCGAGTAAAATGGGAAGCGGGTGGATTGGAGCAGGCGAACATGGAGATCGCCAAGGTCCTGGAGCAACACCTCGTTGATGGCGAGATGTCCCTTCTCACGCTTTCCCTCCTGGTTCATCATGCGAATCAGATCGCCAAACCAATCTTCCTCCTCGTCTTTCTGCTGATCGGTATACTCGAAACGGTCTATATACTCACGGCGGATACGCGTCAGTGAACAACCGTAGGCACGTATCAAGTCTTCCATCTGCCACATATAAAGCAGATACTCCACAACACTTTTCTCTCTGATACTTTTGGCTATGAACATGTTTTTTGTCTATTGGCTGCGAAAGGAAGCCTGATTAATAACTTGGCAGGTGGTATAGATTGAAGACGGTGCCGAAGAGGATAATCACCGAGAACAAGATGACCACCGATCCAATGACCTTATTGATAATGGCGATACCAGTGACGTTGAAACGCCCTCCGATCTTATCGACAAGCCAGGTCAGCCCGTACCACCACAACAGTGCACCCAGCGGAATGCAAGTGAAACCCACACATGTCTCAAAGGGGCGTGAGGGTTGGACGAAGGCAAACTGTGCAAAGGTAGCCATGAAAAGGAATATGATCAGAGGATTGGAGAAGGTGACAAGAAACGCCGTCAATCCATTGTTGAGCAGAGATCCCTTACCTTTGTTCTTCGTATGATGAGGCATCTTCTTGGCTGGGTTCGAACGAAAGCAGAAGAGACCAAAAAGCAGCAGGATAACGCTACCGGAGATCTGGAGAAAGAACTGGTACTTGGGATTTTGCAACGGCTCCATGATGAAGCCCATGCCCAATCCCACAATCAGCGCATAGATGATGTCGCTCACCGCCGCCCCAACACCAGTCATAAGACCATACCAGCGACCTTTGTTCAAAGTGCGCTGGATGCAGAGGATTCCGACGGGGCCCATGGGTGCTGATGCGATGATGCCAATGGCTATCCCCTTGAAGATGAAATCGAGGATATCGAGCTGGATGGGAAAGTCTATATTCATAATTCGGGTGCAAAATTCGGAAAAATATGGCACATGAGCAAATTTGACGTGCAAAACTTTGCTTATTCATGAGTTTTTAGTAACTTTGACGTGGCTATAAAGTGGCTATAATAACTAATAGAATATATAAAACATGGTAGCACAAGAACAGCAAAAGCCGTTTGTCATCGGTTTGGACTTAGGCGGCACTAACTCAGTTTTTGGAATCGTAGATCAGCGTGGCAACATACTGACAACCAACTCTATTAAGACGCAGGCATACAAGACCGCAGAGGACTTTGTCTCTGCTGGCGTGGAGGCCCTCAAGCCCATCATCGCAAAAGTAGGCGGCATAGAGCAGATCAAAGCCATGGGCATCGGTGCGCCCAACGGCAACTACTATCGCGGCACGATAGAGTTTGCCCCCAATGTGCCCTGGGGCCATGAAGGTGTGATTCCATTGGCAGATATGTTCTCTGAGAAGCTTGGCATCCCCGTGGGCCTCACCAACGACGCCAACGCTGCCGCCATCGGCGAGATGCAGTATGGCGTAGCACGCGGCATGAAGAACTTCATCATGATCACGCTCGGCACGGGTGTCGGATCGGGTATTGTCGTCGATGGACACATGGTCTATGGCAGCGACGGCTTCGCTGGAGAGCTGGGCCACACCATCATCCGCCGCGAGAACGGACGCCCCTGTGGCTGCGGACGCAAGGGTTGCCTGGAGACTTATTGCTCCGCCACGGGTGTGGCACGCACAGCTCGCGAGTTCCTCGCCACAAGCGACGAACCGTCTCTGCTGCGCGAAATGAACCCCGAGGAAATCACCTCCCTCGATGTATCCATCGCTGCCAGCAAGGGCGACGCCCTCGCCAACCGCATCTATGAGTTTACAGGACAGATTCTCGGTGAGGCTTGCTCCGATTTCATGGCCTTCTCCTCACCCGAGGCTTTCGTCTTCTTTGGTGGACTGACAAAGGCCGGGGACCTGCTCATGAAGCCGTTGAAGAAAGCTTACGACGAGAATGTACTGAAAATCTACAAGGACAAGGCACAATTCCTTATCAGTTCTCTTGACGATGCCAGTGCTGCCGTTCTCGGTGCTTCTGCAATCGGCTGGGAACTCTAATAACTTACAATTGTAAAAGAATACTTTGCTTTCCTCAAAGTATTCTTCTTTTCGAAATAAACATAAAAAATCGTCGGGGACTGATATCAAACTTAATTGAATCAGTCCCCGACAACTATATAGGGTAGGGAAGAGCGCGCAACTTAGTTGTTGGACGATCCACCCACAATATCGAGCAGTTCGGAAGTAATGGCTGCCTGTCGAGACTTGTTGTACTGCAAGTTAAGCTCGCGAAGCAACTCGTCTGCGTTGTCCGTGGCCGTCTGCATGGCTACCATACGGGCGGCATGTTCCGAGGCGTTGCTATCAAGCAGCGCTGTGTAGACCATCAAGTGCAACTCCTTGGGGACAAGTTCAGTAAGCACTGTTTTCAAGTCGGGTTCCACAAGGAAATTGTCATTGAGGGGCTTGACTGTCGCCTGCTCGCGTTCCTCTTCCTGCTTATTGCGGTTCTTGAGGTACTCCTGCGACTTCTTAGTAGCCAGATTGGATGTCAGATCACGGTCGTTATCGGCACCAACATCGTCGTGAAGGTCGATGGGGAGGAAGGTTCTGCGTGTGAGGACCTGAGATCCTGCACTCTTAAAGTGGTGGTAAATCAATTCCACCTTATCCACTTTACCCTCCAAGAACATCGTGCCCGCCTCGACGGAGATGTCGCGACACTGAGCAGAATTGGGTTTGTCAGCCAAATGGACAAACGATCCTGCCGATCGTAAGCCGAGCTTACGAACCTTCCTCAACCTTTCTGCCGATGGGGTAGATAATGATATCATCGTTGGTGAGTCCCTGCTTACGATATTCTTCTATAGCATGGAGCATCGTCTTGATGATATTGGCATTGAATCCGCCACAGAGCGACGAGTTGGAAGAGAAAACGATCAGCGCAACCTTCTTCACAGGACGCTCCTGATCGAACGGCAACTCAACATCGGGTGCCGATACCAAGAACGTCTTGAGAATATGCTCCAGCATATTTTCATAAGGGAGCATATTCTCGATGGCCGTCTGGGCATGGTGGAGTTTGCTCGAAGCCACCATTTTCATCGCACTGGTGATCTTCCGCGTGCTATTGACGGAAGCGATGCGACTCTTGATTTCTTTCAAAGATGGCATGATAGACCTCCTTCCCGTTAGTTTTTGAACTGTCCGGCGATGTTGGCCATGACTTCCGAAATGACCTTCGTATCTTCCTCAACGAGTTTGCCCGCTGCCAAATTGGCAATGACATCAGCATGGGCTGAGCGCATAGACTCAAGGAACTGGTCCTGACAGTCGCGCACCTTGTCAACAGGTACGTCGTGGAGCAGACCGTGGACACCACAATAGAGGATCGCCACCTGCTCACCGACAGACATCGGTGTGTACTGAGGCTGGATGAGCAACTGGTTGTTCTTGCGTCCGCGGTCGAGCGTCATAGCCGTCACGGCATCCATATCACTTGAGAACTGAGAGAATGCCTCCAACTCACGATACTGCGCCATGTCAATCTTCAACGTACCTGCCACCTTCTTCATACTCTTGATCTGAGCAGAACCACCCACACGGCTCACAGAGATACCGACATTGATGGCAGGACGGAAGCCCTGGTTGAAGAGGTCTGACTCAAGGTAGATCTGGCCGTCGGTGATAGAAATCACATTGGTCGGGATATAAGCGGAAACGTCGCCAGCCTGCGTCTCAATGATTGGCAGTGCGGTGAGAGATCCGCCACCCTTGACGTGGCCCTTCATGCTCTCGGGAAGGTCATTCATCTGCTCGGCAATCTCCTGCTGGTCGTTGATACGTGCGGCACGCTCGAGCAGACGGGAGTGAAGGTAGAAGACATCGCCAGGATAGGCCTCGCGTCCAGAAGGACGACGAAGGATCAGCGATACCTCACGATAGGCAACAGCCTGCTTTGACAGGTCGTCATAGACGACGAGAGCGCTATGGCCGCGGTCGCGGAAATACTCGCCGATGGCAGCTCCAGCAAAAGGAGCATAGTACTGCATGGCGGCAGGATCGGCTGCGGTAGCACTGACGATGATCGTATAAGGCATGGCGCCTCGCTCCTTCAACGTCTGCACGAGTGAGGCCACGGTAGAAGCCTTCTGACCGATGGCGACATAGATGCAATAGACGGGCTTGCCCTCCTCGTAGAACTTCTTTTGGTTGATAATGGTATCGACGGCGATAGCGGTTTTACCCGTCTGGCGGTCACCGATGATCAGCTCACGCTGTCCACGACCGATAGGAATCATGGAGTCGACAGCTTTCACACCCGTCTGCAGCGGCTCTTTCACCGGTTGACGGTAGATCACGCCCGGGGCCTTGCGGTCGAGCGGCATCTCAAAGGATGCTGTTAAATCAATGTCTCCTTTGCCGTCGATGGCCTGGCCGAGAGGGTTGACCACGCGTCCGAGGAAATTGTCGTTGACGCGGATAGATGCAATGCGATGCGTTCGCTTCACCTTCATACCCTCCTCAATGCCTGCCGTGGAACCCAAGAGGACGCAACCGACGTTGTCTTCCTCCAGGTTCATCACGATGGCCATCGTGCCATTCTCAAACTCAAGCAGCTCGCTGGCCTCAGCGTTGCGCAGTCCGTAGATACGCGCCACACCGTCGCCGACAGTAAGCACCGTGCCTACCTCGTCGAACTGCGTGCCACTATTCACCTCTTGGAGTTGCTGCAGCAGCACATCAGAGACCTCGCTTGGTTTTATCTTGTCTGACATTACTAATTGTTTCTGAATTATTTGATTAACGTATTGCGGATGTCACGCAGCTTGCGCTGGATGCTGGCATCCATTCTATAGGTATCATACTCCAGGATGAAACCGCCAATCAAGTCAGGGTTCACCTCGGTGTTGAACTCTACAGAACCATGAGTTTTCTTCTCGACCATCGCCTTCACCTTACGCTCGGTCTCAGCCGAGACAGGGGCAGCAGTGGTGAGCGTACCGCGAATGATATTCTTCTGCTTTCTATAAAGAGTGATGTAAGAGGTCGCCATGAATTGTAGTGCGCTCTCCCTGTCCTCCTTCAGCACCAAAGCAATGAAGCGAGCGGTGAGTGGGGAGGGAGTTCCGCCACATGCCGTCTCCAGCAACTGTTGCTTCTTGGCCTTGGAGAGCATGGGGTTGTCTATCGTAAAGCGCAATTCAGGCACCCGGATGTAGTTCGTGGAGAGAACTGACATCTCCTTATAGACCTGATCTTCGAGCTTCGACGCAGTAGCGCTCTTGATGAGCGCACGTGCGTAGCGAACCGATATTACACCTAAATCCATAAGCTATGATTACTGGTCCTTATTATTATCAGAAGAAACTTCATCCAGCAGTTTGTCTATCAGCGCATTCTGCTTGTCGGAAGCAGCGAGTTTCTCGCGGAGAATCTTCTCTGCGATCTGCACAGAGAGCTCAGCCACCTGTGTGCGAATGTCGCGGATGGCGGCCTGCTTTTGGCTATCGATCTCAGCCTTGGCCTCGGCAAGGATGCGTGCACCCTCGTCGTTGGCCTTGGCCTGAGCTTTCTCGACAATAGCGTCGCGCGTAGAGGCAGCCTCCCGCAGGATGGCGGCCTGCTTGTCGCGAGCCTCTTGCAGCATGGCTTCACCCTCTTTTTGGATGTTCTGGAGCTTATCATTGGCCTCCTTGGCCTTGCGAAGGCTTTCGTCAATGTAAGCCTTACGCTCGTCGATCATCTTCACGATAGCAGGAAATCCAAACTTCCAAAGAATCAAGAAGACGATGACGAAGACCAGCGTCATCCAAAAAAGCAATCCACCTTCAGGGATTAATAAATCCATACTTACTGGTTAAAGTTCATTGAAAACCTCCCGCTTACGCGGGATTGATTACATAACTATTGCCAAGAGCGCAACGATCACGGCCAAGAAGGCCACACCCTCGACGAGGGCAGCTGCGATAATCATGGAAGAACGGAGATCACCAGTCTTCTCCGGCTGGCGAGCTATGGCATCCATGGCCTGGCCGCCAATGCGCCCGATACCCAAACCAGCACCGATAACGGCAATACCTGCGCCCAATGCGGCACCCATCTTTGCAACCTCAGCTGCTAACAACAATGATGATAACATAGTTAAAAAGCTTTTTAATTATTTGATATTTTTGATTATTTATTTTGCTTTTGACCGGTCTCCGCGCATAGGCAGGAGGTCGGACCGAAATCCTTATGCGGCATGCTCCTTGACATGAGCAAACGAGATGAACACGGCACTAAGCATCGTGAACACCAAGGCCTGGATGTAGCTTACAAGAATCTCAAGCAGCATCATGAAGACGCTCAGCGCTACCGAGATAACCGAGATACTGCTTCCGGCGATGTTGTTGACCAGCGCATTCTCAGTGAGATGGAACATGATGAAAATCATACCCGCGAATGACAAGGCAATCGCATGGCCTGCCATCATGTTGGCAAAAAGTCGGATCATCAGTGCCAATGGCTTTGTGAAGATACCTACAAGCTCGATAACGGGCATCAAGGGAACAGGAACCTTCAACCATGTGGGTACTTCCGGCCAGAAGATTTCCTTCCAATATTCCTTGGTACCCGTAAAGTTGGTGATGAGGAATGTGCATAGGGCGAAAAAGCAAGTACACGAGATGTTGCCCGTGAGGTTGCCACCACCCGGGGGGAAAGGCACGATACCCATCAAGTTGGCAATGAAGATGAAGAAGAAGCACGTCAAAAGATAGGGAGCATATTTCGGAGCCTCATCGCCCATGACTGCCTTGATGACGTCATCATAGACCGACTTGATGAACATGTGCATCAGACCTGTGAAACCAAAAGGAGCAGGATCGTCAATCTTATGACGCTTGCACCAGCGGGCAGGAATGAGCACACACAGCAAGAGGATGATGGCATCGATGAAAAGGACGGCCACAGACTTTGTAATGGAGAGGTCAAACGGACGCACTTCTTGACCGTCGACCTGCTCTACGATTTTACCTGGATAGGTCTCGGCCTCACCACCTTTGATACACAGTCCATAAGGACCAGGACGGTTGCCCTGCTCATCAGCATGATGAGAGAATTGTGATGAGGAGAACACATGCCAGCCTGTAGAGCTTTTCACGATCACCGGGAGGTTGATTACCACTGGATGGTCACCAACATTGGTGATGTGCCACTCGTATGAGTCTTTGATATGTCCCCACAAAATTTCCTTCATGTCAATCGTCATCTTCTCTCCGGCCATTGATGGCACAGCGAGAAGACCGAGTATCAGCACGAGGAGATATTGCTTGAATGCTTTCATGTCAGCTATTTAATCAAATGTTTTTTCTCTATATGAGAGAAGAATATGCAGTCGAAGACCAGCATCAGCACGTAGTAGGTGGCAAAAATCAACGCAAAGGACAAAAGGCACGTCTTGTCGCCACGGAGAAAGAAAGCTCCGACGAGGACGACGATGAATGCGAGAAGCATTCTCGCGGCCGACGACGCAAAATAGAAGCGCGTGAGGCCGTTGCCAGCCTTTTGCGCTGCCTTGCGCCAGCAGCGTCCGTTGATCATGGTCACCAAAAGAAAATAGACAGCCGAGAACACAATACTATAGGTGAAACCATACTTGAAGGCTATCTGCTCGGCCAAAAAGCCAAGTAGGGTCAAACCGGCGATGATCCACAAGCCTATCCTATTATATAAGGAAGCGTAGTGTCCGACAATGTCTTGGTGCTTTGCCATGGGAGTCTTCTATACCTCAACACAGAGGTTAACCTCGTTGCGCTTGACCTCAACGAAACCT
>OHZJ01000945.1_pt1 | contig 11557 bp, 10 predicted proteins | sample 1580411 | NCBI WGS metagenome assembly OHZJ01 (sample SAMEA3882519, study PRJEB24775) | human gut metagenome | biome: human-associated habitat; feature: intestine environment; material: feces | place: Netherlands | collected 2009/2010 | reverse complement strand
TGTATTCCGCTGCCGTATCCCCGACAAAGGCTGCATATTCCCTTACTTTGTCAGATAACCCAAGACCGGATGCATGCTTTGGATTTCCATCATCATTATCATCTGTGACGCCAACAAGTATCACACTGCATACCAAAAGCAGGAAAACAGGAAATAAAATACATAAGGCAGTTACTATCCGCTTTACACGCTTCATCCCTATTTCCTCCTCGTATCCATATTCCGATCATCCTTCCTTATTTCTGTCACTTTCCTTACATGAGGTTCTGCATGTCCTACATTTCTCTGTTCCGTTAAAATCTCATTTCTTAAATCCTTTGCATTTCCACTGGATCTTATGACGGTTTTTCCCGGTACAGACTCCGGCTTTGCTCCCCTTAGATCCTGTCCGGCATTTTTCTCCTGCAGTCCATGATCTTCATTTCTCTGCTGATGCAGGTCTTTCCTAAATTTTTCCTGATCCGGACTGCTTAACATCGTTCCATAAGTTCCAAGCTCTTTTCTCACGTCCTTATCTGAATACGGAAGACGGGTTATGCTCTGTTTGTAACGGATCTCCTCTAACGGTGTTCCTATTCGTTCCGTCTTCTGATCATTCTTTCTGATCCGTTCTTCACTTCCTGCCATGTCCCTTAACTTTTCATCGGATGCCTTTCGCATCTGTCCTCTGCTGTCAATAAAACTCTTTCCAGCCTTCGCACTGCGGTTTAAACCATCCACACCACGGTATTTATCCAGTTCTTTTCCATTTACCGGAATCCGTTGGTGGATGTCAATTCCATCATAACGCTTTAATGCAGTTTCATTTCTTCGCTTCGCAAGATACATTTCACGGCGTTTCCTTCCTGCATCTGCCTGAATCCGGTTTTGCTCCTGCAGACGTCCCGTTTCTCTTCTGTTCCGTTCTCCAGCTATGCCCTCTTTAAAGTCTTTTACATTCTGTTCCATTGCTTTCCGATGCAGTCCTGCCTGGTATTTTATTTCAGTCGGCGTATTCTTTACATTATCTTTCACCATGCCAAAACGTTCTTTTAAGCGTTTTCCGGAATCCATAACCATACCGACACGTTTTCCGGCTTTTGTACCTGCAGACTGTGTTTTACTGCCGTAAGATACTGTCGTTCTTTCATTTTCAGACGCTCCATTGTTTTCCGTCCCATTCACATTTTCATTTGCCCGGACTGGTTCTCTTACAGGCTTACTGCCACTATTATTTGTATGTGATGATGCCCTCTGTGAATTGCTTTCACCTGAAGGCGCCGGTTCATTTCCAGAACTGCTTCCAGCATTTCCACCTGTACCGCCGCCAGTTCCATTTCCTGCACTTCTGCTTACTGCAGCACGTCTGCCACCAGAATAATACCTTCGTCCAAACAATTTTCTCATAACCATATATCTTCCCATGCTCTTTAAGAAACGACCACGCTTATTGCTGCCGCCATCTCCTAACGCAACCATAGATAAAATTTCATCCATCTTTAAATACGTTCCAACAAAAACAACGATCTGTAAAAATGCAACCATTAAAAACGGATAATCTCCTGACATGGAATAGATCATTGCAGATAGAGAAAACGCAATCGTAATGAGAAGTGTTAATCCTGCGCGCATTAAAATCGTATTGAACAGTTTTAACACCGCCTTTTTCAACAATCCGTTATAAGTCGGCAGCATGGATAAAATAAAATTCAGCGGCAGATACAACGCAAATATGATAAACAAAAGCTGGGTAAATATAACCAGCCCACACATTATGACCACAAAAATACTGATGATCAGATTCAAAAAACCTATTAAAATAACTGTTCCAAATCTGCCTGCTACATTCGTCACAGTCATATTTACATTTTTATAAGTTTCAATATCTGTCTTTACTGCAGTCTGACGGTCTTCTCCGAAATTCGTTACAGGACTGACAGATAAAATTGATTTAATACGATCTCCATCAACTCCCGCTGCAATACGCTCTGATTCGATTGCAGTTTCATCCGTCGTACCAAACTGCAAAAGCAGCCATGGTTTATAGACCTGAATTGCAAACAGGTTATTCCGGATCTTGTCTGTTGCTTTTACTCCCATCTCATCATTTCCCGGCATGACAAGTTTTGCCCCAAGCTCCAGGACACCATTGCTTAAATCCGCGGAAAAATCATTGATATTTTTAATGTACTGCGGCGCATAAGCAATAAACGCGGCAGTTAAAAGAAAGATCACAAGCATATTTACCGCTGCGCTGACTGCCTCTGTGGTTTTTCTTTTGATCAGCCCGGCATATGCCATGTAGCCGCCCACGATCAATACGATAAACAGTAACAGCCAGGTATAAAAACCATCCGCATTGAATTTCTTCGATCCGGTATTCATGCCCGCCAGGATCTGAATGTTCTTTCCGATGTCGTCTGCCATATCACCGATAAAATCAAGCGAATACGTCTGCTGCACAATATATCCCGTTCCGCTGCTCAGCAATACACTGATCAGCCAGATTCCGTCACTGATTCCATAAAAAACGGATGAAATCTTATTATCTATCCTGTCCATCCAATTCCAGGGAAGCCAGTCCCAGGAAGTGTCCACATAGAAATCGATCTGATAATTATCCCACCGGTACTGACTATACAGATTTCCAGCATCGATCGTTTCATCTACCAGTCCGGAAGCCGCAGCTACCTCCATATTGGCAGCCGATAAAAATAATCCTGTCAGAAGCATGCATACAAGAAATGCTGACAGGATCTGTTTGCGCGGCTTTTGCAGTCTTTTTGTTTTCATTCCCCATTTCTTTCTCATGAAACTTCCTCCCTTCTTGGAGGTCTGGTATCAAATGCGTCAAATACATGCTGCAGTAATATCTGTGTATGTACTTTTCCAACACGTCCATATATGTCCTGCATCAGACATTCCCCAGTTTCTAATGCCATGATCGCATTCTGGTTTTCTTCATCATCCGGATCCAGCCCAAAGAATCTTAATGTATTCCGGATCTCCGTCTTATCTGTGGAATGAAAAGCGAACTTCAAACCGATATTGTTTTTGATTTTTTCGTCCAGAAGATCGGAAGAACTCTGCGTGATAAAAAATACACCGGACTGCATGGAACGTCCGGCACGTACAAGTTTATTCGATAAAGCTGCTCCCTGTGCTACCTGCAGGAGACTCCATGCCTCATCTAAAGCAACGATTTTATAAATTTTCCTGTCTGAATAAATAAAATCCAATGCAAAAGTTCCGATCGCGATCATAACCGCAATACTTAAATATTCGATACTGGTATATTCCTCCACATTTTTTTCAGAATCCGGCAGCATCAGATCCTGCACCTGCAAAATGTTTAAAGCCTTATCTGCACTGATCTTACGCGTCACTTTTCCATCTGAAAACAGCAATCCCGCAAAATCATAATCGGTAAACGCTGCTATGTGGCTTGCAAGCAGATGCGCTTCTTCATCCTCCATCTCATTTAATTCATCGATCACATATAAAAGTCCGCTATCCGATCTTTTTGTAACTGCCTTTACCGCATCACGTAAAAGCGGGAAACGTTTTCCATCTTTAATACTGACACCAGTCAAAAATGTCAGGATATCCATCGCCAGGCTGTCTGCATCTTTCTTATTCTGCATGATCACATACGGATCAAGCATTCCTTTATTGACCTCATCACTGGTCAGGTTGATAATGTTAATTTCATCCGAAAGTTCCGGAAGCATTTCTTTCCATTTCCCGCGTTCCGACTTCGGATCAAGGATCAGCGCCCTTGCACCGTGTAAAACTTCCTGGTAAATGATGTTATTTGCAGACATTGATTTACCACCGCCAAGCGTTCCGGTAAATGCCACAGCAAGGGCATTTGTAACACTGCCGGCTACGTTCTGACAGGCAAGAGACGGGTCTATGTAGATATTATTTCCAGTCTCCGTGTCATACCCGATGTAACTTCCATCCGGATCACCCAGGATGCGCGCTGCACCGAATCCAAGTCCCGCCAGGAAATCTGCTTTCACATACTGGATATAATCATTTTCATATCTTGATCCAGACGGAATAAATTCTTCGTGGAATCCGATCATATCGCCAAACGGGCGTACCAGTTTAATGTTAAAATCATTCTCGTAATAATCCCTGACCTCCGCGATACGACGTTCCAGCTCCTCTTCGCTTTCTGCAGCAATCCGGACAACGTAGCTTAATTTGTACATGGATTCTTTTGTTCTGCCTAAGTCCTTTTCCAGCTCGTCCACATCCACCAGTGCCTCTACCACGGAATTATCCGTATCGGCACCAGCCTCATACGCATGCTCATCTAAGTCATTTAATTCCTTTTTCTTATTTCTGACCGTCGTCAATGCGCTTCTGTTCGGCATGATTTCAACGTTCATACTGACGTCTACCGGAAAACGGAAACGCTCCTGCTCATAATAAAAGATCTCCGACGATGGAAACTCCAGTTCCCCGATTAAAGCATTGATTGTCAGGTATGCAGCATAGCTTTCCCCCTCTTCCCTTATCATCCGGATATGTTTCTGATGCTCCTGCAGCACACAGCGCGTCAGGCGGAGAATGTCGTACTTGCGGACTAACGTTTTTTTCTCCAGCTTTTCTTTTGGAAATGAATACTCATATTTATAATACGGCGTTTTCTGTTGTCCATAGATATGCTCTACAATGTAGCCAATGTCTTTCTTTTCCAGGCGTTTTAAGGAAAACTTCCCTTTTACACGCTGTCTTAAAAAGTCTTCCAGTTTTGCATACCGCTCGATCTCTGCACTGTTTATGCTGACAAAATCACCCATCAGGTTATGATTGACACTGTTTATGAACTCTGTAAATACAGCTAAAGCGTCTTCTTTTATCTTCTTTACACTGACCTCTTCCTCCCCTTTGATAAGCTTGAATCCTAAAAAGAAACGGTAAGTAACTTCATTTTCCATTCCGCCCATGGAAGTGATCAGTCCTTCTGTCTGGATGTCGATCACTTTTTCTGCTGTTTCTTTAAGATCCCCCTTTAAGTGTCTCTTGCAGCGTTCCTGCCTGTCCCTTACGGATGTTTCAGATGCAATGCAGAGCGCATGCATCTTGCCTTCCCTGTTTACCGTCATGATCTGACGGAACCGTTCATGTACTGCCATCTTTTCATCCGGAGATAAAAAAGCATAGTTGTACGGGATCAGTTCATAATACGCCCACCATTCTCCCTGCTGGTTTAAGATCATATTGTTTTCGATGTACTTAATCGGGAACATATATATCCCTCCTCACTGCGGTAATATATTCATTTACCGTCTTTTTACGATACACCACACGTTTTCCTGCATAAGTCTCTTTTGGGCGTATCAGATAATTAAACGCCGCGCATAAGAATCGGTACGGTTTTTTGCCATCAAAGCTCTTTTTTGACATCAGATACGCATTTCCTACGCATATCGCAGCCCATACAACGAAACTTTTTATATACACAAATGGCGGCAGGTTGTGAATCATAAGACATACAACTGCCGTTCCGGTAAAATACCCGATCTGTGTTATCGTCGCCGGAAACGGCAGATTAACATCCCCGACCGCATGTATCACTTTTTCAACATTCCAGATGCTTGTATATGACTTTACCTGTTTCATTTCTTCCCTTTCTTTCCTTTCTGCCTGTCCGGCGGTTTTCTTCATCCTTTTTCACTTAGCTAAGGCACAGGGCAGCCCGCCCCGCACCTTATTTTTATCAGAGATTATTTTCCTCCATCTTCTACATCATCTGCAGCACCGCCCTCGATGATCGTGCCATTATAGATCTTTAACATCGTGTCTTTTGTCCCAGAGGGATTAAAGACAAAACCAACCGCTATGACCGCGATAATTGCAAAAACAATCAGCTCCGCAATCTTGTGTTTAAATAAAAGCACAAGACCAACAATAATAATCCCTCCTAAAACCAGAGGCTGTATATTCGTCATGAGCCACGTATAAATTCCCTGTCCAAAATTCATCTTTCTCTTTCCTTTCCGCACATTTTTGTGCATAAAAAAAGACAGCTTCTGCCGTCTGTTTACTGTTACATTTTTTCTTTTTTCTTTTTATTTCTTCTTTATGGCGCATGTTCCATAACACATCCAGCTTTGCGCTTTAAAAATTGCGACGCCGCAATTTCAGGATTCCATGTATTCCTGCTTAAGATCATCAATCCATTTTCTTCCTTTCTGCCTTGCTGTGACAACATCGTCCAGTGCCGCCTGCTGTTGTTTTAAGATCTTTTTATGATGCGGGGACAGATTGGCTTCCTCGATCATATCCTTCGCCAGGCGCGTGCCTCTGAGATCATCCAGCTTCTGTACCATTTTAAGGGACGGTGCGACCTGTCTTGTAAGCCAGAGGAGTGTCCGGTCAAGTGTGTACTCTTCCGGTTTTGTCGTCAGCTTAATGCTCCGGTACTGTCCGTTTAAAAACCACACCCAGCGCTCATTTAGCGGCCAGTTTCTGCGCTCCTGCTCCGGATCTGCGTCTACAAACCTTACATAATGATTGATGATAGAATAGGCAGTACAGGCAACGTCTTCCATTTCCAAAAGATCATCCATGGCGCATTCCGCACGCTCATCTTTCAACCGGATTTCAAAACGGTTCTTTGTCTCTGCCTCGTCTAAAGGAGTGCCGTTTTTTACATACTGTTCATAGTCCTTTTCATAAATACAGAAGTAAATTTCACTTTTTAAAGATCCCAGGTACAATGTATTTCCCATGTTTGCCGCATCTTCTTCCCGGTTCCTTATCAGCTCCCCGGACTGGTAATCCTTAAAACTATGGAAAATCGTGATACATTCATCCCGGCGGCATTTTTCTGCAAGTTCCGGGATATTTAAAATTCCGGCACGGTCGTTGATCGCAATATCGATCCGCTTAAATACCGCCCCCATTTCTCTTGCCGTCCGGAAGAAATCGTACCAGGTACGTTTCTGTACTTTCAAAAATGCCTCAAACTGCCTGCACCCTTTACCTTTTAATTCAAGCAGAATGCCTTTTTCATGTTCCGGCGATACCATGACTGTGATATCTCCGTAAATATACTGACGCCCGTATCCATAAAAACTGTGCGCTTCCTCGATCATGTACTGCATCCGGATATTCATGGCATCTTCGATCACGCGTCTCTCATCCGTGGTTGCAAACCGGATCCGAACATAGTCAAATAAAATTTCCATTTCTTTATCCGGATTAAATATCTCAAGAACCATTTCCAAATGTTCTAACAGCTTTTTTGTTGCCCGCTTCTTTCCAATCAGCAGCATACCGTAATACCCCCTGCTGATTCCTGCTGTTTCAACATATTCATTTTGTGATACGCCGTAGCTTTTTCGTCTGGCTTCCAGGTTCGTAATCCATTCCACCGGATCAAATGCAATGGAATCTTCATTTTCTTCTATATACTCGTCTGTCATCTCTCCTGCTTCTTTAATATTCCATACATCATCCGCTGATTTAAAACCTTCCTCCAGATCTTCTGTCTGCATTCCATAGCCGCTTTCTTTTTCTTTCCGGTATTCCTGAAGCACATTTTGCAGCTGGTCAGCCAGCTTGTCACTGACCGGCTTTTTCCCGTGTATCAGCATGTTATAATAGCCTCTTGAAAAACCAATGCGTTTTGCAAGTTCTACCTGGGATAATCCCAGTTCTTTGCGTTTTTTCTCAATCTCTTTTAACGTCTCCTGGTTCTTTTCCACATCTGCCACCATCCCATTTTATAATTCAGTCCTGCAGTCTCCCAGGGATATCCTCATAGATCTGCATTTCATTACGTCTTGCCTGCATAAACTCAAGTACTGCACCACGGCTCTCCCTCCAGCCCGGCATCATGTACACCCCGGTGCAGATTGACAGCAGCGTCAATGATACTTTTATATATTCCTCCCACGTCGCATCTTCCGGCAGCATTGCATTGACTTTCGCCGGATTGATCACGGAATATCCATTTTCTATTAATTCCTTTTCTGCTTTCTCAAAACGTTCCATATAATCCGATGTTCCGGTAATCGGTCCGCTGATATAAATATGTTCCGTCTGTTTTTTATTTTCTTTTTCTTCAATCGCCTTTTCTTCATTCCTCTCCGGCAGTTTCGCTGCCGTTTTCATACATTCGATCACACGCTTCTCCTTCCTGCTGTCTTTTCTCATAGATCCGCGACAGCTCTGCAAAAAAATCATATCCCGGATCTACATATGGAGCGTAAAACTCTGTTACAACACCGTTTCCGGTGTTTACATAGCCACGTCCGGCAATATCTTTTTCTTTAAATTGTTTATCAATACTGCCAAACATCATGGTGTACCCGCTTGCAGACATACTACCCAGCGCAACACGGAAACCGAACTGATCGCGGACACCATCTCCGAGATATTTTGCATCCGGACGCTGACACGCAAGAATAATAAAATATCCTGCCTGTCTGCCCTTCATGATAATAATCCGGATCAGCTTCATAACCTCTTCCCATTCTTTTTTTGCAAGAGTGTCCATAAAAGCCACATACTCATCAAAGATCAGAAAATGCGGCGTCAAACCGACTTTCGCATAATTCGCACCCATCCGGAAATCCGGATGTTCCTGCATTTCATCATAACGCGCTTCCATTCCTTCATAAAAAGTTTCCACACATTCCATTATGCTTTCTGTACTGTAATGCACATCCGGCATGATCCTGGATAAGAAAGATAAATCTGCTTTCTTCGGATCACAGATATGCAGCACTGCACCTGATTCTAACAATGCTTTTATCACGATCAGAAGAAAGATCGTTTTTCCACTTCCTGTATCACCTGAAATCAACATGTGCGGCAATTTATCATATTTCCATGAGATATGCTGCATCAGATTCAGTTCTCCATTTTCTGCTTTTACATCCTGAATACCGATCCGGCTCTTTTCCACTCCTGTTAAAAATTCATATCTGACCCAGATATCCTTTGTATCTTTTTTTACCAGTTCACAATTTAATCCGGTTTCCAACTTCTCTTCCAGATGAAGTAATTTATCCTGGTATTTTCCCATGGTGATCTTAACTGTCACATAAATATGCCTGTTTTTCCTTCTGTAATAAAGCGCCGGAAAATAGGTGATCCGTTCCATTCTGCCGCCTGATCTATAACGCTGCAACGGCTCTGTCTCAAACCATCGGTTTTCCAGCAGCATCCGCGACATTGCCTGACGGTTTCGGATATCCACCATGCTGCCGCTTTTCCATTTATAAAACAGATCCAGCAGACACAAAACTGTGATCAGGAAAAGAAGGAATATCCTAAACAGGATATTCCTCTCTGTCATCCAGATCGTAAATACTGATAATGCTGCAACGGTCAGGGCAAAAAAAATGACAGACCTTAAAATCAGCCTGTCATCATAACGCCCGATGCGTTTTCCTTTCCAGATTGGAAATCTGTTCATCTATTCCACTCTCCCATCCGGTTATTTATTTTTTATTTCCTCCATCTTTCGCATCTGTTCCGGTCTTATCCGCTGCTTTATCAGATGCTTTATTCTGATCTGCTGTTTTCGGCGCATCTGCTCCGGCAGCTTTTGTCTGATCAGCAGGCTTTCCTGCAGCATCTGCCAATACGATATCCTCCGCATTGATGTACCAGTCTGCCATTGCCCTTCCTCCGAACGTCGCATCCGCTCTTGCACTTACTACCGGATTTACAAGCGTTACCGTTGCATTGTATGGGAACGCTTTTTCTCCGGCTTCCGGTGGAATACTGACTGTGATCGTGTGCCCCTGGCGCTGACATTTCAGGTCATATGTACGTTTTTTTATCTCATCGGTCACATTTCCTTCCTCGTCCTGCGCGTAGTTTTCTCTGCGCAATGCCGCAAACTTTAATTCTCCTAATGTTTTCTCTGTATCAACAACTAATCCCTCTGGAAATCTCATATTTTATTCCTCCATCTTTCTATTTTTTCTTTATTTTTTTTCTTTTTGAATCATTCTCTTTTATTTCATTTGCTGTGCTGCACATAATTCCCTTTACCGGATCACTGCTTTACTCCCGCATCTTCCAGCTCATCCACAGAAATGATATCATCCGCATAAATTTTATAATTCACATAACCCTTGTTATTGATCGCGTACCCTTCAATTTCCACACGGGGATTTACCAGCACTACCGGTTCCTCATATTCAAAATGCTTTACCCCTGCCTTTCCAGGAATGATAACCTCAACATTATCCGCGCGCTGTACATCAGAATAGAGACTGTAAGTTCTCGATATAACTGCATGTCTGCCGCCATTTATACGCTGCTGACTTTCCCTGCCAGCTCCGGCAAAAGTGATGTTTCCTAACGATTTCTCTGCATCAATAAATACATTTTTTAATTCCATGATATTTTCCTCCTACTGTTTACGTGTTTTTACTTGTCTTTCTGATCTGTCTTTTCTTATTCATCCCGGTTTACAATGCTGTACCCATGTTTCATCAGGTATTCTTCTACCAGTTCGTCTAAGCTGCCATCATCCGGTTCATCTTCCAGGCAGACATCCGCTTCACGGTAAATGCCATCTGCCATTAAAAGCAGGCTGTTCATTCCATCACTCCGCGTCTCGTGATTTCTCGCAATGATGCTCGGATTTTCCAAAACGACCGCTTCACCAAATTCAAACGGCTGGGATCCGTTCGCGCCGATTACTAAAGCCTCCACGACTTCCCCGCGGAGTGCATCTGCAAAGAACGTGTAGAAATTTCCTTTTACGTCTTCCCCGCAAATGTTCCAGGTGACTGCTTCCCCTTCACCGGCATAGTGCAGTGCTCCGAACGTCTTTGACATGTTCGGGATCACAACTCTCACACCCATATGTACATTCCTCCCTTCTGTGTGTTTTTTCTTTCTTCCACCCACCAAAACAGCCGGTATGATTAAGCTGTTTTTGGTTGCTGCCTCATCTGAAAATAAGGCTCCCACCACATAACCCATTTTTTCCTTTCCTAGCATCAGCACAATTAAAACGGGTTCAAATCATCTAACGCTGGTTCCATTTCTGCCCTGCAGACGGCTGCCGCTGCAATGACCGGATCGGAATCTGCATATCGCCGCATTCCAGGGAAATCATTGTTTTCAATCGCTTCCTGCAGCTTTCTTACTCTTCCGGTCACTTCATCCGGCCGCACACGCATGCACGCTGTCTGGATCCGCCCTAAAAAACTCTCATGATCCGTTACAAACTGATAATCCGGATCCATTAAAATCTGTTTTAATGCTGCTTTTGCATTTTTCTTTATATTTTCCCTGCCACGCATATAATTCACATCCATCTCCGGCGGCAGATCTGCGAACTCGGATGGAATAAAAAAGCCGTGTGCAATCATTTCCTCCTGCTGGTATTCGATCCGTCTGCGCTTATAATTAAGTTCCTGTCCGTCCGTCCACTTCGGACCATGTGCGCCTTTTAAAAAGACGATGCACCAGTCCGCCACCGCCGCAAGGAGCTGACTATAAAATTTGATCAATTCCCATTCCCGTTCGATCCCTTCTGCGTAATCAGTTAAAAGAAGCTGTCCTTCATTTAACCAGCTTTCACGCT
>OHZJ01000927.1_pt1 | contig 11706 bp, 10 predicted proteins | sample 1580411 | NCBI WGS metagenome assembly OHZJ01 (sample SAMEA3882519, study PRJEB24775) | human gut metagenome | biome: human-associated habitat; feature: intestine environment; material: feces | place: Netherlands | collected 2009/2010 | reverse complement strand
CTTACAAAGGCCGTACGCTTTTTTCCTGTGCCTGCGCCATCGCAGCTTCTGTGCCTTTTTCTAAGATCTGCGTGATCACCCGGCACCCGGAGATTGCAGCTCTCTGCCAAAAGCGGGCACTTCCGTTTATCCTGCATGACAGGACGGACCGAAATGAGATGGTTGCCCTTGGCGTTTCCACCTTGCTTTCAGATACAAATAATGTACAAGATATCTCTTTGCTCGACGGCATTCTCTTTCTGCCGTGTGACCAGCCATGCATCCATCCGGCAAGTATGAAACGGTTATGCACTGCATTCTCCGAACAGCCGAATTATATCTGCCGCTTATCTTATACCAATACTTCCGGTGAAACGATTCCCGGTTCCCCGGTTCTGTTCCCGCAACAGTTTTTTCTGGAATTACAACATCTTCCTCAGAAAAAAGGTGGCAGTTTTCTAGCAAAAAAATATCCTCTGCAGGTGACATATGTACCTGCAGAGGACCCTTTGGAACTCTTCGATATTGATACACCGGAAGACTTATCCCGGCTTCCATAACGATCTACTGTTTGTTTTCTTTGTCTTTTGGCAGAATCACATTTAAAAGAATGGCAACAATCGCAGCCGGCACAATACCGGAACCACCGAATACCAGCTGGATGGTCTCTGGCATCTGTGCCAGTACTGCAGTGTTTGCACCCATTCCATATCCTACACCTAGAGCGACCGATACAATGGTCAGTCTTCTCGGTGTCAGAGGCTCCTTCGTAATCAGCTGAATACCACTTACAATAATGGAAGAGAACATCATAACTGCTGCTCCGCCAAGTACGGACTGTGGCATGATAGAGATCAAAGCTCCAAGCTTTGGAATCAGTCCACATAAAATCAAAAATACAGCGCCGGACGCTAATGCGATACGGTTTACCACCTTTGTCATCGCAACGAGACCTACGTTCTGACTGAAGGATGTATTTGGAAGAACACCAAACAATGCTGCCAGCGTTGATCCAAGTCCATCGCACATAACACCACCGGATAACTATTTATCGGTAGCTTCACGATCCATTCCACCTTCGATGACACCGGAAATATCACCGATGGTGTCCACGGCGGTCACAACGAACATAATCAGAACCGGTACAATTGCTCTCGCATCAAATACGGGCTTGACCGGCATAATTTTCGGAACGGCAAACCAGCTTGCCTCTGCCACTTTGTCCCAGTTGAGCACCCATGACTTTGTGTACTCCACACCATCTGCTGTCACTCCGGTGTGCGGCAGGACACATCCCATAATGATTGCAGCAATATATCCGACAATAATTCCAATCAGAATTGAAGATGAACTGAGTACCCCCTTGGTCCAATGCTTAAAGAACAGAATAACTACAAGCACCAGACATGCAAGAAGCAGATTCTCTGCAGAACCAAAATCCGATGCCGAATTACCGCCACCAAAAGAATTGATTCCCACACCAATCAGCGATAATCCGATGGAAAGTACAACGGTTCCGGTAACGACTGATGGGAAAAAGCGACGTAACGGCTTTAAGAACGCGCCCAGAACCGTCTCCATGAAACCTCCGATGATTGAAGCTCCCATGATGGCTCCATATCCTAAGATCCCACCTCCCATAATGTTTGCGACACTGCTGAACACACCAATAAATCCCGAACTTGTTCCCATGATGATTGGCACCTTTCCACCAATCGGTCCAATTGCAAACAGCTGGATCAACGTAACAATTCCCGCGATGATCATTGCATTCTGCAGCAACGCTACCTGAATCCCTGCATATTCTCCACTATTTCCGATGCCACAGACTCCGGTAATAATCAAAAGCGGTGTCAGGTTTCCCACGAACATCGCAAGTACATGCTGCAGGCCGAGTGGAATGGCCTGCCTCAGTGGCAGCTTTCCGTCAAAGACATAGGCTGCCGGTGAAAGTTCATTCGCTTTACTTTTCATCTTATCTTGTATCTCCTTTTTCCTTCGTTTGCTTTTGATATTAGAAGAAAAAAAGCACTTTGTAAACAGTTTCCATATAATTCCTTATAAATAAGTAAAAGATTTTGTCACTTTTCTTGTAATTTTCCGCATAAAATGCCATAATAGCAAGCATATGAATAAAATTTAGGAGGATTAAAATTATGGGTCAAAAACGTGACACTTTTTCCAGCAAATTGGGCTTTATCTTTGCGGCGGCCGGATCTGCTGTAGGACTTGGGAATCTATGGCGATTTCCATACTTAGCTGCAAAATACGGTGGAGGAATTTTCATTCTCGTCTACCTGTTGCTTGCAGTCAGTTTCGGATTTACGCTGATGATCACAGAAGTATCTCTCGGACGTAAAACCGGACTCAGCGCAGCCGGTGCCTTCAAGAAACTGGATAACCGCTTCGGCTTCGTCGGTGCTCTGGCATGTATCGTTCCGTTTATCATCACACCATATTACTGTGTCATCGGCGGATGGGTCATCAAATATATGGTTTCTTTTCTCAGTGGTCATGTAGGAACCACTGCCGGAGATGATTTCTTTACCAATTTCATTACACAACCAGTTGAACCAATTATCTGGTTTGCGATCTTCGTACTGCTGACCTCCGTCGTTGTTATCATCGGCGTACAAAAAGGTATCGAAAAAGCCAGTACCATCCTGATGCCGGTACTCATTGTATTAATTATCGCCATCAGCCTTTACTGCATCACTCGTCCGGGGGCTGCAGCCGGCGTGAAGTATTATCTCTTCCCTGACATCAAGCACTTCTCTGCAACAACTGTGCTTGCCGCCATGGGACAGCTCTTTTACTCCATGTCACTGGCTATGGGTATCATGATTACTTACGGTTCTTACATGAAAAAAGACCACGATCTGCGTGACTCTGTTCGTAAAATCGAGATTTTCGATACACTCATCGCTTTCCTTGCCGGACTTCTTATCGTACCTTCCGTATTTGTATTTTCCGGTGGAAGCAAGGATGCCTTAAGTAAAGGACCTTCCCTGATGTTCATCACACTGCCAAAAGTATTTGACAGCATGAATCTCGGTGGACTGATTGGCGGTGCCTTTTTCATTCTTGTGCTTTTTGCAGCATTGACTTCCTCTATTTCTTTATTGGAGACGAATGTATCCATTGTCTGCGACAAACTGCACTGGGGACGTAAAAAAGCAACCATCGCAATCACAATCTATGTATTGATTATAGGTGGACTGGTATCCTTAGGCTTTGGACCTTTAAGCTTTGTCAAAATTCTCGGTATGGGACTTCTGGATTTCTCTGATTTCATCAGCAACAGCGTTCTGATGCCGATTGTTGCCATGCTTACCTGCATCTTTGTCGGATTTATTGTAAAACCAAAGACGATCATCGACGAAGTGGAAAATAGCGGGTCTTTCAAAGAGAAAAAATTCTATGTTGTAATGCTCAAGTGGATTGCTCCAATCTGCCTTGCTCTGATTCTGATTTTTGCAGTATCCGAAGCTTTAGGTTTCATCACCGTATAATTACTAGATTTGGAGGAAAACTCTATGTGGAAAAAACTACTCAGTCTTACGCTGTGTGTGTCAACACTTCTTCTAGGTGGATGCGGAATGACTTCCAATAAAATCCGTTTTGGTACGGCTGCATTAGGTGGCATGTATCACTCCTTCGGAAGCGCGTTCACACAGCTCGTCTCAACAGAAGACATTGACTGTCAGATGGAAATGAAAACGACCGCCGGTTCTGCGGCCAACTTACGGCTCCTTTCCGATGGGTACATTGAACTTGGAATTGCTCAAATGGACTTAACTGCAGATGCTTACAAAGGAACCGGTATCTTTGAGGGTAAAGAATATCAGGGATTTAAGGCAATTGCAGGCCTGTATACGGAAGCCTGCCAGATTGTTGTCCGTGCCGATTCCTCTATTCATTCGCTCAATGATCTGCAGGGAAAGACCATATCCATTGGCGAGGAAGATTCCGGAACCGAGCGAAATGCCAATCAGATTCTGAAAGCAAGCGGACTTTCTTCCGAACTGGTACACACTGTGAATCTGGATTACGCGCAGGCTGCTTCCCAGCTGCAGTCCGGTGATATTGATGCGCTGTTCTGTACGGCCGGAGTGCAGACAACAATGATTGATGAATTGTCCCGCCAGTGCGATATCCGGCTGCTTTCCATCGATACAGACTGTCTGGACAAACTGCTTCAGCTCAACGATTGTTACAGTACATACACCATTCCTGCGGATACCTACAACGGACAGACCGAAGAGGTGACAACACTTGGTGTACAGGCGGTACTTCTGGCAAGTGACAAACTTTCCGAAAAAACAGTCGAACAATTAACGAAACTTCTGTTTTCTCACGCACAGGATATTCAATACAGCATTCCTGTAGATTTACAAATGAATGAAACTTCTGCAACACAGGGCATAACCATTCCTTTCCATCCGGGAGCTGCAGCTTATTACGCCAAGCAGAACATTCAGGTATCAACGGAATAACGTTTAGAAGGGAACACTATGCAAATTCATTTAGATATGTATCAGACGCTTGCCATCGCGGTCGTCGTTCTGATGCTCGGACAATTTTTAAAACAAAAAATACATTTTCTGGAGAAATTCTGCGTACCTGCACCAGTCGTGGGCGGTCTGCTTTTTGCGATTTTTACCTGTGTCTGCTTTTCTACCGGCGTAGCGGAATTTTCCTTTGATGACACGCTGCGGGAAGTCTGTATGGTATTTTTCTTTACTTCTGTCGGATTTCAGGCAAATCTGAAAGTATTAAAAAGTGGTGGAAAATCCTTATTTATTTTCCTTATCCTTGTCATTGTACTGATCCTGTCACAGAACTTCCTGGCAATCGGAATGTCATCTGTTCTCGGACTTGATCCATTGATTGGTATGTGTACCGGTTCCATCCCTATGGTCGGTGGTCACGGTACTGCCGGAGCATTCGGACCGGTTCTCGAAGACTTCAACGTACAGGGTGCTACAACAATCTGTACCGCCGCAGCGACATTCGGACTTATCGCCGGAAGCCTGATTGGTGGTCCGATTGGACGCAGACTGATTGAGAAGAAAAACCTTCTTGAGACTGCTGTCACAGATGATGACAGCCTTTTGGTTGAAGAAGAGATAAAACACGAGCGTCATACCAACATGTATGCAGCTGCAGTATTCCAGCTCATCATTGCGGTCGGTCTCGGAACCATTTTTTCCTGGCTCCTCACCAAGACCGGCATGACTTTCCCGATTTACATCGGTGCCATGATTGCTGCCGCTCTCATCCGAAATATCGGTGAATACTCCGGAAAATTTGTCATTCATATGGGTGAGATTAACGATCTGGGTGGTATCTGCCTTTCACTTTTCCTTGGAATCGCTATGATTACACTGAAACTGTGGCAGCTTGCCTCTCTGGCACTTCCGCTTGTTATACTGCTCGGTGCCCAGGTTCTGCTGATTTTCATCTTCACATACTTTATCATTTTCCGCGTGATGGGAAGCGATTATGATGCTGCTGTACTTGCAGCCGGCACCTGTGGATTCGGAATGGGTGCAACCCCGAATGCCATGGCAAACATGCAGGTTCTGTGTGAGCGCTATGCACCTTCCGTGAAAGCCTACCTTCTGATTCCACTGATTGGAAGTCTGTTCGCAGATTTCTTAAACAGCCTTGCTATTACATTCTTTATAAACTTGTTGTAATTTTTTAGGGAGATTAGATTATGTTCAATTTTTTTAAAGAAAAGAAAGAAAAAAAAGCCAGGGAAAAACATACGTATGATTTGGAAATTGATAATTTAGCTGTACCGGAAATTCATACACACAAACCGGAAACCGAAAAAAAAGAATCCCCGGAAGAAGAGCAGCCATCTGTCACCTATGACACGGTTGCTATCCCGGAGATTCATATTCCGAAAAAGAAATCTTAAATTTATTCTCTACGCTGATCTTTATTGGCATACATTTTCTTATCTGCTTTGCCAATAATGGTCCGTATATCTTCGCCTTGTCCTACCGCATATCCGACCGATGCAGAAATCGGGAACTTACTTGTATCATCAATTTCTGTGACCACTTTTTTCCACTTAGCAATAATTTCTTCAGCAAGATCTGCAGTGCCATTCTTTATAATCATAATAAATTCATCGCCACCGTAGCGGAATGTTTCTGCCTGCTCACCACACACCTGCCTGATCGACTCCGCAATCTTCACGATCAGGAAATCCCCCGACAGATGACCGAATGTATCATTCACATATTTGAGACGGTTAATGTCCCAGTAAATAATTGCGACCTGCATATCTTTATATGTATCACTGTTCACAACTTCCAAAAGCTTATTCCGATTGTACATACCGGTCATATCATCCATGGCAGCAAGTGTTTTTACACGGATCGCATTCTCCATCATCTTTTCCACGATATGATAAACATTCTTACATACCGCGTAAAAGCAGGTAGCCAGAAGTGACCTTGGAACTACATAATACAGTCACAGCGTGGCAAGTGGATTTTTATTTACTTCATTCATCAGGAATACGCCATCCTTAGAAATATCCGACAATTTATTCGTTGTCAGCAGTGCCATGTTTGCATCACACACACCATTATAATACCCTGCATAAGTAGTAATGATAATACTCAGAATCGTAATTACAAACGCATAGTTGGCAAGCTTCTTATCTGCGTACATACTTGAAAAAATAATCGGAATCACAACAATTATCACCGTATGATAAGTGAGTGCACTTCCCGCAATCGTGACCATAACAGCAATGACCGTAATGTTCAGATACTTTGTAACCGGCTTTTCCAATCCAATCGATGTAAGCAATGCCAGATAAATCAAAAGCGCCACGATCATCTCTACATAGCTGATAACAAAAATCTGTGTATCCACAATAAATACATCGATAAGATTCAAAAAAAACGTAAACGAGTACAACAGAAAAACAATGATAATGCAACGAATGGAAAATATATTCTGCATTTTATCTTTCTGCTCATAATATGTATTTTTCTTAAATATTTCTGACCAGACAATTTTATCTTTGCTCATTTTTCCCTCAAAAAAATCAAAATCTGACGTATATAACTATGTTGATTATAACATATTTACAAAGTTCGTGCAAAACATATTCCACATGTGTCAAAAAAAAGCCAAAAACTTGCGGCCTACTGCTTTTTCATGTATACTACACCCATGTTGCGAATGAATCAAAGCATACAAATTACAAGAAATGAGGATAAATCATGGACATTTTATTAGGACAGTACAAGGGACTGAAAGCTACCATTCCGGTCATTACCTACACAGAGGATGACGTAAATGCGCAGATCGGTACCCTTTTAGCCGGCAACCCGACACGCGTGAACAAAGAAGGCCCGGTTGCCATGGGCGATACCGCAGTCATCGATTACGAAGGATTTAAAGACGGTGTTCCTTTTGATGGTGGAAAAGCTGAAAAATACCCTCTGGGCATCGGTTCCGGCGCTTTCATTCCCGGATTTGAGGAGCAGATTGTTGGTATGGAGATTGGCGAAGACCGCGACATCAACCTTTCCTTCCCGGAGCAGTATCATGCACCGGATCTGGCAGGAAAAGAAGTTGTATTTAAAGTAAAATTACACGAGATCTACTCCGAGAAAGCATCCGAACTCAATGATGAATTCGTTGTATCCCTTGCTATTCCGGAAGTAAAGACCGTGGATGATTTAAAGAAACACATCAGCGAATATTTAGATTATGAAGTACAGGCAAAGAAAGACGAAGCTTCCAGAGAGCAGCTTTACGATCAGATTCTTTCTTCTTCCTCCTGTCTGCTTCCTCCAGAAGCAGTAGAGGCTGCCATCGACGCACAGCTTCAGCAGATGGAAGCCCAGCTTGCACAGCAGGGAATCCCGCTCACACAGTACCTGCAGATGATGGGCAAAACAACCGAAGCTTTCCGCGAAGAAGTAAAGCCTTACGCTTCCAAACAGGCAAAGCTTGAAGTGATTCTGGATGAAATCATCAAAGCCGAGCATATCACAGTTTCTGAGGATGAAATGAACGAACAGTACGAACTCATTTCACAGAAGTATCAGCAGCCAATCGATGTGGTAAAGCAGGTTCTTCCAGCCGTTCAGCTGAAGTCCGATCTGCTTCGTATGAAAGCATCCCAGCTGATCTTAGATACCGCAGAGATCATAGAAGAAAATAAATAATCGTTTCCTGTACGCGAAAAGGCCGTTCCCACTGTGGAACGACCTTTTCCGTATTATGTAAATTACAATTTTTATAATTCTGTCTCTTCTGAATTGTTTATTTCTTCATCTGCTGCAGTTTCTGACTTCGCTTCCTCAGAGTTATCCGCCTCTGCTTCATTATCAGTTACGTCCTTTGCCGGTTCTGTACTTTTGCTTTCTACATTAGCATCGCTCTGCACTTCCGGTTGTGGCTTTTCTGCCTGCTTTGATTTCTTTATTTTCTGCCGAAGTTTCTCAAACCAACTCTGTATTTTTTTCTCTTGCTTTTTCAAAAGACGCTGCTGCTTAACATCCTGCTTTGCCAGTATTTTCTGATTTTTCTTTACCTGTTTTCTTGCTGATTTTTCCACCGTCCTTATCATGCTTTTTGCATCGCTGATCCGACGCCTTGCCACACGGTATGGATCATACAGAAAATATGCTGCTGTCGTGATTGCCAGCACCACAAACGCTCCCGCCAGGCTATAAGGAAGTGCAAATTTATAGTAATCAAAATGCAATTCATATCCGATAAAAAGCACCAGCATTCCCGGAAAAATAATGCTTCCCAGAAATATACAAAGAACTCTCCAGAATGCAAAACATTCTTTTTCATGAACTAAAAGTGCCGCCTGTGTACCTGTAAACATCAGCAGCACCAGACAGATCTGTGATGTAATTCCGTGAAGATAACCTGCAAACACGCACAATGCGAGCGATAGGAAAAACATCGCAAGTGCATAACCTCTGCGGTATGCCTGCTTATATTCCCGCATGCCTTCCCGCTTATCTGCACTCAGATCATGTATCTCATAGACCCTGTCCTCAACACGCTCCCGGATATCCTCACGATACTTGCGCCCTTCCCTGACGTGTTCCATATTGACGTCCATATCGTCATCCATTTCCTGAAGCAACTGTTGTTCGCGGAAAATCTGATCAAGCAACTGGTCTTCCTGTGCGCGTTTTTTGTTTACTTCCTCACGAATCCATAGAGCTTTCTGTAACTGCAGACTTTCTTTTGTCAGTCTTTCATCGGTTTGATTTGTATTTTTATCCAACTGTTCACTCATTTTTTACCTTTTCGAATATATTCTATTCGTAGTTTGTCATTTAAAGTTAATTTTATTCTAACATTTCTAATTAGAATTGAACAGAGGATTTATGCGTCGGATCTGGCAAAGGCATTCTTCATCTGTCCGCACAATTCAAACAGAACTTTATCGAGTGTATCGGCAGCTTCTTTTTTTACCATATCTGCCACCGCATTGTTTGCTTCTGTCTTAAGTGCCATGCGCTTTCCTGCGTCAGTTTCTTTTTCCAGCAGCTTATCATAATGATTGATAATCTCATGTCCTTTAGACAGCACTTTCTCCTGATACCGCTCGACATGGAACACCGATTTCTTATAAGAGGCATCTGCCATCGCACCAATCATCCGGCTTACCCAGTAAAAATTATCCGTAGAAACTTCTGCTGTCGTATTGGCCACATATTCCGGAGTTTTCTCCACCTGTGCATAAAATGGCACCATGGCATTAAAGGCATTGGAACCATACGCAACCCATTCCAGTACGTTGGCATCCTCTCCATACTCCGGGCGGATATGCACAAGACCAACAAAATCATTGCGGTTGATACCGATAGAACGATACATGCCGCGCAGCCCCGGATCTCCATACGCTCCATATGGATCGTAAGGCGTTCCCTGATAATGCGAGGAAAGCACATATTTCACATCTTCCACAGTAAGCTTCCGCTCCGGTACCAGCGTCCATGGCAGATCATCGGACTCCGGTGTAAAATCCGCATCCGGTCCATCCCAGTTGTATGTGTGTGGATTCAGACAACGCAGCATATACCACGCACGCGGTGTATTGTACACATGATCTGCATCGTCATGGCTGCCAAAAGCTTCCCTCGGATTCAGACTGCCATCCATGGAAAGATTCAGGTGATTATTCGCAATAAACTCCCGCATATCTACAGAACACATATGATTTTCCTGCATGGTAAATGCATCATCCAAATCAAATGCATCAATTCCAAGCTGATTTGGCATAACCACATACGCATCATCCGGCACACGGCGTGCAATCCAGTGATGTCCACCAATGGTCTCCATCCACCAGATTTCATTCTGATCGGAAAAGGCAATTCCATTCATTTCATAAGTGCCATATGTTTCCAGAAGTTCTCCCAGCCGCTGGACACCTTCTCTTGCATTGTGGATATAAGGAAGTACTAACGATACAATATCTTCCTCTCCAATGCCATTTTCCACCAGCGGATCTGCACCGAGTACGCGTGGATTGGATGTGATTGTCTCGGTTGCCGTCATTCCAGTCCGTGCTTCATTGACTCCGCATGCACCCCAGATTCCTTTCCCTTCCACTGCATTTGGCATAGCCGTATAGCGAAGCGGATTTTCCGGAAGCGGAATTTCCACGGAAGAAAGTACCGCTTTGTATACACGCGGCTGCTCCTTTGGCTGCACCACGATCATTTTCTTTGGCGTAAAGTGATCGTTTCCACCTGCATCATCATTTCTTGCAATCATGGTTGAACCATCATAGGTTGCATTTTTTCCTACTAATATCGTTGTACAAGGCATATTTTTTGTCTCCTTTTCTTTCTATTTGCCATTACATTTTTATTTCCGGTTGCCAGACGGACAGTTCTTCTTCATTTTCATAATAAATATGATAATCTTCTCTCATGGAAGCTCCCTTATAAAATATCCTGCTTCTTTCATGGCTTTTGCGAACTTCTCCACCGGCATCTCTGCCTTTGTTGCTGCAATCTCAAGAGACAGTGTTCCGTCCTGCACCAATGAAAAAAGCATATCATTACGGCCCTTTTCCATCATTTCATTGTCTCTCATAAGTAACGTCATGTATTCCACCTTCCATTCCTCATGTTTTTTTGCCTTCAGAACAGCATTTTCAAGCTTATTCACGAATTGGCTATTGCCTGTCTGTCCTGTCGTAAGCCAGTTTAAAAAGTCCTTCATTTCATCCGATACATCATCTGCATGCCCACCGGCACACAAGAATATTTTCGTTGACTCATCTCCCAATACAAGTTCTGGTATCTCTTTACATTGATTTTCAAATGTGTACTTGTGTAACCCCTCCTGAAATTGATCAAATGGACAAATAAAGATCACATAGCTCTTTTTCAGTTCTTTATAATCCGCACCCCTTTCAAGTAAATTTAAATCTATCATTCCCTGATAATATCTCGTACGCTTCGGAAGATTATCTTTTTTGCTCGTCTGCATTTCACAATCATACACAATCCCGGAATCATCCTCGCTGTACACATCAAATCGTATGCCCTTTCCATCAGCCGTCATTTCTATTGGTTTCTGTTGATCAAGTCGGGTGAAAGCACCTACTTTCTTTCCAAGAATAAGTTCTAACAACTCGTGACAGAGTTCCGGGTTCGTTGTCATTACTTTACAGAACATAAAATCATCTGTAAACGTTAAGTCATC
>OHZJ01000921.1_pt1 | contig 11751 bp, 9 predicted proteins | sample 1580411 | NCBI WGS metagenome assembly OHZJ01 (sample SAMEA3882519, study PRJEB24775) | human gut metagenome | biome: human-associated habitat; feature: intestine environment; material: feces | place: Netherlands | collected 2009/2010 | reverse complement strand
CATACACGCCTGTATCTGCGCACAGGCATTGCTGTAAATCTTTGGTACTCGTACAGATATCTGTGTCTTTCCAGCCGATTTTACAAAGGGATCATAGTGATACCGGTAATAGAGCGCTGCACTCTCCTGGATATACCGCTCCGAAAAAGGCTGTGGGAACGAAAAATTGGTGCGGCAGCGGTCAAGATCATCCACCGGGATAGGTGGCGCTTCATAAACGCCGTTGCGGTACAGGGAAGGATGGTCACCGCGCAGGCACCATGCCTTGTAATAGGTCTCCAGATCCTGCGATGCTTCTCCATGCAGCTGGTATACCTCATGAAAATAGCGGTCAAATTCGCTCCTTAAAAATTCGCGCAGCGTGTCAGCGCATTCCAGATGATACTGTGTCAGCGCATGGTTCATCCATGCCAGATTATCTAGATAATCCTGCTTAGACAGCACGATCTGCTGCTTTTTATTCTCGTACCATTCTGCCACATCGATACCCAGCGCGATCGCATGACCGATGCGGTCACCGTATCCCAGTTCCAGAAAGTGGATGGATTCGTCGATGGCACGCAGACCGTCCACAACATCCAGAAAATCTTCACCGGCATGGTAGGTCTTTCTGAGCTGTGGCAGCTGCGGAGCCATCGGATAGGTTTTGGCGGGCTGGTGCGCATGGAGCATCCGAAAAATAGGCGCAAACACTTCCGGGCGGCACTCGATTTCCTGCGAGGCAGCATCGATGCCATGCACCCGGCAGGCCGTCTGCGGATATGTTTCCCGGAACGCCAGCAGCGCTTTAGCCTGCCGTTCCAGCTTGCTACGCAGATCTTCATGCCGGTACTGCTGCACTTGCAATTGCAGTTCGTTCTTCTGACAGGCAGCCGACAGCCGCGCTGTGGTGCGATCTGGTCGCTTGATAAAATGATAAACGTAATAATACCGGCTGCGCAGATCCGGCGGTTCCGGTTCTCCCGGCAATGCATCCGGCCCGTAAATGGCCCGATCCAGCTGAGCAATCCATTGGTAATTTCCCAATGCTGTATCAGAGGGAGACACTCGCACTTCCAACTCCCGCAGATAGGGTGCCTTCAGCAGCGGTTCCCGAACGGCCAGCCGCGCACTGAGCCACAGCGATTCCGCATCCGGCGGGAAAAAGTAGCCACGCCGACGCTCATACACCTGAAAGTTATCAAAGCCCACATAGCCGTTGATTTGCACCATCTGGGCACGCAGCTCGTTTTGCAAGCAGAGATAGGCATAAAACAGGTTATGCTCTTCCCGGCTCAGCTTGCGGCTGTGCAGTTCTGCATAGATGTCCCGCAGCATGGCATACAAAAACCAGCGTTCGCCACGGAACTGTCGAGCGTCTTCAACTCTGTTGTTTGCCGTTTGGTTCAATGCATAATCCTCGCCTGGCGTATCCTGCCAAAAGGCGATTTCATCCTGAATCTCTGCTGCCGTTAACTGCAACAGTTCCGGGTTCCGCAGCAAGCGATAGACCCGATCCATCCCGCCGAAAGGCGGCTTTTGGATATACGGCACCGGCTCACACAACCGCTGAAACAAATATATCCGAATCAATGCCGCCTGCATCTGGTGCAGAATGAGTGTTGACGTTCCGGCCCGATCCGCTTTGTGGTTCAAAAGTGCTGTGATGTAATCATCCTTCTGCCAGACCTTGCTTTGCTGCTCAATACGTCGCAGGTTATCCAGATAATAGTTCCAGCTCACTGCATTCATCAGGTTGACCCACGATACCTGAAAATAAGGCAGGGAGGAAAACAGGTGGAAGTGGTGCTCCGAAATGCCCCGCTCCATCACGGCATTCAGCGGGCTGTTGTCGTGGCCGATGACAGCAGCCCAGTCAAAGTTCTTTCGTCCAGCTATGCCGCTGTCCAAGTCCTTCTGTGCATACATAGCCGCTGTCGGCAGTTCCTCGCCCAACATTTTTGTAATCTGCCGCCACGGAATCAGCTGCTCATACCGGCAGACCACCGGTTCATCCGGCCGAAGCAGCAGTTCTGCCAGCACGACCAGAATTGAAAAGGCTGACAGACATCCCGTGATCTCCTGCGGCCCGGAGAAGTGACGCTTTCGCCGCTCACAGACAAAATCTGCTGCAAATTCGGCAGTCTTACGGCATTCCATCCGGCTGTAGCGCAACGAAGTATCCGGATCCAGCATCATATAATCCGCTGCCGTCTGAAACGAGATATCGTCAAAAAAGAGTGCTCCATCCAGAATATCCTGCGAATCGACCTGACAGAACAGTGCTCTGCTCAGCCGGGCAAGGCTTTGCAGAAAGAATGAATCTTTTTCCTCCATTATTGCTTCTCCTGCTGCCCACCGTTCGGACTAAGGTTCAGGTCTTTTATGATGGCTTCCGTCTGCTGCGCTTTTTTAGTCTTTTCAGCGTCCATATCGCTTTGTTCCAGCATAGACGCATTTTCATTTTTCGCTGACTCATTGTTGTTTTGCGCCTGAATTGATGCACTTTGCGCAAGCTTGCTGAAGAAGCCATTCAAAACGTCCGTATCGTACTTTTGCTCCTCTTCTGGCATCTCAATGGTCTGGAACAGCGGTGGATAATCCTTGTCAGCATTCAGCGCCAACATCCGAGCTACGAACGGGCAGCCTTCAAAGATCTTTTCAAAGCTAGCATCTCCCAAGATTCCACCGTAAACATCGGATTCTTCCCGCAACCGATGCGAGATTTTGCCGTATAGCCAGCCGCAACATTTGAGCATATCGGCATCCGGGATACTCGTCGGCATATCACTCGTATCATTTGCCAGCCGCTTGAACAGATTGTAGGTCAGGTCAAACTGCTGCAGCGGAAGTGCCAGCGAACCGTACCGGGCATCCCAGGCTTTGTACTGATTCCGTAGCGAGAATGTATCTAGTTCTTCTTCCAGCTGCGCCACAGACGTGAAACCTGCGGCTTTTAGATTGCTGTTAACTTTAAAGTATTCCTTGATTGCCTCCTTGAACAAATCATCCACCCAGTTAAAATACTGTTCCCATCGGAACGAATTTACACAAAAATTCAACACATTAAAGCAAAGTGTCTTAGAGCTTTTTGCTTTAATCAAAATCTCCTTTCCGGAAGCCGTGATCTGCAATGTGGGTTTTTCAATTTTCTTATACGGATGCGGAAGATTCGTAAAGAGCATCAGCATCATTTCTACCACACGAAGCAGATACGCTGTATCTTCCTTTTTCGACAATAACGGACGTCTGAACACGACCATTTCATCCAGACTGGCCTTATTGTAAGCCCAACAATCTCGCGTTTTAAAATGCTCCATTTTTCCGGTCATTTCATCCTCATAACGGAACATGATTTTGGGCAGCATCTTATTGATCCAGCGGCCTGTCACCGATGGTCCGATAAACTTTTGCAGCTGCCTTGCAGCCTGTTTCCGGTCTGCTTCATTCTCCTGTGTAGCACGAACCGAACCATATATCTGATTTAGTTCCACGGAGTAAAGTGCCAGGATGCAGTGGATCATCTCCTTGGAATAATCACCCTCCCGGGTCGCATGATACAAATTATAGATCAGTTCTCCGTAGCTATAGCGAAATCCTTCTGAAATATCTTCCTCATTCGTTTCAAATTTCAGAATTGAGCCTTCTGCAGAAATCTCAAAATTTGGCTTTTTCTCCTGCTTTTTTCGATTTATCCGAATATCATACAGCAATTCCTCGCTACGGCGGTCTATGGAAAAACACAGCCGTTTTTTGTAGTCGTCCTGTTCCGCACCGCTCAGTTTTTCTACATAGAACGTATCGTTCAGATATTCCAGCAGCCGCCGACGGTTTTCTTCTCGAATCGTTTCATTTTCTGCGGCATCCGGCTGGTTCGGCTGTTCCATTTCATCTAGTTTGCGCAGGAAGTCATGCAGTTCCCGAATGTTCCGTTGCTCAAAGAAATGCTGCTTTTCCCCCAGTGCATCAAAATAGACACCTGCGCGCTCTGCTATTAGACAGAGATTCAGCTTCTTGGCCGGGATCGGTTCTTCTGTCAGCACCAGCTCCTGCTGCATTGCTTCGGGCAGACGAACATAGATCTGCTGTTTTTTATTTCCTACACCCGTCCAGATATTGTACGTATAATTGGGTGTATAAACGCGGTGATAAGTCGGCAGAATTTTGGCAAGCAGCTGACTGGCCTGTACTTTTTTCTGTGTCTCCTCTATTCCAAACGCAGAGGCTATATACCGTTCCACGCTGGTGCGTAGCATCTCTTCATCCAGCGTCATCAGCACAAGCACACGCGGCAGCGTCAGATGTTCGTAAATTTCCTCCAGCAATGTATAAGCATTTTTGCCGTTTATTTTATCTGTTTTATTGGTGTAACGATCCACATCATCCAGCGCGATGACAAGAAAGCTCTTCCGGCCGGGCATGTGATATTCGTTCTGTGCCTTGTGGTCAAAATAGTCCAAATAGCTTTCGACCAGATCTTCAAACTCCCAGATCACACTTTGACTGCTAGAAAGGTTTTGTAGAGCACGCAGTGCCGACTCTCCTTCCGGGATCGAATCACGTTTTGGGCTGTTCAGATACCGCAGATTCCGGTACAAAGTCTCAAATTTCTGCAATAACCGCCGCAGCTCTTCCAAACTGCCCTGCGAGGTACCGCGAGCACCATACTCTACTTCCTGTTTCAGGATGTTCTGCATTCGGGCAAGGGTGATTTCCAGAATATCATCCTGCCCTTTCAGCTCACCGGCATTGATGACATCCAGCACCAGAAAATGTGCATTTGCAATGTTCTGGCGCGCCTGCTCATCCAATTTTAGATCGTAGCAAGGAAACACCGGGTCTGGTGCTAAGGTAATGCCATTATAGCGCTCCAATGCACAGCAGAATGACCGCATAACAGAAGTTTTGCCGGTGCCGCGCTCACCAATAATCGGAATGAGATTGTTTACATGACGCTGGTGCGATTCTCTCCGATTCGACTGTTCTTTCACATCCTTGATTGCTCTGCATACAGCATCACACACGATGGTTGCTGCCCTTCGATACTGCTTTGCAAAGGCCGGTTTCTGACTTTCTTCCAAAACATAGGTATCATTCATCAGCGCATCATACAAAAACACGCCTTCTGTCCTTTTCGTGGTCTGTCTCTGATTCTGCTCGCCCATCTTAACGTCTCCCACCTGATTCTGTTTTCAAATCATACTTCTTACTGTGCGGATAAGGGCTCTTCTTTTTTGTACATATCCTGATAATGCAGGACATTCTCTTCAATCTGCGCTTTCAAGGAATCTGTGGCTCCGGTGATGACTGTAGCTCGTTTGAGTGTAACAAACAGCGCACGGACAGGCAGCCCTTGTACGTGGAACAGCCGCACTGTATTCCAGATTTTAGGATCACAGCATCTTTGCAGCATCGGTGCACACCAATAGGCAATCGCTGCAGAAAGTGCTCTCCGTGTATACCAATCCCCTTCCTGCTTTTGTCTCCGATACATTGCAAGCCGTGCAAGCCAGATATAGGATTTATACAGATACTGGATTTCTTTTAGTGAGAGATATTCCCAGCCGCCAAAGCCTTTCCTATAAAATGCGTCAACTTCAGCTTTTTTCCTACTGGGAAGATCTGCTGGCAATTCTTCCAGTTCCAAGCCATTGGATAAGATTGCAATGACATTTGTAAACTCATTTGCAGCCTGTTCAAATCTGCCCTGTTCCGCATAGCAGCGGGCGATTTGAAAAGCAGCCTGATAGCAGCGCCGATTCTTGACTTCTGCCTCCTGATAAAGCGCCAGCGCAAGCTTTGGTTCATCCAACTCGTTACTGAGATAGTGTCCCAACTGATAAATGCCAAATGCATAAAAACCATCGGTCTCCTCCAAACTCAGTTCTCGAGCTCGTTTATAATAATTATACGCATCCAATATCCGATTTTCATCGCTCTGGCAGAGATAGGCCGCCAAATAGTACATGCCTGCATAATTCGGGTCACGCTGGTATATGCCATTTAGTTCACGGAGCAGCATGGCTACATTAACGGTCGGCACTGCCTCCCTGCGCCGATACTCCGAGTTTTCTGATAACGCACTGTATATCTCCCGTATTTTTCGAGCTGCATTGATGGCAGCATAAATTGAATATACGGTTTTCGGCTGCAAGTCCAGCAGAGCTCTCCGAAACGCAAAAAACGCCCGCAGCATTCGGTTAATATAAGGCTTATAGGGGATATCATAGTGATTTGCGCCAAGTTTGAGTACCTCATTCATATTGGCAATGCGGAAGGTGCGTTTCATTTGTAAATAGTGGAACAATTCATACTGGTGATACAGTACATTGATTTGACGCAGACTTCCCGCGGTCACTTTATCTGCCGAATCATTCCAGATACTGTCGATCAATCTGTCAATCACGCTTTGTATCCGTTCTTGCTTCAGATTTCCCGTCAGGACAAGACTTTTTCCGTCAATCTGCACGGCACCGCCGTCCAGCGCAAAGGACATCCCGATAATTTTGCGTTCCGGAAAACGTTTTTGAGTATTTGCCGCCAGCGTAGCCAGCCAAGGTTCATAATCTGTCGTCAGAATTAGATCCACATCATGCTTTGTCGGCTCGTTCAGTATCTGAGCAACATCCTGTATCCTCGCCTGAACTGGAATGTCGTGAACCAGACAACCGATAAAGCGGAAGAATTCTTTGACCATTTCCTTAACGTCCGCAGCCTGTGTCGTGCGCAGGATACGGATCGTTTTTATATTTTGTTCTTCTGCCGACTGTGCAAGATCATCCCGCATTGCCATTTGCGAGCCCTCCATTTCTGATGGTATTCTGAAGTTAATATAATTTATTCTAGTTTAACATATCCCGCCGCTTCATGCAACAAAAACACCAAAATATGATTACTTTTTTCACTCGCTGTTCTATCAAGTGCCATTTTTACTAATTTGTTGTCCTGAAAGCCCAATTTTCTGGTCATACAGCAGGCAGCAAAACGCCCACTGTGCATTTTCCTTATTATAGCAATCGACAGAAATCTCGTTGTCTTCAATTCTCCAACAAACCGAACCCGAAAGCATTTGAATGTATCCGGGAGATTCTGCTTATCGCAAACTACACAAAGAAAGTGGGTTGACATCGTGGACGAGAACCCAAGTGCTCGTTATAAGCAGACCGGCTGCACCGGGCAGACGGGTTACACGGTACATATTTTGGATGAGATCATTGATAAATCAGTCCGTCAGATCTTTTCCAAAATGAGAGGCATCCCGAAAGAGCAGATCATTACAAGGCGTTACGAGCGGGAAGTTGTCGAACGTAAGAATTATCTGCAAACTATTCAGGTAGAGCGGGATAAAGCCCAAAAAGACTTGATTTCCCTGAAAGCCGAGATTCTTGCCTGTATCAAAGGTGAGAGCGTCCTTCCCAAAGAAACCCTTGCCGAGATGATTACAGCGCAGGAGGAAAAACTTCGGGAATTGGATGTTCTTTATGAATCTTCCTACGCAGAAACGGAAAAAACTGCCGAACTGATGGACAGCGTATCAAAACTGTACGAAGAACTGATTTCTTTTTCTGATCTCTACGACAGTGCCAGTTTTGAAGCAAAGAAAATGATCGTCAATGCCGTTTTCGGTCTCCGACAACTCCTGTTACTTTTACTTATCCATATCTATCCGCAAAACAACTACCCGACATAGGAGGACATCTCTATGGTTGAATTGAATCCTACCGTGCGGGAGCAGGAGATTTACGAGGAAATGGAGCTGACCCCGGAAATGGTCAAATCCATCCGAACCCTCTGCGCGACCTGCCTCCGGCACTTCGTGGAAGCTAAGGCTTTCAAAATTGCGCTCGTGCCCAGCCCTGACAAGAGCATGGACACCTGCACGGTCTGCCAGACCAACCGTGGGCATGACTATGTTGTTATGCACCGGTAAGTCCGGCACTGCACTTTGTCACCGGGGAGGTGATAACACACCCCATTAAAATGAATGCCACCATAAATTGAACGAAGCCCGCTGCCAAGAAAAAGCAGCGGGCTTTGTACATAACAAAACATGGAGGTAAACATTTGCAGCAAAACTGGAAGTTCCGGCGCGGAGACATTTACTACGTCCAATTCGGAAACACAAGTACCGGCTCGGAACAGCACGGCGACCGCCCTGCGGTCATCATTCAGAATGATGTGGGCAATACCTACGCACCGACCCTCATTGTTGTCCCTCTGACAAGCAATACGGAAAAGAAAGTAACTCAGCCGACACACTGCTTATTGGAAAACGAAGGGCTGTCTATGTCCTCTATGGCTCTGGCAGAACAGATCTTCACCATCGACAAAAGCCGCATTTTGAAATACTTAGGGCATCTCGCCCCGGAAGATATGCAGCGGCTCGATTATGCCTTGAAGAACAGTCTTGCCTTAAACCCACTGGGCAGCATTCGGAAGCTCAAGCCCATCATCCGCTCCACGGCAGCGTATGCGCCGCCGGAAGTAGTGGATGGCAAGCCGCCTGTCTATCCCTACACACCCATTCAATCGTCCTTTGAGGACGCAGGGAGCGTGGAGGAAATGATGCTGTACACCGAGCTGCAATCCGCTGTTCATGCCATGATACAGCGGCTCGAATACAGCTTTACCTTTAATCCCAGCCTGCTCACCATCCCGAAGCGTAAGCAGCAGGTCAGTGAGATTTTAGCAGAAGCCGAAAAATACATCTGGAGAATCCGGGAGGAAATGCAATGCGACTGAGCAACACCAACAACTTTTCCGCATCTTTCAATGTGGCCACTCCTTATCAGATGGTGGTCATTCACAGCAGCAAGCTAATCTACCCGCGCGAGCTTTATCAGCGGGGCATCCAGCGTAAGCGCGTTGAGCTGATTGCAAGAGACTTCAATGAATATACGGCGAACGAACCGAAAATCAGCTTCCGCAATGGCCGGTATTATGTGACGGACGGCCAGCACACCATTGAAGCGCGTATCCTGCGCAACGGTGGCAAAGACCTCCCGATTCTCTGCAAGGTGTATACGGGTCTGACGATGCAGCAGGAAGCCCTGTTCTTCGCAGAGCAGAACGGTCACGCTGCACCGCTGACGGCGGGCATCAAGCTCCGTGCCAAGGTCGTGGGCGAGGATGCTCTTTCCATGGCATTCCTCGCAGCCACCAACCGGGTGGGTCTGGACTTCAACTATGACAGCTTGCAGTTGAGCGACTACCGCATCAGCTGCGTAGGCACTGCACTCAAGCTGTACAACCAGATGGGCGAGAAAATCTACTGCGAGGCTCTGCGGCTGATTGTGGACGCATGGGAGGGCAAACCCGATTCCTTCCGTGCCGCAGTCCTGAAGGGTGTGATGTACTTCGTGGAAGTGTATCACGGTGAGTTCAACGAGGAACGGCTGATCCGTGCCCTGCGCAGCGTCCATCCCATGGAAATCTACCGCACCGGGATGGACAACCCGGCAAAGCTGCCCGGATGGAAGAAATACGTTTTCCCCATCTATGCGGCGTACAACGGCAAATCCCGTAAGGATGCGCTGCCGATGAAGTTCTGACATTTACAGGAATCTCTCCTTAAAGACAATGGGCATCCGCACAACGCAGATGCCCATTGTTACATATTAAGACAACAGCATTTATTCATAATAGGAGTTACAATCTTATGATCGATAAATTTTCACAGGTCGCAGAGAACCTTCCTGCGGCTGACCGTGATGCCGACCGGCAATATCATGTAATCAACGGTTATCCTGTCGTTTTTAGCTTTTCCAAGGAACCCAACCCGGAAGCGTTTGAGCGCATTCGGAACATCCTGCTTGCCACCAGCTATACGAAGAAGGTAGGTTGACATCATGGACGAATGCAGAATCAAACGCTATACTGAGTGCGGTAACGGGCGATATTACAAACCGAGCCATTGCCGGACGTTCTTTGACAACGAAATAAAGCCTATCCCCACTTTTATGATGAAAGTGAGGAATTTACAATGACAAGAAATAACAATCGCGTGTGCTGCTTGTACCGCGTTTCCACCGATAAGCAGGTGGATTTCAACTCCAACCATGAAGCAGACCTGCCCATGCAGCGAAAGGCTTGCCATAAATTCGCTGAATCGAAGGGCTGGGTCATCGTCCATGAAGAACAGGAAGAAGGCGTGTCCGGCCACAAAGTCCGGGCCGCCGCCCGCGACAAGCTCCAGATCATCAAGGACTATGCCCGAAAGGGCAAGTTCGATATCCTGCTGGTATTCATGTTCGACCGTATCGGTCGTATCGCAGATGAAACGCCCTTTGTTGTGGAATGGTTTGTACGGAACGGCATCCGGGTATGGAGTACCCAAGAGGGTGAGCAGCGTTTCGACAACCACACTGACAAACTGCTGAACTACATCCGATTCTGGCAGGCGGACGGAGAAAGCGAAAAGACTTCCGTCCGTACCCGCACCAGTCTGCGCCAGCTTGTAGAAGAAGGTCACTTCAAGGGCGGAAATGCGCCTTATGGCTATGACCTTGTACGGAGTGGGCGTATCAACAAGCGCAAGCATGAACTGTACGAACTGCACATCAACGAGCAGGAAGCTGCCGTAGTGCGGATTGTCTTTGACAAATATGTGTATGAGGGCTACGGCCCGCAGCACATTGCTACCTATCTGAACAATTCTGGCTATCGCGCAAGGTCTGGAAAGTGCTGGCACCCATCCAGTATTCGGGGGATGGTACAAAACCTGACCTACACCGGCGTTCTCCGCTGTGGGGATGCACGGTCAGAATTGATGCCGGATTTGCAGATTGTCCCGCAGGAACAGTTTGAAAACGCACAGCGCATTCGGAATGAACGCTCTGTGCGCTCAACTGCGGAAGCCGAAAATCGTCTTCCTTTGAACATCCATGGGAAGTCGCTGCTTGCCGGCAACGCTTACTGCGGACACTGCGGTGCAAAGCTGGAACTGACCAGCAGCCGTAAATGGCGAAAAATGGCAGATGGATCGTTAGACGATACGCTGCGTATTCGCTATACCTGTTACGGAAAGCTCCGCAAGCAGACCAACTGCACCGGGCAGACGGGATATACCGTCCACATTCTGGATGAGATCATTGATAAAGCTGTCCGCCAGATTTTCTCCAAGATGAGGGGTATCCCCAAAGAGCAGATCGTTACAAAACGCTATGAAAAAGAGAATGCGGAACGCAAGAATCATCTGCAAGACCTTCAGACACAGCGGAACAAGGCAGAAAAAGACCTGTTCGCACTGAAAACCGAGGTTTTAGCTTGCATCAAAGGTGAAAGCGTGTTACCGAGAGAAACCCTTGCCGAAATGATTACAGCGCAGGAAGAGAAACTCACGGAGCTGGAAAACCTTTGCGAAGCGGCCAGTGAAGAACTGGAGAAAACGGCTGAGCTGATGGATAAAGTGTCGCGGCTGTATGATGAACTGATTTCTTATGCTGACCTGTACGACAGTGCAAATTTTGAAGCGAAGAAGATGATCGTCAACCAGCTCATCCGCAGGGTAGACGTATATCGCGGATACCAGATCAACATCTCGTTCAACTTCGATCTCACTCCTTACATTGAGGGGGAGTGATACGTCCGCCTGCAAAACAGTCGGGCATCGAACAAGCATTTTCAAAAACAACGAAACAGCAAGAATTGGGGGTTGCCGTCCATACGCCTGCAAAATCAGGCATTTGGCTGATTTTCAGTGTGACCTCCAAGAAAGCAAAAAGAAAAGCACCATACTTCCTACGAAGTACAGTGCTTTTTTGGTGGAGAATA
>OHZJ01000920.1_pt1 | contig 11766 bp, 9 predicted proteins | sample 1580411 | NCBI WGS metagenome assembly OHZJ01 (sample SAMEA3882519, study PRJEB24775) | human gut metagenome | biome: human-associated habitat; feature: intestine environment; material: feces | place: Netherlands | collected 2009/2010 | reverse complement strand
TTACGAAAAACGTAAATAGAATTACAACCTGTGTGTAATATTAAAAATACTCCCGCATAAACTGTAACAACAGAATATGCAGGAGTATTTTTTGAAATCATATATTGAGACAAGGGCGGTGGAAATCGCCAACTACATAGTTGAAAACAATGCCACGGTGCGTCAGGCTGCAAAGCAGTTTGGCATCAGTAAATCCACTGTGCACAAGGATATCACGGATGCTGACAGGCTGCTTCGCATAGACCCGGAGCTTGCCGCAAAGGCGCGTCACATTCTCGATATCAACAAGTCCGAGCGCCATATCCGCGGCGGACTTGCCACCAGAGAGAAGTATCTGCATCTGCCTCATGTGCATGCCGGCTGAGCGCATGAAGGCTTCTATCCCGGCATTAGCAGGTGCGCCGTTTTCCGTACATCTGAGGCTTTTCGTTAATTCAAGACCGGTGTCACATGACTTGTGAGCACACCGTACAGCCACTTGCCCTCATCGCTTAGATCCTCATAGGTAAAGCCGCTTGTCTTATCGCAGGCAGGTGTTAGAAGCGCTGATTTTTCGTCCTTATTGGACAGATTCCAACACACATAGCTGATGCCGTAGCTGTCGAGCAGGCTGATCCAGCTGTTTGCAGAATCTATGTCCACCTGACCGTTTCCGTCGGAGCTGCAGATTCCAAACTCTGATACAAATATCGGCAGTCCGGCGTCTGCCGCCGATTTTAGCTTGTTTTGCAAGTCCTCCTTGTGGGTTGCGGCATAGAAATGCAGTGTATACATGATATTATCATAGCCTGTGACAGGGTCCTTGACTGCCTCATCCACATCCTGACTCCAGTTAGGTGTGCCTATCAGTATGACTGCATCCTTGTCGTAGCTTCTGATTGACGGAATGACCTCGCTGGCATAAAACTTCACATCTCCCCAGGTCGCACCGTTGCACGGCTCATTGCAAATCTCGTAAATCACGTTGTTGTATGAGGCATACTGCTGTGCCATTTTGGCAAAAAATGTCTTTGCCACATCACTGTAGCGGTTTGGATTGCCCTCGTTTAGCACATGCCAGTCTATGATGACATACATGTCGTTGTTTAGTGCGTACTGCACGCCGTTTTGCACAAGTGTCTCAAGCTGCTGCCTGTCACCGTCTGTGCAGTAGCCACCGCTTTCGTAGGTGTACATGGCGAGCCTCACCACGTTTGCTCCAAAGCTTTTCAGCGTGGCAAAGCAATCATTGGTCACATACTGTGGATACCACGCAAGACCGTGTGTGCTGACTCCGCGAAGCTGCACCTCGTTGTTATTTTGATCAACGAGCTTGCTGCCCTCCACATGCAGCTTACCGTTTACTGACGGACAGGCAAGAACTGAGCTCTCCTGTCCGTTTTCTGTGGTGAGCTGCTCTGTGTCAGCCACATTCTGATTTTCTGTACTGCTTTGCGTACTGTCCTCAGTATTATTTTCTGCAGAATTCACCGACTCAGTGACTTTCTCATCTGTCTGTGATTCTGTCTCTTTGTTGCCCTTGTTACCACATCCTGTAAAAATCCCAAGCACCAGCACTGCAGCCAATACCAATGCTATATATTTCTTCATATTGTTATACTGTCTGACTGATTACTGAATTGATGTAACCTTGTAGTCCTCAGCCTCTACAGTCTCCTTTAATTTCTCATCGGAAATGTCAGCGCTTAATGTCACTACTGCAGTTCCGCTCTCATGGCTTACTGCTGCCTCACTAACTGCATCAAGCGCCTCGAGTGCCTTCTTTACTCTTGCCTCGCAGTGGCCGCACATCATTCCTTCGATATTCATTGTCTTTGTCATTGATTTTTCCTCACTTTCATTTGGTTTATCTGTTTTGTTTTTTCTATCTGGTGTTGCTTTTCTGTCATGCTTAGGATCATACACCCTGCACAAATTCAGCCGCAGGGCATTGGTAACAACGCAGAAGCTCGACAGGCTCATCGCCGCCGCTCCAAACATCGGATTGAGCTTCCATCCTAATAAAGGATACCACAAACCGGCCGCAAGTGGAATACCTATTACATTATAGAAAAATGCCCAGAACAGATTTTCGTGTATATTTGTCAACGTAGCACGGCTTAACCGCACTGCTGCCGGTACATCTATCAGGCGGCTCTTCATCAGGACAACATCCGCTGCATCTATTGCCACATCACTTCCCGCGCCGATTGCAATTCCCATATCCGCACGTGTGAGCGCCGGTGCATCATTGATTCCGTCACCAACCATGGCTACCCTGCCCTGTTTTTTTAGCTTCCTTATGACAGCCTCCTTACCATCCGGAAGCACACCTGCGATGACTTCGTCCACTCCCGCCTGCTTTCCAATGGCATTGGCAGTCTGCTCGTTGTCACCGGTGAGCATAACGACTCTGATACCCATATTTTTAAGCTGTCTGACAGCTTCCGGACTGTCCTCCTTTATTGTATCTGCAACGGCTATGATACCGCAAAGCCTGTCATCTGCGGCAAAGAACAGAGGAGTTTTTCCTTCCTTTGAAAATTCGACAGCTTTCGCGCGCATATCATCTGACACTTTTACAAATTTGCTGACAAAAGCAAGATTTCCTGCTTTTATCATTTTGCCTGCAAGTATTGCAGTCAGACCATTTCCTACAACAGCGCTAAAATCCGTCACCTCTGCAACAGCGATTTCATCCGTTTTAGCGCGCTCCATAATGGCTTTTGCAAGCGGATGCTCGCTCTTGGCCTCGACTGATGCGGCTATTGCAAGAAGCGCTCCGGCATGATTGCCGGTTTCCTCAAAAAATGTCTCATCCGGCACGATATCCGTCACCTTCGGCTCACCGCTTGTTATGGTGCCTGTCTTATCAAGAGCCACAATCTGTGTGCGGCCTGTTGCCTCAAGGCTTGCCGCTGTCTTGAAGAGTATACCGCTCTTTGCGCCCTTGCCATTTCCTACCATTATCGCAACAGGAGTTGCCAGTCCAAGTGCACACGGACAGCTTATCACGAGCACCGAAATGCCTCTGGCAAGCGCAAAGCCCACGGTCTCACCGGCTATAAGCCATGCTATTATTGTAATGATTGCAATTGTAATAACCGCCGGCACAAATACCCCCGATACCCTGTCAGCGATTTTTGCAATAGGTGCCTTTGTCGCTGCGGCATCAGACACCATCTGTATAATCTGTGAGAGTGTGGTGTCTTCGCCTACTCTCGTTGCGCGGCATTTTATAAAGCCTGACTGGTTCACTGTGGCAGCGCTTACTGCATCTTTCGGCTGCTTATCCACAGGGATGCTCTCTCCTGTGAGTGCCGATTCGTTGACAGCGGTTGTTCCATCTATTATTTCACCGTCCACAGGGATATTTTCCCCCGGTCTGACCACGAAAATATCGCCCTTTTTCACTGCATCCACAGAAATTTCCTGCTCTACGCCATCCCTTACAACGGTTGCTGTCTTTGGGGCAAGCTGCATCAGGCTCTTTAAAGCGTCTGTTGTTTTGCCCTTTGAGTGCGCTTCAAGCATTTTTCCGACAGTAATCAGTGCCAAAATCATGGCTGCGGATTCAAAATAAAACTCATGCATATATGACATGACCGCATCCATATCGCCATTCACCTGCACAGCTGTCATGGCAAAAAGTGCATACACGCTGTATCCAAACGATGCCGCAGAGCCAAGCGCAACAAGCGTATCCATGTTGGGAGCGCCGTGAATCAAGCCCTTAAAGCCACTGATAAAAAACTTCTGGTTTATGACCATTACCGCCACTGTAAGCAGAAGCTGCAAAAGCCCCATAGCCACATGGTTTCCATTGAAAAACTCAGGCAACGGCCAGCCCCACATCATATGTCCCATGGAAAAATACATAAGAACAACTAAGAATATGAGCGATGCTATAAGCCTGTTGCGCAGCTTCGGTGTCTCTCTGTCTACAAGCGCATCCTGCGCTGCCTTTAGCTGCTCTAAGCTGTTATTCGCTTTGTCATTTTCTGATTCTGTTGCTGTGCCTTTGGGACTCGCTCCATAGCCCGCCTGCTCTACTGCCTCCACTATCTGCGCATCTGTCGCGCTTCCCTCGACTCCCATCGAGTTGGTCAAAAGGCTGACAGAGCAGCTCGTCACACCATCAACCTTAGAGACCGCCTTTTCCACTCTGGCAGAGCATGCCGCACAGCTCATTCCTGTAACTGTATATTGCTTCATACTGTCTGTATTTCCTTCTTTCTACTATTCGAATCTAACTATTCAGAAGCCTTTTCTAAAATCTCTCAATTCCTGTCACCTTGAAATCCAGTCTTTCGATGGCAAATGTGATTTCCTCATCGCTTAGCTCTCTGGTTGCCTCAACATGTGCCACGCCATGCTTTAAATCCACATCTGCCGATACTCCGCTCATCTTCTGAAGTGAGCGTGTGACTGAGTTCTTGCAGTTCATGCAGTGCATTCCGTCTATATGCACATCTGCTCTCGTGACTATCTCGCCTGTAAGCTGTACCGTGGCTTCCTCATCCTCCTTCATGGCTCCACCGCCACAGCAGGCGCCCTCGCCCTTTGAATGCTTTATTGTCTCCTTTAAGCCCACAATCACCAGAGCGGCAATTATTGCTATTATTAATATTGTGATTATTGTACTCATTTTTATACCCTCCTTCTTATAATACTACTTCATAAGCTTCTGCAGTGTGTTCAAAAGCTCATCTATTGTCTCGTCCTTGCCGGCTCTTATGTCATCTGCCACACACGTCTTTATATGATTGGCCAAAAGGACTTTATTGAAGCTGTTGAGCGCGGCATTTGCGGCCGCCACCTGTGTGATGATGTCAGGGCAGTAGCAATCCTCATCCAGCATACGCTTGATTCCACGGATCTGCCCCTCTATACGGCTAAGTCTGTTGATGAGATCCTTATATTCCTGCTCTGACCGCTCTTTTTTGCGGTTGCAGCAACAGCATTTGGTTTCTTTTTCTGTCATGGGTACCTCCATTTGTTCTTTGTTACGCATTATGCATTTGTTTCACATATCTAACCATACCCCTTATGGGTATCTGTCTTCAAGAGCATTATATACCCCGGCGGGGTATATTGCAAGGGCAGATTTCCTTATTGAGAAATTTTCATGTTATACCATACTTTTATAATAAAAACATGCAGTAGCTGCAGCTGCTCATAAATAGCTCTGCCTCATATATGAATATATACAACGAAAAAGCCGGTACATCATGCTTCCATGAATGTACCGACTTTAAATACTTAGCAGTCCGTACGGGAATCGAACCCGTGTTTCCGCCGTGAGAGGGCGGCGTCTTAACCGCTTGACCAACGAACCGTGTATTATAATATCATGGTCAAACGAATAATGCAAGTACTTTTTTAAATTTTTTTAAAAATTTTTTCCGATCTCTTTACCTTGAACATTATCCCTTTAAATGCTTCTGGCTTTAATTCCATTTTCGTCCCTATGTATGCTCTGTGATAATCTATTATATTCCGGCTCCTTATCTCAAAGCACGCGTTCTTATCCTCATATTTTATTTATACGTTTTCCTCTTGAATAAGATTATACACCTCTTTGGTCACACAACGGTCACACAGAGCCCTTTTCCACAGATTTTGTAAAAAGTATACATTAAAAATGCCGAAAGCTGTACAGTTTTAGATAATTTTCGGGATTTGTGCATTTTTTATTCGTTATAATCAACTATTATTTATTATATTTTTTGTATATCTTTTCAAACGCAGGCATAGAGTGCTTTATCATTTCCCTGTCCACACAGTATGATATTCTCACCCAGCCCGGACAGCCGAAGCCGTCTGCTGCTACTATGAGCACATCCTCCTCCTTTGCCTTCTCGCAGAATGCATTGCTGTCATCCTCGAGTGCCTTTACAAACATATAAAAGGCTCCATCCGGCTTGAAGCAGTGATAGCCTATCCTTGTGAGTCCCTCGTACAGAAGGTCTCTGTTTTCTTTGTAGGCATTGATATCACCGGTTGCCCCCTGGCATTTTACTATCATCTTCTGGAACAGGCTTGGTGCACACACGTAACCGAGTGCTCTTCCCGCACCACAGACTGCTGCATACAGCTCTGCCTTATCGTACACCTCATCAGGCACGAGGACGTATCCTATTCTCTCTCCCGGCAGTGAAAGTGACTTGCTGTATGAGTAGCATACCAGTGTGTTGTCGTAATATTTGGTCACAAACGGTACCTTGATTCCGTCGTAAACTATCTCCCTGTACGGCTCATCTGCGATAATGAATATCGGTCTTCCTATCTCCTTAGACTTTTTCTCAAGGAGGTCTGAGAGCTTTTTGATGGTCTCCTCAGAATAGACTGTGCCGGATGGGTTGTTTGGTGAATTGATTATGACACCTCTGGTGTGCGCATTGATTCTCTCCTCAAGAGCCTCAAAATCTATCTGAAAATGCTCTGTGTCTGCAGGCACCTCTACAAGCCTTGCTCCTGCTGCATTCACAAATACCTTGTACTCCGGGAAATATGGCGCTATGGTAATAAACTCATCATATGCGTCGCTTGTCAATGCCCGAAAGCAGATTGACAGCGATGCCGCTGCTCCCATTGTCATGTAAAGGTTGTCCGCATTAAAATGTGTGCCGTGTGTGTTGTTCAAAAATTCAGCTATCGCCGCTCTCGTTTCCACGTCTCCCTGTGCTGAGGTGTAGCCGTGCAGCGCAACAGAATCATAATCTGTCACAAGCTCCTTTATTGTGTCGTTTACTATCTGCGGAGCCGGTATGCTCGGGTTTCCTATTGAGAAATCATATACATTTTCCTTACCTACAATTGCTGCTCTTTTTTTACCATACTCGAAAAGCTCCCTGATTGCTGAGCGCACGCTTCCGAGCTGGTACATGCTTTCGTTTACTACCATTTTCTTGTCTCCTTATCTCTGATGTTCTTGCATGTTTACTATTATAATATCTCTGCTTATGACATACAAATGTCTTTATAAACATCTCTTTATACACATATTGTTACCATTCATGATCGTTTATCGTGATATGAATGCCTCCATCCCGGCACGCTTCGTCATATCAATATGCTCCTTAAGCTCGCGGGCTGACATTCGCAGTGCCCCCAGGCTCATGACCGTCTGCTGCTCCAGTCCGTCAGAGGTTGCCACTGTTACCTTGTACCTGTCACGTATGCCAAACACAGTCTTTTCGATAAATGCATCGGCTGTCTCGTCCTGCTTTGTATACACAACCTCTATGTTGTGGAAGGTCTCTCTCTTTCCGGCATTGCCCTTCACCTTGTACGCATCAAACACCAGCAGCAGATGACAGCCCTTATAGCCCTGGTAATCCGATAAAACATCCTTCAGCGCATCTCTCGCCGAATCAATGTTTATGCGTGAAAGCTCCTTTAAATCCTCCCATGCAAATATTATATTATATCCATCAACTATCAGGTACTCTTCCCCCGGGGATTTCTTCGGATAAATCGGATTGCCGTGCTTATCATGCTTTACGGTGCGCGGTTTACCACTTAGACCTTCATACTCATTTTTCTTTTTACCTGACCATTTGCGCCTCTGATCCTCTGCGATATCGTTTTTGCCCATGCCAAACTCCCTGGCATAAACATCTGCAAGCTGCGCATCAAGCTCCACTGATGACATACCTGAAACAGCTTTCTCAAAGCTCGTCCTGCGGCGGTTTCCGGCAAGCACCTGCGCATCCTCCGCTGAAAATGCATTCTGCGTGCGGGCACTCGCTGCAAGTGCCTCCTCAGACTCATCTCCGTGGTAGACATACGGCAGATGCATATGCTCCGGGACCTCATCCCACGGCACCACGTAGCCTGAGCCGTGCGCACAAAATACCGAGCCTGTCGGATTGCGGAAATCCTCCTCGCTGTCATAGTGCATCTGCGCAATCACCTCCGCAGGATTGTGACACTCATCATAACCCCACAGCTCCAGTGTCAGGTGCCCGAGCCCCTTTGTATACGCATGCACCAGACTCACATAATCCTGCATTGTCGCAACCGGTGCCTTACCGGTAATTGTTGCCATCTCCCTCGCAGCGGTTGTGGCAAACTGCGGGCTCTCGGCTCTTGCAAATCTCTGCTCCAGATCTGTCATTGCACGGCCGACATACTCCATCGGCACCTGTAGGATAAAGCTGTAGTATGGCTCCAGCAGCACGCTCTCTGTGGATTTAAGCCCCTGGCGGATTGCTCTGTATGTAGCCTGGCGGAAATCGCCTCCCTCCGTGTGCTTTACATGTGCTCTTCCTGTAAGAATAGTGACCTTCACATCGGTAAGCGCTGAGCCTGTAAGCACACCCCTGTGCTCCTTTTCCTCAACGTGTGTGGCTATGAGGCGCTGCCAGTTTTTGTCAAGCACATCCTCACTGCAAGTGGATGTAACTGTGATTCCGCTGCCACGCTCCGCCGGCGACAAAAGCAGATGCACCTCTGCATAGTGGCGCAACGGCTCAAAGTGTCCTACTCCCTCGACAGCCCTCGCTATCGTTTCCTTATATACAATGCTGCCCGGTCCGAAAGTGACAACAACACCAAACCTGTCCTTTATGAGACGCACAAGCACCTCCATCTGCACCTGTCCCATGAGCTGCACATGGATTTCCTTAAACTCCTCCACCCACACTATGTAAAGCTGTGGGTCTTCCTCCTCAAGCTGCTTTAGCTTTTCCATAAATGCCGCCGGATTTACATCATCCGGCAGAATCATCCTATAGTTTAGTACCGGTTCAAGGATTGGCATATTGGACTGCTGCTCAACCCCGAGCCCCTGCCCCGGAAATGTAGAGCTAAGACCTGTGACAGCAACTATCTCCCCCGCCTCTGCCACATCAGCTATCTCATATTTTTCGCCGGAATACTTTCTTATCTGATCGATTTTCTCAATCATAAGGCCTTTCGCCTCGTCACCGCCATGCGCTTTGTACTCTATTTTGTCTCTGACTCTAAGACAGCCTCCGGTAACCTTTAAAAATGTAAGCCTGCTGCCTCTGTCATCCCTGCCTATCTTGTATACGCGGGCAGAAAAATCGTCAGGGTAATTTCTTTCACACATAAACCGCGAAAGCCCCTGAATCAGCGTATCCACTCTGTCAAGCTTAAGTGCCGAGCCGTAAAAGCAGGGGAACACCTCCCTTTGAGCCACCGCCTGCGCAATATGTGCATCCGCAAGCTCTCCCGATTCCATAAATTCATCTAAAAGAGGCTCGCTGCACATGGCAAGCTCCTCAAATAAATCCTGTGAAGAAAAATCCACGCAGCCATCACTCAGCTCGCTCCTTAGCTCTGCCTGCACTTTCTCCGCATCCGTGCCCTGCATATCCATCTTGTTTACAAAAATAAATGTCGGCACGTTATAGTGCTTTAAAAGTCTCCACAGTGTGCGCGTGTGCCCCTGCACTCCATCAGTTGCGCTGATTACAAGTATTGCATAGTCGAGCACCTGAAGGGTACGCTCCATCTCTGCCGAAAAATCCACATGCCCCGGTGTATCAAGCATGACTACATGCCATGTACGAGCTGTATCTGCCGTACGTGCTACATCTGCTGTACGTGCTGTATCTGCCGCATTTGTGCCACGCGAAATATCAAGCCTTGCCTGCTTTGAAAAAATGGTTATTCCACGCTCACGCTCCTGCGCATCGTTGTCCAGATACGCGTCCTGATGGTCCACGCGCCCGAGTGAGCGAATCTGCCCGGTGCTGTAAAGCATGGCCTCAGACAGGGTTGTCTTTCCCGCATCTACATGTGCGAGAATACCGATTGTAATGTGATTGTTTGTCATGTTCTGCTCCATTTATGCCTCAATCCAAGAACAGAGACACCTGTGGATGTCTCTGTGTCAGCCTTTATATCATAATCCGTTGATTTCCTAAATTATAGCATTTTGTGGTTGGTCTGTCATCTTTTTTCTTGATTGACAAATAATTATTTCGTACTTATAATGTAATTATGGAGAATATAATTATAGAAGTGTTTTGATTTTTAGGAGGATCAATCATGAGAGATGAATACGACTTTTCCAACGCAAAACGCAATCCTTACGCAAAAAAACTAAAAAAACAAATTACAATTAATATTGATGAAAATACAATAGATTATTTTAAAGTGCAAGCTGAAAATTCGGGAATTCCTTACCAGACACTTATTAATTTATATCTATCAGATTGTGTCACACAAAAAAGAGAACTCCAGCTTTCATGGAAATAATGCGAGGATAATATGAACAAAAAAGAAGTATTTGAACTAAAACGAAGATTAAAAAAAGACCAGGCAACCTTCAGTCGTCTGGTCGGATGCTACGTGGACTGCAACCATGAAAAAGTCTGCAAATTCGGTGGCAAATTTCTCACTCTGGAGGAGGATGAATACTACAAATATCTGGAGATTTCAAACAAGGTGCTTTCCGGCACTCTCGGAAACAACCTGCTCAATCTGCAGTTTCCGCTTGAGGAGGAAGAGGTCGGAGGCCGCCAGCAGATTCTCATGGCGCTTCGCGACAGCGAGCTTAATGATGAGACTCTGCTCGATACATACTATGATCTGGTCATCGACACCTACGATGAGGCCGGGAACTATCTGATTCTTTTGTATCTCGACAGCTACGATGTCATGACACGTACAAAGGACAACATCAACGTGGATGAGTCCGAGGAGGTGTACAAATACATGCTCTGCGCCATCTGCCCTGTCACACTTTCAAAGCCGGGCCTTGGCTATCTGGAAAAGGAGCAGCGTATCGGAGCCCGCATAAGGGACTGGGTGGTCGGCGCTCCTGAGACAGGCTTTTTATTCCCTGCCTTCAACGATAGAAGCACTGACATACACTCCACTCTTTTCTATACGAAAAATACCAAGGAGCCTCACTCTGAGTTTATGACAAACGGTCTCGGCTGCGGTGTGGAGCGCACAGCTACTGAGCAGAAGATGGCTTTTCATTCAATCGTCAGAAACGTGCTAGGTGCTGAGGACGAGAGCACGGATGACAAGCTGCTTGATATCCAGCAGAATCTGTCCGAGATGGCCGATGACTACGCTGAGACTCACGATGATGACGATGATCCGTTCATTCTCGACAGCGAGGCTATGAACAAGGTGCTTAGTGACTGCCATGTCTCTGAGGAAAAGATTTCACGCATTGAAAAATCCGTCAATGAGGCCTTCGGTGACAAGCCGCCTATCGCAGCCAATGTCATTGATTCAAAGGCTCTTGCAGCTAATGAAATCCGCGTGGAAAAGCTTGCTCTTGAGAGCCAGGTCGGCGATTTAACTCTCGAGCTCAATGAAAAAAATGCACAGCTTGAGGAGAAGGATTCTGTTATCCAGGAGAAAAATAATCAGATTGAGGAGCGCACTTCACAGCTTCTTGAGAAGCAGGAAGAGATTGATAATTACACTGCCCAAATTAAGACCTATGATGTGGTGCTTCATGTAAAGCCGGAGAAGGCTTCACAGATTCATGCGCAGGTCATCAATGGGGAGAAGTGTCTCGTCATTCCTATGAGGGAGAATGAGAATGCGACCATAAATGGGGTGAATACAAGTTTATAGGGGCTTCGCTATCATGGTGCTTCGCATATTCAGGCTGTGAAGACCGGCCTAGCATGCAGTATATTCCTCAGAAAAATATAAAATCAGCCACGGCATCATTTGCGGATAGTTTATTGATAGTTTGCTATGAATTGTCGCATCCACATTTTATGGAACGCCGTGGCAGTTTATATTTTTCTTCGGAACACACTGCATACTCTCCGGTAAATTTAG
>OHZJ01000911.1_pt1 | contig 11858 bp, 10 predicted proteins | sample 1580411 | NCBI WGS metagenome assembly OHZJ01 (sample SAMEA3882519, study PRJEB24775) | human gut metagenome | biome: human-associated habitat; feature: intestine environment; material: feces | place: Netherlands | collected 2009/2010 | reverse complement strand
CTAAAATGTCTCCATAGACACCTTTCAATACAGACCAGTCAAAGCCATGCGTGAGAATGGTAACATTCTCTGTAATCTTCACGTTATTCCCAATTGAAATTAACCACGGGCGTGTAGTATCAATTTGAGTTTTTGTCGGAACATATATCGTGGTTTCTTCACCAATCTTCATGCCCAAACTGCGGAGATATTCAATATATGTTTTTGAATCTGCTTTATTTCCATAGAGTAACTTTCTAAGTATTTTATTTATCATAACAACCGTTTCCCTTCATAAACACATCAACAATTGCCGGAATTGCAAAAATGAAATACACCATATAGCCCGCATCCATATTTAAAGCACTGTTATAAACCGAATTGACAACACATAATATCGCCGTAATTCCAGCCACTTGTACTACACATCTAAGTTGTTGTGAAAAATCGCCACTATATTCATTTGCAATTCTTTTATTAATTTTTCTTGAGTAAGTAAATACTCTTAGAAAGAATAATTCATAAAGTACGAGACCAACAGTTCCAGTTTCAATAAAAATTATTGCATCAGTAAACCATTGATAATGCAATGCTTGATGAAGAAGATAAAACCGACTATTAAAAAATGAAAACGCTGCCGAATAGCTCGCATTTCCAAGTCCTATACCAAACACTGATTTCCAAAAATTTCCTTGCAGGAATCTTTCATAGAGTTGCGAAACTGCATTCATTCGACTTAGGTCACCTGTGTTTGTGTATCCACTATCACCCATGTATTTTGAAATCGCATCGGAAGTAAAAAAATCCAAACCAGATGATTCAAAAAAATGCCCAAGCATTGAAATTCCTATAGCTATTCCACAAACTCCAAACATAATAATAATAATTTTTCTAAAGCTGAATTTTGCATTAATCATTCCAATCAAAATAATAATTGGAAGTTCGAAAAGATAAACCTTCAATTCTGCTATTGCCATCAAAAAGAAGCAACTAACTATAGCAAGCATAATCCGCATAAGGCCTATCTTTTTTTCCAAGTATTCTGTCACATAAATTGCAGATACAACAATCAAAAATAAATTCAAATATCCATTACACCCTGATTGTGTTCCAAAAATTCCTCCGATATTATCTCCTGAATATCCCAATCCAAATTCTACAAGACATATAAAGAAATTAATTATATAGATTTTTTTTAGTTTTGGAATAATCTCTAGGACATCCGATATATCTAATAGCACAGTGCATGATATAAAATATGCATAATATCTAAAAACATTTCTAAAGCCCCATATATAGAGTATTGGAGAACCATCTACTGCAATTAGTCCTATAACCGTAGAGCAAAAAAAAGACAGTATTATCCACAACCCTACTCTACTGTTCCTATACTTAATCATTTTCCCATTAAAAATCACATAAGCAATGAGAATAATATTAAACAAATCAAGCATATATGCTACATACCCAGGAACCCCAACAAGATCTCTAAGTACGCCATAAAACATCAACCAATACAATTGAAACCAGACCAATGATTTTATGTTTTTATGAAAATATAATGAATTATCTTTTTTTTCTATTATCATATATTATATCCTCATCTCGACCATAAAATAACTCATGTAATAGATCTTGTACTTTACTGCTAACCAAAACAACCTCTTTTTTAAGGTCATCTTTCTCATATTCACACTTTTAATTACCTTATGAAGATGTTCATCTTTTACAATATCCATAAACACATCTTTTTTTTGTTTAGTTATCAAATCAGATTGAAGAACCATCTTAAGCGCCGCCATAGTATTATCCATATATGGTTTTGATAAACGACGTTTTACTTCCTCAGAATATCCTAATTTTTCACATTCATTAATTGCTCGATCATAAAAATCTTTGATTTTCTCATAGCGATCCACTCTTAATGTATGTGTTAGAGAGCCCATATTTGCGCAATAGTAATAAAAAGGCTCAGCTAAAAATGCAACACTTTTTACACTATTGTATAATTGAAGTAATGAGTATACATCTTCAGAGATAATATCTCTTTCAGACACTAACCGCCAGTTTGCTCTTCTAATCAATTGCATCGAAAACAAACCGCCACACATGCTCATCCAAAATTCATCCCCTGCATTTGGATCTGTCGCTATCATATTAGGTAAAACATAATTCTGTATTTCTTCATTTTTATAAAATGTTTTATAGGGCTTTGGTATGCATTCCTTTACTTTTTTTCCATTAGAATCGACTACATTATACCCATACAATACTATATCTGCATTATATTGTTTTGCACATTTATATGTTTTTTCTACCATATCTGCAGCAATATAATCGTCACTATCAACAAAACAAATATACTCTCCAGTTGCACAGTCAATGCCAGTATTTCTTGCGTATCCTAATCCACCATTCTTTTTATGTATAACTTTAATCCTATTATCTCGATTTTTCCATTCTTCACAAATTCTGGGGCAATTATCTGGTGATTCATCGTCCACTAATATTATTTCTAAATTTTTATATGTTTGACCAGCAACACTTTCAATGCATCTATTCAGGTACTTTTCAACATTATATATCGGTATCACTACTGTAACCGTTTTACTCATACCATCCTTTTTATACATTTGCTTCAATCCAGTACTCCTTATTTCTACGGATTCTTACACACAGAATCATTATTAATGACAATTTTAATCAACACAATTCAGTCTCTTATATATTTTCTCATATTGCTCACATTTTCTTTTCCATGTATATTCTTTTACTTTTTTTCTAGCATTTTGTCCGCGTCTTTTTACTTCTTTCGGATTTACAATACAAGCAACCATTGCATTTTTCAAACCATCTATGTATGATTTTCGATTTTCACCGCTATATAACCAACCAGTATTTTCATCTACCAGTATTGCTCCTCCAAACTTGTTAATTGTAATTATCGGTATTCCTTGAGACATTGCTTCGATCAGCACCGTTCCAGTTGTTTCTCTAATACTTGGCATAATTAGTACATCCGAAAGCTCATATTCCCTTTGCATTTCAGAGTATTGAACTGCCCCCATGAACTGTATATGTGCCGCCAACAAAGAATTTGATTCACAACGATGCTTCAAATGTGAAAATTCCGGTCCTGTTCCTACTATTTTCACTATATATTTCCATTCGTTTGGAATTTCCATTATTGCATCAAAAAGTAAATCCAGCCCTTTTCGATACACCATTCTTCCCGCAAACAAGAAAACGAGTTCATGATTTATATCATTTGATATGGTTCTTTTCTCAATTGATACTTCATCCGCGGCAATTTCTGTAACCAAAGGAACATTTTCGCCTAATCCCAAAAACTCTCGAGTCTCTCGATTTGCAAACATAATATAGTCACAGAGATTTAGTTTCCCTGTGGATCTCATCTTAAAACGATACCAACGATTTATCCCTGAACGAACAAATTCAATTATTTCATGTCCCTTTGCGTAATCTCTTAATCCGTCAGGCAAAGACTCTCCGCCCCCAAGTGGACCACAAACAAATTTAACACTTTCTATCTTCCCATAGTCTCCAATTGCACGGAACTCAACCGGTGTAATTTGGTGAACAATATCAACTTTATTGTCCGCACAAATTTTCTTTGCAAGAGGAAGGGCCCGTTTATTCCACACATTAAGTCTTCCAGAATACATAAATCCTTTGAAGATTTTTTTGTAAAAAGCCGGGATGTCGACATAATAGAACTCTATGTTTTCAAGCGGATGGCTCTGCAAATATCTTTCAACTGGTTCACGCTGTTCTTCTTTTGTAATCACATAAACTTTATTTGTTTTTGAACTCTCAAAAGGAACACACCAGCCGATTTTGTCTTCGCTTCCTGCAAAAGGGTTACATGAATAAGCTATATATAGGATATTCATCACTTCGTCTCCATCTGCTGTGCGATATCAGCATTCACGATTTCCTCGCCGGTCTTATGCTTCAGCTGTTCCTTGGATGCCTCACTCAAACCATTGTTAATCACGCAGTTCATATCGCAGGTGCTGCACTTGTCTAGTTCTTCCTTAGTGACTTTGCCATCACGGTAATCGCGGCAGATTTTCAGCTCGTACATGCTGTACGGATGTTTAGTGAACAGAGCCTTGAACTTGTGAACCAGAACCCAGGTAGCAGGCTTCCAAATGTACTTGTGCATAGCAGGACTTACACTACCAATCATCCAGCAGTCACGGTCACAGCAGCGAACCTTTGCACGAACCTTCTCTGCTTCCGGGCTGTTCCACAGCTCATCCCAAGTCTGGTTGTTCAGGTTGCCCATGACTTCCTTATCCTTTGTGCCATTGCAAGGCATAACATCTCCATACGGGTCGATGAAGAAGGTATCGAAGCTCATGTCGCAAGGCAGCAGACGCTTCTGGCCGTAGATGTAGTTGATCAGGCCGTGGTTAAAGTAAGCACGGAACCACTTCTTCGGGCTGTTGCTACGGAGCAGCTCATTGACCAGATTCTCAAAGTTCTTTGCAACCATCGGGCGGTCGTGGATGATGTTCTTGGCTTCAACAAAGTAGAAACTATTGTGCAGAGATGCGGTTGCAAACTCCATGCCCATCTCGTCAGAGATCTTATACAGAGGAACCAGGTCAGGTGCGTTCTTGTCCTGAACCGTCATACCGAAGCCAACGTCCTTCATGCCCATCTCACGCAGCTTCTTCAGTGTGCCGTAACCACGCTGGTAGCCGTTCTGCAGACCACGAATCTCGTTGTTGGTCTGCTCCAGACCTTCGATAGAGATACGAATACCGATTTGTGGGAACTCTTTACATAGGTCAACGATACGATCCGTGAAGAAACCATTTGTAGAAATAACGATACGGTCGGACTTCTTGTACAGTTCACGCACGATATCCTTCAGGTCGGTACGGATGAACGGCTCGCCGCCGGTGATGTTGGTGAAGTACATCTTCGGCAACTTCTTGATGGTTTCGATGCTGATTTCCTCTTCCGGCTTGGAAGGTGCTTTATAACGGTTGCACATGGAGCAACGAGCGTTGCAGCGGTAAGTGACGATGACAGTACCATTTAACTTCTTTTCTTCAGACATGATTAACTCTCCTAACTCTCTCTTTTAAGAATGTTTCGATTTTATTTAAGAACCACTTGGCACATACCGAGAACACAACCGAACCGCAGATGACTGCAACTGCTGTGAAGATATATGCCAGCAGACCATTTTCAAATAGATGAACAAGGTGCAGTTTTTCAAGCACACGATAAATTACCATGTGGCACAGGTAAATCTCGAAGCTGATACCACCGAGGAACTTGGCAACTGGATTGACCAGTACCCCCCCCCGCTTGCATCCGAGGGTATAGATCAGTGCTGCCACGCAGAAGAACAACATCGTGAGCGTATTGCCGTCTACTGCAAAATAAGCAACTGTGGCAATCAGCAGAATCGCTCCAGCGATAACCTTGTGCTTCGATGCGAACTCAGCCAACTCTTTCCGATAGAGGAAGATCAGGCCACCGGCGATGAAATAGACTGCATCGTAGACGATGTTCGTTCTTCCAGCATTGAAGTAGTTGCTACACAGCCAATTGAACACCAGTGCTGCAACTGCCACACCCCACGCTCTCTTCTTGTTTCCAATCAGGAAACAGAAGAACGGGAACAGCATGTAGAACACAAAAATGACTGCCAGTGTCCAACTCACACCAATAACCGAAATCTTCGCATTTGGCAGAAGTCCCTGACATAAAGTCAAGTTTGCGAAAACCTCAAACAAGGATTCCTTGCTTGGTGAAATCACAAAGTCTAACGCACAAAGCAGTGCAAAGTACGGCCAGATCTTGATGTACCGTTTCTTGTAGAAATCCTCTGCACTGATCTTCTGGTCAACAATTTTCTGGTAATAGCCACAGCACATACCAAAACCGCTGACCATCATAAAAAGGAAAACGAGGTTTGTGAAAGATGGTATTAGCCGTTCAAACACAAATCCTCCTATCCCATATTCTCCATTTGCGAGGACATGCATCAACGCAATGCCAATAATGGCATACGCCTTCAATCCATCTATTCCCTCATATCGATCCGCTTTTGTAGCCACAAATTCTCTCCTCACATACCAGTCTTACTGATACACCTTTATCATTTTTTCCTAATGTTCATCTCAATTGATGACATAAATATATAATTTATAGTTGAAATTGAACTCCAAAAAGTTTACCAAGATTCACCGCATATATCATCAAGGCTTGTAAGTTGCATTTCAACGCTAAAAGCGGAATATCTACTTTTTTTCGCCCTGTAAACGGTAAAATTTTTATAGACTCTTTAACGAGCAGATTTCTGATATACTTTTTCGTCTCGCTTCTTGCAGAAAAAGGCATCTTAATTATCAGTTCAAAGCAGGACATAACATTTGATCCTGCATAATCTTTAACAGAAAAATTAAAGCCTCTTTTATTCAGATCATTCACAATGTTACTACGCGCTTCGAGCAATGCCATTTTATTTCCCACTAGTTCTGCATCTCGTTTTTTCATAAAGGCACCAGATGGACGAATCGTATAGCAATAAAATCCCTTATTTAACGTTCTAATTTTTTGTGCTCGAGAAAAGCACATTGCATTGAACATACTATCCTCATTTAAACGGATTGAAGGATTAAAACGAATTTGATTTTTGTTCAGAAAATCTCTACGATACACATTTCGCCAAACAGCTCCCCATTCAAGTCTTTTCGATATTGCCTCTGTTGACTTCACCCATTCCAAAATGTCGTCGACTGAATATCCAAGATATTTGGGAAGGACATTTCTCACTGTCTCTTCGACTGAATTAGAAATATAATTCTTTTGGGGGAAAATTTCTCCTTCTTTTACTATATTTCCATCTTTGTCTTCTACAATCTGATAGAATCCCAAAATGGCAACATCTACGCTTGTCGATGTCATGAACGCCTTTATCGTGGAAAAATAATTTTCTTTCACAGTATCGTCGGGATCAATAAATACAATGTAATCACTTGTTGCATTTTCAATTCCTGTATTTCGTGCTGCTGAAACACCACTATTACATGTGTGAATTATTTTAATCCGTGCATCTTTGTATTCAAATTCTATATTGTGATCACAATTATCCTTATTAAAATATTGGCTTAAGCCCCCACCGATATCATCAGAAGAGCCGTCATTCACCAATATAATTTCAATATCATTACAATCATTTTTAAAGATACTATCTAAGCACTTCGGCAAATATTTCATCACATTGTAGCATGGTAAAACCAAACTCAAACTCATTTTTTTACCTCGGAAATATTTCTCATTTCGAAGACCAAGCGCATTATAATGCAATCCTTTAATATAATGGAAACTTATACCTGCATCACACAACAAATGGCCCTGTCAATTTTTTATCTATACACCTTCATAATTTTCTCGTAATACTCATCAATGGTATCGAAGCTGATGTCCTTACAGTTCGCACTGTACTCCGCACACAGCTTCTTATCACCCCAGAGCTTCTCGATCTTCTTCTTCAGATCTTCGGCATTGCCGCTCTCAAACAGCTCACCGGTCTTGCCGACCTGAATCAGTTCCGGGATACCACCTATCTCAGCTCCCAGCACCGGCGTGCCATACATCTGGGATTCCATCACGGAGAACGGGCAGTTCTCGTACCACTCAGAAGGGTAAATGGAGAACCGTGCCTCACGGATCAGCTTCTCCAGTGCCTCACCTTTCTGGAAGCCAACGTTCTTGATGTTCTTAATACCATTTACTGTCTCTTCCAGCGGGCCAGTACCGGCAAAGATGAACTGCACATCCGGCAGTTCTTTACAGACCTTGATGAGCGTGCCGATACCCTTCTCCTCCGAGAAGCGGCCAAAGTAGAGAATGTAATCCTTCTTCTCCGTCTCTTTCCACTCCACCTTGTCGATGAAGTTATGCATTGCCACAGTCTTTGTCGCAAACAGCGGGTTGCTGTCCATCTTGCTCTTCATGAACTCAGAGCAGCAGATCATGGTGTCAATGTACTTATAGGTGCCCTTCCACTTCCAGAACTCAGCCTCCATCATGCCGATGGCAGATTTTGCCGTGGAACCGTGGATGCACTTACCTTTCATGCAGTTCACGAAATGACCGCCGAGGCACTTCTCACAGTTCTGATGCGTGTTCGGATTTTTCAGCATGTGGTTCGGGCAGACCAGCTGGTAGTCATGTGCCGTGAAGATGATCTTACAATCTCTTCCGGTCTCCTTGCGCCACTTCACGATTTCCAGAATGATGGAAGGTGTCAGCTGGTAGTTAAAATTGTTCAGATGACAGACATCCGGCTTGAAGTCGTCCAGAACTTTTCTCAGCTGTACTCTTGCTTCCTTGCTGTAGATGGTCTTGATCGGGTAGGTCAGCTTGCTCAGTTTGCTGCCGCCGTGGAAGTCCATATCAGATGTATAAGCGTTGACCCGGTTACCCACGCAGCGGCCTTCATGCTCCATACCGAAGTACTGAACCTCATGTCCGTGCTGCTCTAGCGCCTCACCCAGCTTAAATATGTAGGTTTCTGATCCACCGTTTGGATATAGAAATTTATTTATTATCAATACTCTCATCTATTATTTTCTCCTGTACAGTTTCATCGTTTCCTTTACAACTTCATCCCAGTTATATTTCTCGCAGATAAAGTCAGCTGCCTGATTCTTCATTTTCATAACCATTTCAGGATGGTCACAGGCATCTTGCAATTTTTCTCGCAAGTCCTCTACATCTGACTTTTTGAAAATCAATGCCTTATCTTCCACAACCTCTGCACACTCCGGAATATCGGAAACCAAGCAACAGTTGCCGTAGCTCATTGCCTCCAGCAGACTTAATGGCATTCCTTCCAGATCAGACGGCAGCGTGTAGATGTAAGCGTTGCTGTACAGTTCATCCAGCATCGCTCCCTGCACAAACCCGGTAAAGAGAATCCGATCATCACCCTTCGCCAGCTCTTTCAATTCCTCCATAAAGGAATCCGTATCACTGGAGCCGCCTGCGATAACCAGCTTTTTATCCGTCTTGACATTCTTGAAGGCCTCAACCAGATATCGAATCCCCTTTTCTGGCACCAGACGACCGAGGAACAATATGTAGGAATCTTTCTCCAATCCAAAATGATCCGTGATCAGCTTTGCTTCCCGAACCTCTGGCCGATTGACACCATTAGGGATAAAATGTGTCTCCCTTCCGTAGGTCTCCAAGAAATACTTCTGCACGTCTTTGCTTAGAACAATGATCTCGTCCGCATATTTCACAGCATTCTTTTCGCCGCCACGAATGAACTTGGATGCAACGCTTCCGCGCCACTTCTCGCGATCCCAGTCCAAACCGGCCGATGTCAAGTCTTGGACAACATTTTTCACAAATAAAATTGAAAAAACGCAAAAAAAAATAAGCCCTACAAGGCTTTCAGTCGATATCAAACCGATCTGAGCCTTGTAGGGCTTAACAGTTTACTCTATATGTTTTTTCTTAGACCGCCTGCAGCGGGGTGTTTTCCATCACTTTCTTAAATTCCTCTACTGTCATTCCAGCATCTTCCGCTGCTTCTTCAATTGTCACACGGCCTTTTCTCACCTGTTTAACCAGCATCCGCATCTCGCCAATGTTGATACCTTCGGCCTTTACGCCCTGACTAAGGTTGCACATAACAAGCACCTCTCTTTCCAGTTCTTCGTTCATTGCAACACCAAATTCTTCTTCAAGAATTTTCTTTTTCTCTGTAGCTGCTCTGGATGAAGAGAGCAACACATCCATAAATTTCACAATACCTGTATAGTTTTCTGTGCCCGGTTCTCCCAGACAAATCGTTACAACACTCATTAAATCGTAGTTTTCCGATTTTTCAACAGCGTTTCCAATCAACTGCTCTGGTCGGATAGAATAACGAATCAGAGTGTTTTGGAACTCCTTGGTTGGGTGTGTACAAACCCAGATAGAGTACACTTTTCGGATTTTCCCATACTCCGAGTTCGTGAATATCGGACCATGCTGTGCGGAGATCATCCTGCTGCAATAATAGATTGCTCGCTTTGTCAACGGGTATCCCGGATTAAAAGCAGTCTGCGCTTCCACATTGATAATAAGACGTATCACATCTTTCCGTGCAGTAGAACCTTCTAATGCTGGTGCAATTGCATCGAACCGAACATCATAATTGACGGTTCCTTCCGTCAACGTAGAATCCTCATTATTGCTTCCGACAATTACGTCAGAAGTTTTTTGGGGTCTGTTTGTATCATCAACATGAACGCCAACCGTGCCCACTTCCGGCGTTCCTTCAATATACTTCTCTGCAATTTCGTCTACGGAACAGGCACTGTACTCATTCACACAGTTCTTCATAATCTGTGCCAGAATCTGTTTGTTGGCAAGCAGCTTCTTGGCAGCCTTATCATAACTCGAATCATATTCCGTCTGCGTTATCGCATGAGCAAGCTGATTTTCCATCGGCATTCACTTCCTTACAGCAGATTCAAGAGGAGAGTATACTTCCCCTATTGTGCTTTCATCTTACCATAAAACACTTTGCATATCAAGCTGACAGATGTAAACTTTTCAGCATAGATTTGTCCATATTGCCCGCTCTGGTTTAAATTCAATTCAGCATAATATTTCAATAGAGCAACACCTATATTCAAGATTCTTCCCGCCTTGGCTACCATTCCCGTTCATCTTTTTCAAGTGAAATGATAACTGCGTTTTTCTCAGCTTCATATCTCCCCTTAAACTGATAATCCTTTCCTACGGCTAGTTCATTTGCCTCCAGCAACGCCTGAATGAACTGTATTCCGTTAATCATCATTCGGCACTGCCCATCGGTCAACAGCCTGTCTGGAACCTTAAAGGACATGGGATGTTCAGCGGTGCACGGAGTAATCGCAATAGACTTCCGATCTTTCCTCTGTAAAACACAAATATAGGTCGGACTCCCAAGGACACGAATAACATCCTTTCCCACATTCATTCTTCGGCTTTCTGCCGGAATCGTCACCATCAGATTCATAATTCGTCCAGAACTCATGTCAGCATTCCTTTCTCAACAACCTCACTGCCCGGTCGTTGTACATTTTCAGGCTGTTCCGACAAATCTGGTAAAGGTATATTTTCAGATTCTTCACATTGCGGCATCGGTACTGAAATAGTATCTGTTTTCTGTTCAGGCTCATCCAATACAGCAGATCCCTGATACCCAATAAAATCCTCGAACAGATTCATCTGATGACCAGCGATGTAATCATTATAAGATTTCCCGATCCGATCCTTATAGACATCTGGGAAGAACTTTATCTGTTTTTTCTTCATTTCGCCAGTAAGCGGGTCCGTATATTCCTGTGGCTTCGGTGTGAACATGATTGCTTCTTCCAAATCGAACAACATACAAAGGCCCTGATCAGAATTAGCCACCCGTCCAAGCACTTTATAGCGGCATTCTCGGTTCCAGTTCATGAGCTTGAAGATATTTTCCACAAATTCCAAAGAGGTAATATCCTTATTCACCCAGTTTTCGTCCTTCTGCCGTGCCCATTCAACAGATGCGCTGTCCTCTTCTGGGCACATAATCAGCGCAAGCCGCTTCTTGTTTGGGTGCAGAATCGGAAGAACATACTTGATTCCTTCAAAAAGCCGGATGCAGGCCATATTAAATTTCATAACGCCATACTTTATGCTCACTGCTGGCTTATTCAGCATGGAAAATTGTGTACGCGGCGGCAGCTCATAACCATCAAATTTTTCGTACTCCAGTTCTCTTTTATGTTCTTTTCGTATCTGTGTCAACTCACGAATCAAGGAGATTTCCCGAACGCTCAGTTCCTGCGCCCTGCTTTTTTCTT
>OHZJ01000907.1_pt1 | contig 11911 bp, 8 predicted proteins | sample 1580411 | NCBI WGS metagenome assembly OHZJ01 (sample SAMEA3882519, study PRJEB24775) | human gut metagenome | biome: human-associated habitat; feature: intestine environment; material: feces | place: Netherlands | collected 2009/2010 | reverse complement strand
TCCAGTCGTGGATCCTTGCGGGCGTCACGCAGAAGCTCGCCAACCGTCTGCGCGGGGAGATCAGCGCGAAGATCCACCGGATGCCCATGCGTTATTTTGAGCGCGGCACCGTCGGCGACGTGCTCTCGCGCATCACGAACGACGTCGACACCATGTCCTCCGGCATGGCGCAGTCGGTCACGCAGCTGGTCACGAATGTCACGCTGCTCATCGGCGTGCTGGTCATGATGCTGCGCATCAGCTGGCTCATGACGCTCATCGCGCTCATCGTCCTGCCGGTCACGGGCGTGCTCACGAGCCGCATCGTCAAGCGCAGCCAGCGCTATTTCGTCGCGCAGCAGAAAAATCTCGGCGCGATCAACGGCAAGGTCGAGGAGACCTATGCCGGGCACAGCGTCGTGCGCGCGTTCAACCGCGAGGCGGCGACGCAAAAGGAGTTTGATGCCATCAACGCGCGGCTCTATCGCTCGGCGTGGAAGAGCCAGTTTCTGTCCGGACTCATGATGCCGGTGACGACGTTTGTCAGCAAGCTCGGCTATGTGTGCGTGGTCGTGCTCGGCGGGTCGCTCGCCGCGCGCGGCACGATCACGATCGGCGATATTCAGGCGTTCATCAGCTATATGGCAAGCTTTACGCAGCCGATCACGCAGCTGGCACAGATCAGCACGCAGCTGCAGACCATGGCGGCCGCGGCCGAGCGCGTGTTCGACTTCCTTGCCGAGGCGGAGGAGCCCGCCGATCCCGCGCTGCCCGCTCCGGCGGAGCATATCCGCGGCGACGTGTCGTTCCGCCACGTGCGCTTCGGCTATGATCCCGAGCAGCCGGTCATCCGCGACTGGAGCTGCGACGTGCCCGCCGGCAGAACGGTCGCCATCGTCGGCCCGACCGGCGCCGGCAAGACCACCATGGTCAACCTGCTGATGCGCTTCTACGAGATTTCCGGTGGCACGATTTCGATTGACGGCATCGACACCAAGTCCGTACCGCGTTGGAACGTGCACGACCAGTTCGGCATGGTGCTGCAGGACACGTGGGTGTTCCGTGGAACAGTGCGTGAAAACATCGCGTATTCGAAGAAGGACGTCACCGACGAGCAGATCGTGGCCGCATGCAAGGCCGTCGGCCTGCACCACTACATCATGTCGCTGCCGAACGGCTACGACACCGTGCTCGACGACAAGGCGTCGCTTTCCCAGGGCCAGCGCCAGCTGCTGACGATCGCCCGCGCGATGGTGGAGGACGCGCCGATCCTGATCCTCGACGAGGCCACCTCCTCGGTCGATACACGCACCGAGGAGCTGATCCAGAAGGCGATGGACGCGCTGACCGTGGGCCGCACGAGCTTCGTGATCGCGCACCGCCTGTCCACCATCCGCGACGCCGACATGATCCTGGTGATGAACGGCGGCGACATCGTGGAACGCGGCACGCACGAGGAACTGCTCGCCAAGGGCGGCTTCTACGCCGACATCTACAACAGCCAGTTCACGCTGGCCGAGTGAGGTTGGTGTGCTGACTCGCTAAAAAATCCGGAGGGACCACCCCTCCGGATTTTTGCGTTTTGGCTTCGGCATTTTTATTGTGTTGCGCTGACGGGACGGCGGATTTACCATTGAGGTGACTGACGTCAATCGATTGACGTATTTGAAAATCACAAAGAAAGTGGGCAGTCATGAAAAGCATCGAAATCGGCAAATCGGCAGTGGTCGCATCGCAGGCGGCGCTCGGCGTGATGCGCATGGACGCGCTGGATGCGGACGCTGCGGCAGAAGTCGTGCGTACGGCCGCCGAGCATGGAGTCAACTTCTTCGACACGGCGGACATCTACGGATTCAACGTCAACCACGACCATGCCAGCTCGCGTGTGCTCGGCCGCGCGTGGAAGGACGCCGGGCTCAAGCGCGAGGACATCTTCCTGCAGACGAAGTTCGGTATCAACATCGACTTCAGCGACCCGAACAACGTGCACGCCACCCGCTACGACTTCTCCGCGAAGCACCTCATCACGCGACTCGACGAGGAGCTGGAAGCGCTCGGCACTGACTACGTGGACTTCGCGCTCCTGCACAGGCCCGACACCCTGATGGAGGCCGAAGAAATCGTCGAAGCGTTCACCACCCTGCACAAGGCGGGCAAAGTGCGCCACTTCGGCGTGAGCAACGTGAACCCGTGGCAGGCGGAACTGCTGCAGTCCTGGCTCGGCGACGACCCGGCCATGAGGCTCGAGGCGAGCCAGCTGCAGTTCGGCCTGATGCACGCGCAGATGGTCAGCGACGAGCTGATGACCAACTCCGGCGCCGAAGGCATGGTCGTGGCCAACCATTCGGACGGCCTGCTGTCCTACTCGCGACTGCGCCACATGACCATCCAGGCGTGGAGCCCGTTCCAGTCCGGCACGGAATACGGCCCGTTCGTAGGCAACGAGCACTTCCCGGAGCTGAACAAGGCACTGGACGAAAAGGGCGCCAAGTACGGCGTGAGCGCCAACGCCATCGCCACCGCATGGGTGCTCAGGCATCCGGCGAAGATTCAGATCGTGCTCGGCTCGATGAACCCCACCCGGCTGGGCGAAATGCTCGACGGCGCGGACATCGACCTCGACAAGCAGGATTGGTGGGACCTGTACGTGGCCGCCGGCAACCTCATTCCGTGAGTTTTGTTGGAAATCAGAAGAAACGGCCGGGGAAACCGGCGCTGATGGTGGCGTGACGGTCGGCGTCCAACGTGGCGCAATCGAAAACAAAAACGCTGCGCAGTTCATTCGGGTCCGCAACGAACAGCGCCGTAGCCAACCCGTCCGCCACCGCAGTCGGATAGCCGCCAAACGACGCGGATCGCACCGCAACCCAGGTGGCCTCCGTCTGCTGCACGGGCAGGCCGTCGATGGCGTTGAGCAGGTGGTGAATCGCCAGATGCGTCTGTTCGTTCACCGCCACCTCCCAATGGCGACGGCTGGGCGCGCTCGCACAGAACGCGCCATCGCCGATCAGTGCGACGCCGACCGCGCAGGACGGATCATCCGGATCCTCAAGCGCCACACGGATCGGCTTGTTCGTGCGCGCCAGCAGATCGCCGCCCGCATCAATCACAAATTCCGGGGCAGCGCTTTCGCGTTTGCTGTCTGAGGTGGAAGATTGGCATGTCGGGTTGGTCGTTTCGGCTGACTTGACATGCGATGTGCACGAAAGTTCTGAATCGGTGAGCAATCCGCCCAGCGAATCCACCAGATAACCCTTGCCGCACGCGCCGAAATCCACATGAACCGGACTGCGTGTAACCAATGTCGTACCACTCGAACGAACCACATCACGACCCCATACGGCCCGTCCGTGCAGCGCGCCCAGGCGCTCGCCGGCGTCGGCTTCAACGGTGAAACTCAGCGCGGGATCGTAACCGAGACGAATCAGGTCCTCGCCCACGCACGGGTCGATCGCACCGCGCGTGGCGGCGTGCAGCGCGTCGTACAAATCGAATAGCGGGCCGGCCCAATCGGGAAAATCGAAATGCCCGCCATGCTCCGCATTGCCGATGTGCGCAACCAGCGAATCAGCGCGAAACCGCGAAAGCGCATGCTCGTATTCATCGATGAACCGTTCCATCTCGCCGCGCAATTCCGCAGTGATCGGGCGAGGCGTCGAAATCAGCAACCCCGTGCCGAGCGCCTTGGGAAACGCGGTGGTGCAGGGCATGCGCTGCGCGAGCGAAACGGAAGAATCCATACTCCTGATGCTAGCGCGTTCGTTTGTTGAGGGTGAGACCTTATGCGCCCGTTTCGTCAATGCGGGCGCTTGGCTGCGGAACGTTTGATGCGTGCGGCTCGCTTATTGGCGGAGGTGGCGGATTCCGGCGCGCCGAGTTCGACGAGCATGCTGCGAGCGTGCCACGATGTGAGATGACACGCCGAAGATGGTAAAAACAGGAATGGCGGAATTCCGCTGATTCTCCATGCGTAATACATCAAGACAAATTAAAAATCAAGACTGTTCTTTAAAAAATTTTCGTTTTATCTTGGCTTTCGGTGCATATATCGCGCACTGAAAAGTTTTGAGAAGGAAGGTTTGGAACATGTCATCTCGCGTCGCGCAGCGCCACGCAGCCGGTTCCTACGATTCGTGCGATTCGCGCGTCTCGGCTTCCGGCCGTCTCGCCGCGCTCGTCGCCGCGCTGATGATCGCGCTCGCCACGCTGTTCGCCGGCATCGCGATGCCGCGGCAGGCGTCCGCCGCCGACGACAGCCAAACGAATTTCGATTCCTGGACCGCCGCTGCGCAGAACATCGCCAAGCAGCTCGCCACCGCCGAAAAAGACTACAACGACGGCGATTACGGCCAGGCCGGCACCGGCTTCCAGACCGCGCATTGGATCGGATACGACGCCTCCAACTTCTCGAAGGCCGTCAACGACACCATTTCCGCCGACAAGCAGCAGGCGCTGCTCACGCAGTTCACCGACTTGGAAGGCCTCGCCTACCAGCAAGGCCAGGGTAGCGCAATCGCTGGCAAAATCGATGCACTGAACGCCGATCTCACCGCCACCGCGCAGGCGCTCGATGGCAACGCGAACCTCGCCGACCCCAAAACCTACGCGAAGCAGCGCGCCGAACAGACCGCAGCCGAACGTAAGAAGCTCGACGCGGCCAAAAAGAACTCCTCCAAAGGCAAAGGCGACCGCACGTGGAGCGAAGTCGCCAGCGAAATGAACGTCATCCTCGACAAGGCATACAAGGCCGCCATCTCCGGCAAGGGCGTGGAAGGCTCCAGCCTCGTCAACGACGCGTACTACCAGTACTACGAAAAGCTCGGCTTCGAAAAGAACGTCATGAACGCCATCTCCGGCGACCGCGTCTCGCAGGTCGAATACCAGTTCAAAATGACCCGCAAAACCATGCGCGACGGCAGTTCCGACAAGGAAATCAAGAAGCTCGTCGACGACCTGAAAAGCTGGCTCGTCGAAGACGCGGCCACCCTCGACGGTGGCGCGGCCGGCAACGTCAACGCCTTCACCAAAGCCATCACCAGCTCCGCCGGACAGGCGTTCCTCATCCTGATCCGCGAGGGTCTCGAAGCGCTGCTGGTGGTGGCCGCCGTGGTGGCCTACCTCGTCAAATCCGGCAACCGGCGTTTCACCAAGTGGATTTACCTCGGCGTGCTCGCGGGCCTTGCTGGCTCCGGCCTGATCGCCGTGCTCTTCACGTTCCTGTTCGGAGGCTCCGGTCCGGTCCAGGAAATCAGCGAAGGCGTGTGCGCGCTGATCGCCATGCTCATGCTGCTGTGGACCAGCAACTGGATGCTCAACAAAAGTTCCGTGGAAGCGTGGAACCGTTACATCCGCACCAAAACCGAGTCCGCCGTGGCCGACGCGCAAAACAAAGTCGCCGCCGGCGAAGGCGTGGGCCTGGGTATGGTCGTTTCGCTCGCCATGCTGAGCTTCCTAGCCGTGTTCCGTGAAGGCGCCGAAACCGTCATCTTCTACGAATCGATCTACTCGATGAGTCGCGACGCGCAAGGCATGTGGATCGGCGGCATCGCCGCGGGTGTGGTGCTGCTCGTCATCTTCCTCGTGCTGCGCTTCACCTCCGTAAAGATTCCGATTGGCCCGTTCTTCCTCGTTACGTCGATCCTGATGGCCGTGCTGGTCGTCATCTTCGCCGGCGGTGGCATCCACGCGCTCATCGAAGGTGACCTGATCGACGGCCACTACCTGTCCAGCGTGCCCACAAACGACTGGATCGGCCTGTATCCGTACGTCGAATGCCTTGCGGCACAAGCGATCGCGGCGATTGCCGTACTCGCGCTGTTCGCCGTCGGCTTCGCACGCAAACGCAAGTTGCGCACGCCTGACAATCGCAAGTAATACGCAAATTTTCCGAGATTTACCGATATTTTTTCCACATCCAACAACAAAGGAAAGAGAAATGAAGAACAAGAAGATCGCCGCTCTGCTCGGCATCCTGCTGGCCGGCTCCATGGCCTTCTCCCTGTCCGCATGCGGCAATTCCAACGATTCCGCCGCTTCGGACAAGTCCAGCGCCTCCGCGTCGGCTTCGAAGGCCGACGACTCCAGCAAGGACGATTCCAGCGATTCCGCCGGTTTCGAAGAGATCCAGGTCGATGAGAAGCACTCCGACCAGGAATGCGGCCCGCTGACCGTCAACGCCGTGTACTTCCAGCCGATCGACATGGAACCGTCCGGCATGGGCCTCAAGGCCGCCGATGCGAGCTTCCACCTCGAAGCCGACATCCATGCCAACCAGAAGGGCACCGAACTCGGCTACGGCAAGGGCGATTTCGTGCCGGACCTGACCGTCAACTACGACATCATCGACAAGACCTCCAACGCGTCCGTCGCCTCCGGAACCTTCATGCAGATGAACGCCTCCGACGGTCCGCACTACGGCGCCAACGTCAAGCTCGACAAGGCCGGCGCGTACAAGCTCGTGCTGAAGATCGAATCCCCGGAGAAGAAGGGGTGGATGCTGCACGTCGATCCGGAGACGGGTGTGAAGGGACGCTTCTGGACGGAACCGATCGAGGTCACCTTCCCGGACTGGAACTATACGCCGCAGGAGTGGTGATCTCCTAGCGTAGCCCGTTCGCGGTTTCGGTATGCATTACCCGACACACTCAAGGCCGTTCGGCCAAGCTTACGGTCGGGCAATGCATACCGAAACCGCTCTCTCGCGTTTAGGGGGATGGATTCACCTCTGCGATTGTGGAGGGGGTCCGGGAAATCCTCGCATTTTAGGGGAGGGATGAGAGGGGTGGGACTCTTTGGGATGGGGCGGAATGGGAATCGTTGGGCTCTTTGAGTTGGGTTTTTGGATGAAAGGATTTTGGGATGCTGCTGCAGTTTGTGACGGTGTTGCAGGGGGTGTTGGCGCCGGCGCTGCTCGTCATGGCGTTGAGCGTCATGCTCACCGTCGGTGAGGGGCGTGACAAGCCTCTGAGCGCGTACTGGCGGCTGGCCGGTTTCGTTGTTGGATTCGCCGGCGCAGTCGTATTCGCCGCGCTGCGCGCCACCGCCGTCATCACGCAACGCACGTTCGTCAACTATCCGACCCTGTGGTGCTGCGTGATCCTCGACGTGGCCGTGTTCGTCATCGTCCTGTTCGCCCGCCGCATCACCGCCGACTGGCACAACCACCGCGCGCTGCTCGACATCGCGAATCTCGTTGCGGCGCTTGCGATCGCGGCCACCACCTTTCGTGCGCTGCCCGACGTGATTCTGCGACTGACGATCTTCGTCGAGCCGGGCGATCCCATCTTCACTTCCGACATGCTGTTGCGCGCGCTTGGCTTCGCTTTGGGCGCGGCCGTCGCAATCATCGCCGCGCTTATCTTCCGCACGATGCGTTCCACCGCCGTCCGCTGGTCGTTCACGACGGCGGTGCTGCTGTTGGTCGCGCTGTTGTTCGCACAGCATTTCACCGACCTTGCGCAGATCCTCCAATCCAAACGCATCGTCAGCTTCCCGACCGCCGCCTTCCTCGCGCTCGTGTGGGGCATCAACCATCAGCGCAGCCTGACCATCGCAATGGCGCTCGTCTTCGCCATTCCGGCAATCGCCAGCATCGTCATGGGCTTCAAAGTCAAGCCGACCGGCGCCAACGAGGCGATCGCACGCACGCATATCGCGTTCCGCCGCCGCGCGAAAGCGGCCGGCGCGTTCAGCCTGGTCGCCATGATCTGCGTCACCGTGGCCCTGACGTACGGCGTCGCGCAAACGCAGAAAGTCGTCACGCTGTCGCCGCCGGAAGACTACTCGCTCGCCGACGGCGTGGCCACCATCAAATTCAGCCAGATTTCCGACGGCCACCTGCACCGCTTCGAATACCGCGCGAAGGACGGCACCTCCATGCGATTCATCATCATCAAGAAGAACGGCGGCGCGTACGGCGTCGGCCTCGACGCGTGCGACAACTGCGGCGACGCCGGCTACTACGAGAAGGACGGCAAAATCATCTGCAAGAAGTGCGATGTGGCCATCAACCTCGCCACCATCGGCTTCAAAGGCGGCTGCAACCCGATACCGTTCGACTACCAGGTCAAGCCGGGCAAAATCGTCATCCAAACGTCCACGCTCGACGCGCTGTCGAGCCATTTCCAGTGAGTGCCGAGAAAGGTAAGGGGGTGCCATGTTCTTCCTGAAAATGATCTCTCGCTCGTTCAGCCGGCAGTTCAAACGCCGTCTGCTCATCGCCGTCACCGTGTGCCTGTCCGCCACCGTCAGCGTGGCCATGCTCGGCGTGGTGTTCGACGTGGGCGACAAGCTCAACGCGGAGCTGAGCACGTACGGTTCGAATATCGTCGTGCAGCCGAAGTCCGACGCTGTGGTGAGCGATTTGTACAATACCGGCGATTCTGCTGGCTCGGCTTCGGGTAGTTCGTCCGGTTCGGACGGGGGTTCCACTTCCGACGGCTCGGCTGCGGCGGACAGCGCCGACCCGACCGCGTTTCTGAAGGAGTCGGACGCGCAGAAGATCAAGACCATCTTCTGGGCGTTCAACATCACCAATTTCGCGCCGGAATTGAACATCCACGCGGATGCGGGGTGTGTCGGTTCGGGGGCTGGTTCGGCTGGCTCTGCTGGAACGGCTGGTGCGTCAGGTGCGGCTGCTTCCGCGGCGAAATGCAAGGCGACCAACGTGCCGATCGTGGGCACGTGGTTCGCGAAAACCCTGCACATGGACTCCGGCGAGTCCACCGTGGCCGGCATGAACGGCATGCGCTCATGGTGGAAAATCAACGGAACCTGGCCGAAAGACGACAGCGAGCAGGCGATGGTCGGCAGCGCGCTCGCCGCGAAACTGGGCGTGAACGTCGGTGACAGCGTTACGCTCGACAAGACGATCGCCGTCGGTGCGGACGACAATACGAACGGAGGTACCGGGAAAACCGGCAAATCCTCCACCGAACGCAATCGCGTGAAAGTGAAAATCGTCGGCATCTTCGATTCGGGCGATTCCGACAACAGCGCCATTTATATGCCGTCCATCGCCGCGCAAACGCTTGCGAATCTGCCGAATTCCATCGACAAGATTGAAGTCAAGGCGCTCACCACGCCCGACAACGACCTCGCGCGCAAGGCGTCGAAGAATCCGAACGCGCTCACGCAGGACGAGTGGGAGACGTGGTATTGCACCGCGTATCCGTCGTCGATCGCGTACCAGATCGAAGAGGTGCTGCCGGGCGCGGTGGCCAAGCAGGTGCGCCAGGTGGCCGCGCTGCAGGGCGATGTGCTGAACAAGACGCAGGCGGTGATGGTGCTGATGACCGTGCTGTCGCTGGTTGCCGCCGCGATCGCCGTGGCGAACCTGATGGCCGCGTCGATTGGCGAACGCGGTTCGGAATTGGCGCTGTTGAAGGCGATCGGCGCCACGGACGGCGCGGTTTCGCGCCTTATGCTCGCCGAAACGGCGGTGATTTCGCTGGTTGGTGCGATTGCCGGCGCGCTGCTTGGCTCGGGCGTTGCACAGATCGTGGGGCACGTGGTGTTCGGCTCGGGCATCACCATGCGTCCGATGGTGTTCGTGTTGGTTTTCGTGTTGCTGGCGGTCACTGTGCTCGTGGCCTCGCTTTCGTCGATTCGGGCGATTCTGGGCTTGCGTCCGGCGGAGGTGCTGCATGGTAGGTGAGTTGTGCTTGGCTTTCGTAGGGGGTGTGCGATGACGAATCGCAAGATGTTCTTCACTATGCTGTGGGGCGCGGTGTTCCGCCGTCGCTCCCGTGCGATGATGGCCGTGATCGCGTCGCTCGTCGGCGCGGCCACGCTGTTCTGCCTTGCATCCGTGTGCGTCGCGGTGCCGCAGCAGATGAACGAGGAAATGCGCGCGTACGGCGCGAACCTGATTGTCACGCCCGCGTCCGCAACGGGCAAATCGCAAGGCATCGATACCGCAACCGTACGCAACGTGACGGCGCTCATCGGCGCCGGACACAGCGTGAAATCAGCCGCATACCGGTATGAGAGCGTGCGCATCAATTCCGCGCCGTACACCATCGCCGGCGTGGACGTGAAAGCCGTCCGCGCGCTCAATCGCCATTGGACCGTGACGGGCGATTGGCCCGGCTCGGGCAACGTGATGGTCGGCCGCGACGTTGCCGACGCGCTCGGCGTGAAGGTCGGCAGCCGCGTCACCATCGGCTACCGCGCCGCCGACGCGTCTGCTTCAGCGTCTTCTTCCGCGTCCGCAAAATCCGATTCGGACGAATCAACTGAAACGGCAGAATCGTCCGCGCAGGGCACGCAGAGTACGCAAACTACGCAAGGCGAACAGACCACGCAAGCCACGGAAAACGGCCGCGTCTCGTCCGACATCATGGATAACAACGGCACCGAATTCCGTATCGCTGGCATCGTCGATACCGGCGGCAACGAGGATTCCATCATCTACGCCACTACCGCGGACGTGTCCAAACTTGCGGGCCACGAGCGCGGCGCCGACGTGGTCGAATACTCGGTGAACGCCATGGGGGATGAGCTGAACGCCATCGTCAACAGAATCAACAAAAATACAAACACTGCCGTCAAAGCGCAGACCGTCACCAAAATCACCTCGTCCGACACCCGCATCATCGCCATGCTGCAGACGCTGTTCTGGATTGTGTCGCTCGTCGTGCTCGTGCTGACGCTCGTCGGAGTGGGCACCACCATCAGCTCCATCGTGAGCCAGCGTCGCAACGAAATCGGCCTGCGCAAAGCCCTCGGCGCCGATTCACGCGCCATCGGCGTCGAATTCTACGTGGAATCCGGCATCTACGGCTTGATCGGCGGTCTGCTCGGCACCGCCATCGGTTATATGCTGGCGCGTGTGCTGTGCGCCACCGTCTTCGGTCGCGCGATCGGCTTCGACTGGCTGCTCGGCGCCGGATCGCTGCTGCTGAGCGTGGCGATCGCCGTCATCGCCTCCATTCCGCCGGTCCGCCGCGCTACCCGTATCGACCCCGCCATCGTTTTGAGGGAGGAATAATCATGGACAACGAACATATGCTGCTGGAACTCGACCACATTTCCAAGATTTACGGCGATCTGCACGCCGTCGACGACCTGAGTCTGACCGTTCCGCAAGGGCAATGGCTGGCGATTGTCGGCTCGTCCGGTTCCGGCAAAACCACGCTGATGAACATGATCGGCTGCATGGATACGCCGTCGAAGGGTTCCGTCATGCTCGAAGGCCGCCGGCTGGAGGATCTGAACGCCCGCCAGCTCGCCGATGTGCGTAAGAACATGATCGGACTCGTGTTCCAGAAGTTTTACCTCGTGCCGCATCTGACGGCGGTGGAGAACGTGATGGTGGCGCAATACTACCATTCTGTAGTCGATGAGAAGCAGGCGATGGAAGCGCTGGAACGAGTGGGATTGAAGGAGCGTGCGCATCACCTGCCCGGCCAGCTGTCCGGCGGTGAGCAGCAGCGCGTGTGCATCGCCCGCGCGCTCATCAACTGCCCGAAGCTGATTCTCGCCGACGAGCCGACCGGCAATCTCGATGAGAGGAATGAGAAGATCGTGCTCGACCTGTTCCGTCAGCTGCACGAGCAGGGCACTACGATCATCGTCGTGACGCACGATGCGCTCGTCGCCTCCTGCGCGCAACGCGAAATCATGCTCAACCATGGTGTGCTCGTCGGCGAACAGTGGAATGACGAGGAAGCTCGACGGGCGTACGAGGCGGCTGGCGGCGAACCGGCGCACACCGGCTCGGACGCGGAGGGCGCGCAGAACGGCGGTGTCGCGATTTCGTTCGCCGACCCTACGAAGGCCGCAAAAACCGGAGATACGGACGCGGACGCCGACGGCACGAAAGGGGAGCAGGCATGAGCACCGCACAATCGAACGCAGTCAAAGTCATCGCGCTATCCGCGGCGAGCATCGCGCTGTTGTCGGCATGCGGCGAACCGAAAGCCACGCCGAT
>OHZJ01000897.1_pt1 | contig 12043 bp, 10 predicted proteins | sample 1580411 | NCBI WGS metagenome assembly OHZJ01 (sample SAMEA3882519, study PRJEB24775) | human gut metagenome | biome: human-associated habitat; feature: intestine environment; material: feces | place: Netherlands | collected 2009/2010 | reverse complement strand
TTATGAAAATACTTCACAAGTTTTACATTGGTTTAGTGAGTGCATGGAAGATGTTCTGTGCCAAAGTTTGTGCTCATGGGAAGCTTCAAGTAAAATGGGTCAATTCGATTAGAGGAGCTTTCAAGACTGAAGTTATAGGTAACGGATCTATTACAATTGGACGGTTTTTAATGTCAAGAGGCCCATTGTATCTAAAGTCTGTAAATGATGGAAAACTGACGATTGGCGACGATGTGTTTTTTAATCATAATTGCTCTATAACCTGTGCAGAGAAGGTAACGATTGGAAATCATTGTATGTTCGCCAATAATATTGTTATCATCGACCATGACCATGTGATAGGTGGTAATGGCGTGACAGGTGAACTTACTGCAAGGCCGGTAATTATTGAAGATCACGTTTGGTGTGGAGCCAATGTAACGATAACAAAAGGTGTTCATATTGGATCTGGTGCTGTTATTGGTGCGAATGCTGTAGTAGTAAATGACATTGAAGCCCATGCAATTGTTGCAGGTGTCCCAGCTAAAAGAATTAAATAACATAAAATAGTAGAGGAAATAAAATGATACCCAAAATGATTCATTATTGCTGGTTTGGCGGAAAACCACTACCGAAAGATGTTTTAGATTGTATTAAAACATGGAAAAAATATTGCCAGGATTACGAAATCAAACGATGGGATGAGTCAAATTTTGATGTGAATAGCCATCCGTTTATGAAAGCAGCGTATGAAGCAAAAGCATGGGCGTTTGTTTCGGATTATGCAAGATTGAAAGTGGTATATGATAACGGCGGAATCTATTTAGATACTGATGTTGAACTTCTGAAAAAACCTGATTTTCTGTTAGAAAATCAGTGTTACATAGGGATTCAGCAACCTGAATCCCTATGTACCACTGGACTTGGTTTTGGTGCCCAAAAATCAAGTCCAGTGGTACAAAAGATGATGGAATGCTATGATTCGATTTCTTTTACAGATCAGAAAAAAAGCACATTTGCTTGTCCGTGGCTTAATGATAAGGTGATTCGTTCATTTGGTAAGGTTAGCAATGAAGATATTACCTACCTAAAAGAAGTAACGGTATATCCGCCACGTTTTTTTGATCCGCTTTCGACGGGTAATACAAAGAATTTACTTTGTGATGAAACAGTGTCGATTCATCATTACGCAGCAACATGGGCGGGTAACAAGCAGAGATGGAAGAGAAAGCTGATTCGTTTTTTTGGGGAAGATAGATATTTTAAGTTAAAGAAGTTGTTTCGACGAGTACAGTAGCATTTAGGGAAAACAAGCAAAGGAAACGATGAAATGGAATGGTTGACACTATTTATATATATATTGATTATTTTTTTTAATATTTTTTTTGACAAATTTATTCCATATGCTAACTATACAGATGAGCTGATATGCTTGCTTTTTATGGCTATAGCTATCGTATATATTTGTAAAGATAAAGGGAAAGTGGCTGTTAATAAGGAACAAAAAAATAGCATATTATGCATTCTGTTAGTGCTTTTTATTGGAATTGTGGGAAATGTTATGTATGGATATATGCCATCAGTTTCCGTAATTGGGAGAGATATAATAGGAACGTTTAAGTTCTTTATTATATATTTGGTCGGAATAAGAATTATTGTAAAAAATAATATTCGATTGAACTCGAAAAAAATAATAAGTACAGCAAAAATTATAATAACTGTTATTTTTGTTTTTGGAATAGTTAATTTGCTTGTAAATACTGGAATAGCAGATGAAGTAAGATATGGCCTTAGAAGTTATAAGTTTATTTATTCTCATTATACGTACCTTGTTTATAATGAAGTGCTCTTATACAGTATTCTAGCAACAGAGGATAAAAGAAATGCAGTGTTTAAGATAATGTCGTTGCTTTCAATTGCGGCAACTTTCCGAACAAAGGGATTTATTACGATTGCATTTATCTTAGCGTATTACCTCTTGAATTTTGCTAAAAAGAAAAGAATATCATTTAAAGATATTTTCAAACCGGTTTATATTGCTCCAATCGGAATTGTATGCTTTTTTATTTCAAAAAGCAAAATTCAGCAATATTTATCATGGGGAGCGAGTCAAAGCATAAGAGTTGGTGTACATAGCGTTGGATTAAAAATCGCAAATGATCATTTCCCTTTTGGAACAGGTTTTGGGACATTTGGAACGAATATCTCTTATAAAAATCAGTCACAACTATATAATATTTATAATTCGTTGAATTATTCTCATCTAATGAATTATGGATATGCTACAATGTCGGACGTGTACTGGCCATCAATTTATGTTCAATTTGGTTATATTGGAATGATTGTTTATGTGATACTGATTATACAAATTTGCAAAGATTTGTTGAATAACGCAATGCTGAATAACAGGTGTAAATTTTCAATATTATTGATTCTATTTTATATGGTTTCTGCAAGCTTGAGTGAAGCTACATTTAGCAATGAATCTGGAGCGTTTTCGGCTGTGGTTATATTAATAATAGTTGCAATATCAAGAAAAAATGCGCTTATAAAGTGTGATTGCAAGGATAACGAGGGGATAAATTGTGGATGATTTAATAAGCGTTATTGTTCCAGTATATAATGTGGAAGATTATTTGGAAAAAAGTTTGTCTTCATTGTTAATTCAAACATACAGAAAGCTTCAAGTTATTATAATTGATGATGGCTCAACAGACAACAGTGGGGAAATATGTGATTATTATGGAGCAAACGATGGGCGGATTGAGGTTTACCATATACAAAATGCGGGGGTTTCCAATGCGCGTAATCAGGGGCTGAACTACGCAAAGGGAAAATACATTTATTTTTTTGATCCTGATGATTCCCTTGAGCCGGATGCGCTTTGGACGCTCTATAAACAAATAAAAAATGGAGCGGATTTAGTAGAGTGTTCATATTTTAAGGACTTCACAAATGTAAAGGAGGAAGTAATTCATCAGGAGAAAAAAATTTCCAGTCAAGAGGCTATCAGAAGTTTATTACTGTGGGATGGATATCTAACATCATTTTGCTGGGATAAACTGTATAATAAAGAAAAAATTGGAGATATAAGGTTTGACTCAAAATTAAAGATTGGCGAAGATAATCTTTTTGTGTTTGAGTATTTGCTCAAGTGCGAAAGTGTTATAGTGCTAGACTGCCCACTGTATAACTATCTGATAAGAGAAAATTCTGCTATTGGAAATGTGTACACAGAAAAAAAGAAAGATTCAGTTCGTGCAGCAGGAACAATATATGAAATATGTAGTAAGCGAAGTATGATGCACTATGAAGCTAAAATTCATGTTGGGTTGGCATCTTTTTTTTCATATGCGAATTTATTGAATACGGTTCCTTATGAGAAAATAAAAGAATTTAAAAGTGATTGCAAATTTTACATTGATTCTATGAAAGTATGTTCTTGTGGGCTTCTTTGGAAATTGGTTGGAATAAAAATGACTATTCTTTATAAAACGGCGCAGTACATTCCGTTTCTGTATAAGGCATCGGGCTTCATACGAAGGAAAAGCCGTTAATGAATCAGTATCATTCTTTTTCGTCAATAAAGCAACTGATAAAAAGGATAATATGTAAAGTATACTGGCTAGCTGTTTAAAAAGAAAATTACATAGCGTAGTTTATTAATGTCGGTTTATGTAAAAATTGTGGAAGGAGTTGAGAAAGAATGAGAAATCAAAGATCTATTGGTGTCAATGCAGGACTCAACATGATTAGAACGGCATGTCAGGTGATTTTTCCATTGATTACTTTTCCGTATGTATCACGAGTCCTTCATGTTGAAAATATAGGAATTTACAATTTTTGTCAGTCGGTTATTTCGTATTTTTCATTGCTGGCGGCTTTAGGAATTAGCACCTATGCTATCAGAGAGGGAGCAAGATATCGAGATAATGAAGAAAAGATGTCATTATTTGCTTCGGAGGTCTTTTCAATTAACTTTATTTCGACAGTTTTTTCGTATCTAATTTTAGGAGTGTGTATCCTTTTAGTTCCAAGATTTAACCAATATAGTTCAATAATGGTAGCGTTAAGCATAAGCATAATGTTTACGCTGATTGGAAGTGAATGGATATTTCAAATTTATGAGGACTATAAATATATCACAATTCGAGGCATTTTGTTTCAGTTTATTTCATTAATACTTATGTTTGTACTCGTTAGGAATAGCAGTGATTTGTTTGCTTATGTATGGATCACAGTTATATCATGCAGCGGCGCAAATATACTTAATGCTGTTTCTAGAAGAAAATATTGTAAGATAAGACTTACCATTAATGCAAAAATTCTAACGCATTTGGCTCCAATATTAGTTCTGTTTGCAACATCAGTAGCGACAACAATATATACGAATGCAGATACTACAATGCTTGGTTTCTTTTCAGGAAATAAATCAGTTGGATTGTATTCTGTTTCCACCAAAATCTACACTATTGTAAAACAAATGCTGGCTGCAATTATTATTGTTTCAATTCCGAGATTATCTGCTTATCTGGGAGAGAAAAAAATAGACTATTTTAATAGAACAGCCAACCAGATTTTGAATGCACTTGTTGTTATTGTCGTTCCGGCAATGGTTGGATTGATTGCATTAAGCAAAAACATAGTTTTTATTATTGCAGGACAAGAATATGTTGATGCAAATATATCGCTTAAGATTCTTTCTGTTGCGTTGCTTTTTAGCATTTTTAGTTGGTTCTATACATCGTGCATTCTAATACCTTATAGGTGCGAAAATAAGGTGTTGATGGCAACGATTGTTGCGGCTCTTGTTAATATAGGATTAAATTTTATCCTTATTCCAACATTCCAGCAGAATGCTGCGGCATTTACTACTGTTATTGCGGAGTTACTGTCAATGGTTATAACATGGTGGTATGGAAGAAAATATTTTAGGGTCAGTTTTCTAAAAAAGGACATTCTCACAGTTGCTATAGGATGCCTGGCAATATGGACTATATGTTCTATATCAGAAAAATATATTAGTTCAGTACTGATTTCTACAGTTTTTTCAGTGACTGCTTCGGTTGTTATTTATATGATTGTTCTGTTAATAATGAAGAATCAGGCGGTAAAATTAGTTTTAGAGATACTTCATATCAAAAAATAATTTTGTTTTTTTTTACACACGAAAATACAGCCGGTGGATGCTTCTAATCACATCATCATGGACTACTCAATCCATGATGCAATCGAGGCTGGTACGGGATGACCTATCACGAAGATGTCGCAGCCGTAAAGGACAGCTTCAAGAAGATGCTGGAGAATGGCGTGTACAAGGCTGATTTATTTGCAGACTTGTGATATACTGGGAGTGGTAGCTCCCTGCGCTGCTCGTAATAATCACACACCTCTTCGTGGTGAGCAGCAGGCAACGATCTTATGATCGGCGAAGATGTGAAGATGCAATGGTGAAAAGATGTGAAACATGATTAGATATAATGTAAAAGTAAATGACCAAATATATCAGGTGGATTTAGAGAGAGACACAACAATACACGATGCTGAAAGTACAGAATCAAGTGCAGATATCTGTTTTGAGGCAATAAAGGCGGAATATGATTATTGTGTTACAAGAGCGGAAAAACTAGAAAACAAGGTATACATTTTATTAGCTGCTTGCGCATTTGTGTTTGCTTTATTAACAACACAAATTGAAAAGGCAGGAAAATTAGATGTGCCTCAAAGTGGGTCTGAATTGTTAGGAATAATTATATATACAATCTTACTTGTTGTGGCTGTTATAAGTAATGTTGGAATGCTTGTTATGACCGTTAGTTTATTGAAGAGTGTGAGATTTGAAAGATTGGATGCTGGATTACTATTAACAGAAGGAGTTCCAGATGAAAAAGACACAACAGCAGTGAGATTTATTGGAAGGCTTTATGTTCAACATACATCGAAGAACAATGCAGTATTAGAAAAAGGCTATACTGCATTTAATAGGTGCGTTAATGCATTCTGCGTGAGTATTGTTGCTTTGATTGCGTTAGCGATTATTAGTATTTTTTTGGGATTATAAGGGGAAAAGTAATATGCCAGATAGAGAAGATATGAAGAGAATACTTGAAGCATGTAGAGAAACTGGACCAATGGATGAGCGTTTGGTTCGGGGTACAGCGGAATCGAGTCCTAGGAATAGCGAAGAGTATCATGCAGATGCCATGCGGGGTACAAATTATCTTCAGTTCTCGCATGATGGAAATGAAAATAAAGGTAACGATAACGAGTAATCTTTTAATATTTTGAAGAAGGAAAGAGGTTATCACAATGCCCAGAACGAAAGGCAGCAAAAACCGTCCAAAAACCAATACCACCAATGACTACGCATCTCAGATCGCGGAGAAGCAGGAATCTATTGTTTCCTTGACTGCCGAGATTGCATCCATCACTGCCAACATTGACACTTTGAAGGCTGACCTTAAAGAGAAGAAGTCAGCTGTATTTTTAAACGGGTACGCTGCTTCACCAGTTTCTGACGGAATCTGCCGAGCTCTTTGAGTTCAATATAATCCAGATCATCAAGGGTCAAGAACCGTAAGGAGTCCTGCATCATAAGGGTTTTAGCAATAACAAACGTGTCGACTTTATGTTCGGCTGAGATGTGATAAATATTGAAGGAAAGTGATGTTTATGAAGCAAAGAGTAAAACAACTTGCAATAACTGAGAAATCAGTGAAAATGAAAAAGATTGTTGCAGTAGTTATTATAATGTTTATTTTTTCGATAATAATTTTGGGGGTAGGAAGTAAATTAGTGTTCCAAAAAATTTGTGAACGAAGAGAAACAGCATGGCCAGATTTGGGAACAGCAGATGATGAGCAATATGAGTGGCTTACCGAAGCATATAAAATAAAGCAAAAAAATAATGAAAAAATTGTTATCTTGGCTTCTGATGGAACAAAGTTGGAAGGTCATTATTATGAGAGAAAGAAGAATGCTCCATTAGTAATCTTCTTTCATGGGTTTAGAGGTCATAGTTACGTGGATGGTGTGCCGATTTATAAAATTGCGCAGAAAGAAAAATGGAATGTTTTACTTGTTAGTATGCGTGCGCATGATGAAAGTGAAGGAAATATTTTTACATTGGGAGTGAAGGAACGTTATGATTGTGTAGATTGGGCTAATTGGGCTGCAAAACATTTTGGAAGAGAAACACCGATATTTCTTATGGGAATTTCAATGGGTGGAGCAGTGGTCACAATGAGTAGTAATTTGGATTTTCCAGATTCTGTTTGTGGAATTATTGAAGATAGTGGATTTACAACATCAACAAAAATGTTAGAGTTAAATTGTAAGAGCCATTTGCCTAAAGGAATGCCAGTAGAGGTATTCAAAATTTTTGCAGATGTGGGAATAAAGCTTTGGGGAGGATTTAATTTAAAAGAGGCTGATGCTTGTAAGGCGGTATCACAGACAAAAATTCCGATTTTAATTATTCATGGTGATATGGATAACTTGGCACCATTATATATGGCAAAAGAAATTTATAATAGTTGTAAAAGCAGTAAAGAAATTTATATAGTTCATGGTGCAGGGCATGCAGAGAATTATAAAAAAGATCCAGAGGGATATGAAAAGATAATAACGACGTTTATTAAAGAAAGAGTGCCATAAAGGTAAGCGCTTAATTTTTAGGTGTGATAGAAAAATCCCCGACTACTTTTCAGTAGCCGGAGCACCTTGACAATTCACATATGATTGATTTGATTCGTTTGCACGACGTTCGATCTCAGCTTTTCTGCAAGATAGTATAAATTTATTATAATAAAAGAAATGAAGAGTCCGTTTGGACCTTCCATACATCAGTATTTCAAAAATACATCAATTTTACATCAAATCGTATAAAATACACTGTATATACTCATGTATATGGGTTAGCAATGATTAATTTAAAGCGATAATATTGCGTAATATATGGTAGCACACGATATGGTGTAGTTTTGGAGGAAAAACAGACTATCGTAGCCTGTGGAGCCGGAGCAAGCACCAAGCGTGTCTGGCCGGTGCCAAATCCGGATGGCACACACCGCATCGACAGATGCGAGAATGTCAAGGATGTAGGGCAGTATATCGCAAGGATTGATGAGATGATAGAGAGGAAGCAGAGGCTGTTTGAGGAGTAAAAAGAGCTATAAGCTATAAAATAATGTATAATTGTTGGTGATGTAATACCATAGCGATTAGCAAATGTGTCAAAAATTATAAAGAAAACCTAATATTCATTGACAAAGAATTAAAAATGAGTAAAAATATATTACTGAAAAATCCTGATTAGATACAGAAAAAGATACAAATAACCGAATAAAACATACATAAAATAAAACAGGCTAAAATAATTCGGGGGGGTGCAAAGGTACCTCACCTGTAGCAGGTATAGAGGGAAATGAGAGATACCACAAGGAGAAATAAGAAAGAATGTACAGAAAGAAAGGCAGAGGCTGGACAAAGCATATAGACTTTATGCTTATAGATATCGCAAGCATTTTTATAGCATTTTTTATTTCATATGTGATACGCTTCGGCCTTAATAACCCATACATGGACAAGGACTACCGTATACTGGGGGTAGCATTTCTTCTGATAGATTTCTTTGTTGAGATAATGGCAGACTCATTCAAGAATGTCCTAAAACGCGGATATCTGGATGAAGTTATATCGACCTGCAAGCATGCAGTGCTTGTATTTCTGGTGACAGCACTATTTTTGTTCACCACACAGATGGCTGATATATACTCGCGATTATCATTTTATATTATGTTTCCAATCTATGTGACAATAACATATATAGTCAGGGTGGCACTCAAGAGCTTCCTTAAGAAAAAGGATTTCGGTATATCAAAGAAATCACTGTTTGTCATAGCACCGGATGCTATGCTTCGTGATACACTGCGCACAGTGGAAAAAAGCTGTATAGGCTATACAAAGATAGTAGCAGCCTCAATGGATACAGACCTGAAGGGTAAGACTATATGCGGCATACCGATTGTCGCAAACCACGATGGCATAGTGGACTATGCGTGCGAAGAGTGGGTGGATGAGGTGCTCATCCCACCATGCAGCGAGGATGAATATCCTGAGAGGATGGCAGATATATTCCTTGAGATGGGAATAGCCGTGCATACAGGAATAACAAAGAATGGTACTGCCCATGGCGGTTACAAGCAGATAGAAAAGATAGGCGACTACACAGTAGTCACATCAAGCGTGAGCTATGCAAACACCAGCGCACTTCTGGTAAAGAGGGGCATGGATATAGTCGGAGGACTGGTGGGCTGTCTGCTCACACTTATCATCATGATATTTGTAGGACCGGCGATATATATAGCATCGCCCGGACCGATATTCTTCGCACAGGAGAGAGTCGGCAGAAACGGAAGAAAGTTTAAGATGTATAAATTCCGCAGCATGTACATGGATGCCGAGGAGCGAAAGAAGGAACTCATGGCGCAGAATAAAGCGGGTGACGGAATGATGTTTAAGATGGACTTTGATCCGAGAATCATAGGCAATAAGGTGCTGCCAAACGGAAAGAAGAAAACCGGAATTGGGCAGTTTATCAGGAAAACAAGCCTGGATGAATTCCCACAGTTCCTTAACATTTTAAGAGGTGATATGAGCCTGGTAGGCACCAGACCACCAACACTCGATGAGTGGGAGAAATATGAACCACACCACAGAGCCAGAATGTCATTCAGGCCGGGATTGACTGGACTGTGGCAGGTGAGTGGCAGGAGCAATATCACGGACTTTGAGGAAGTGGTGAAACTGGATACCCAGTATATTAGGGAGTGGAGTGTAAAAGGGGATATTAAAATTATTTGGCAGACTGCTGTGGGAGTGTTGAAAAATGATGGAGCAATGTAAGGAAAAGCTTAGTATTGCAATGTTTACCGGGCAAAATCAGTTGCGGTCTGATGGGTTGTGGTGGAGTTGAATATACATACAAATATAAGTCTTTTTGCATAAATATGCGCCGGAAAAATGAGGGTGAAAGCACGACTGATTTTGTTGAGTGAACCTGTCTGGATAAAGATATGTAAGAAAATTGACGAAATATCGAGAAAAGACATGGTTACTGGGGGAGTTGGATAAGACAGCATAAGAAAACACTTAGCCGTGTGAGCGGTAAGAGGAAAAAGAAATACCATCCAAATGGATGTGTAGATAGAAAGATTATTTAACGGAGAGATAGGAAGAATGCAGCGTGAAAACGAAGTACAACAAGTATTTCTGGTAGGAGCTAAGAGCTTAGGAGCTTATGGCGGATATGAGACTTTTGTTTATAAGCTTACAGAGTACCACCAGAACAAGAAAAATATTAAATATCATGTGGCGTGTAAAGCTAACGGTGACGGCTGCATGGACGAAATAAAAGTGGATGGTGTGACCAGAATCAATGATCAGGAGTTTGAATTCCACAATGTACATTGTTTCAAGATAGATGTTCCTCAGATTGGACCTGCACAGGCAATTTATTATGATGTTGCGGCATTGAAGGCTTGCTGTAAGTACATAAAGGAACATCGAATTAAGCATCCGATTGTTTACATCATGGCCTGCCGTATCGGACCTTTTGCTGGTCACTTCTATAAAGAAATCCATAAGCTGGGCGGTACTGTGTACCTGAATCCAGATGGTGCTGCAGTGATAATAGGGACACTTTTTGAGGAGAATTCTCAGGCGAAGTCAGCCAAATTGGAGGTGGCTGCATGAAAGAGAAAAAGAGCGGTCAGCTTAGGATAGCGATGCTCGGTCACAAGCGCATTCCTTCCCGCGAAGGCGGTATAGAGATTGTCGTGGAGGAATTGTCCACCCGGATGGTGGAATTAGGTCACGCTGTGACCTGCTACAACCGTAAAGGCCATCATGTCAGCGGAGTCGAGTTTGATGGAGAGGAAAGAAGCGAATATAAGGGAGTACGATTAAAAACCGTACCAACCATTGAGAGAAAAGGACTCGCGGCAGTAACATCTTCTTTCTTTGCTTCTCTTTTTGCGGCGGTGGGTCCATATGATGTCGTACATATTCACGCAGAAGGACCGGCGTTCTTTTGCTGGCTGCCGAAGCTGTTTGGAAAGCGAGTGGTAGTCACTATTCACGGTCTCGATTGGATGCGTGAAAAATGGAAAGGCGGATTTGGTTCCAGGTTCATTAGAAAAGGTGAAGAGCATGCTATTAAGTATGCAGATGAGATTATTGTTCTAAGCAAAAATATGCAGCGGTATTTTAGTGAAAGATATAACAGAACAACCTGTTTCATACCGAATGGAATTGAACGTCCGAAGATCATAGAACAGGATTTGATTCGGAGAGAGTATGGCCTGGAAAAAGACAAATATATTTTATTTTTAGGAAGGCGGGTTCCTGAAAAAGGATTGACATATCTGATTGATGCTTTTAAAAACGTAGATACAGATTTTAAGCTGGTGATTGCCGGCGGGAGCAGTGATACAGATACATACACAGATCAAATAAAAAATATGGCAAAGGATGATTTGAGAATCCTGTTTACAGGATTTGTTCAGGGGAAGATGCTTGAAGAATTATATAGTAATGCGTATGTGTATGTCTTGCCATCGGATGTGGAAGGAATGCCATTAAGCTTATTGGAAGCAATGAGTTATGGTAATTGTTGTCTTGTATCAGACATCAAAGAAATAACGGAGGTTGTGGAGGATAAAGCTGTGATCTTCCCGAAGGGGAATGTAAATCTCCTTACAAAAAAATTACAGTTTTTATGTGACAACAAAAGTGAAGTCGCGCAGTACAAAGCGCAGGCAACGGAGTTTATTTGTGGGAAGTATAATTGGAATTCAGTAGTAAATGAAACTGTATCTTTATATTATTAATAGGCTCTCGGAATCATGAGCCTGCCGACTAAGATTCATTGGTCGGATGAACCTTGAAAAGTAAATATTATCCAGAACGGACATGAAAAGTAATAAATGATGAAAATTGGCGCACTTTTATAGACCTTGCGTCAAACATGGCTTATAATGGTATTGCTTATGAAATTAAGCGG
>OHZJ01000894.1_pt1 | contig 12061 bp, 7 predicted proteins | sample 1580411 | NCBI WGS metagenome assembly OHZJ01 (sample SAMEA3882519, study PRJEB24775) | human gut metagenome | biome: human-associated habitat; feature: intestine environment; material: feces | place: Netherlands | collected 2009/2010 | reverse complement strand
ATGCGAAGCATTCCACTTTGCCCCAAGGCTGTTTTTTATGTTTTTGTTTTTGATTTACATTCACGATTCGGCAACATTGCATAATCTATCCCCAGGAATGTTCCACTGAACCCCAAAAAAAACAAATAACTTTCGATTTTTTTGTGCTTTGTCACACTTTTGACGAAAACAAAGATAAACATATAACCCCAAAAAAACAAATAACTTTCGATTTTTTTGTGCTTTGTCACACTTTTGACGAATGAATTTAAATAAACAACTATACTACAAGTATTTACATCTGCAAAAAAAATCCATAATATCGAAGATTCGAAAAATCGATGGGCGATTAAAATTAAGAGAGGGGGCACTTTGGTGGTGCTCCCTCTCTTGGTTATTGGATGTAAGGTGCTATGTTATTTCACCTTGAACACTTTCTTTGTCACTGCACGGGTGCCATCGGTGTAAACCGTAACCACCACGTTCACGCCTGCAACTGGAGTTGCCGATACGATGCCGCTTGGAGTGACGTAGGTTTGCGATGCCACGGTCTTGCCCACGCCGAGGTTGGTTACGCCTGTAGTGGCAAACTCTGCCTCAGTCACAGCCGATGCATAGTAGTTGTGCTTGCCGGCAATCACCTTCACAATGATAGTGGTGGCTGCTGGTGCAGATACAGGCTCTGTGGTGCTTGCGGAAGTTTCCACAGAAGGCTCTGTGCCATCGAGAGTGTAGTAATAGGTCACGCCTGCCATCTCGTCGGCAAACGTAATCTTGTTGTCGTGAGGATTGTAGGCGATGGTGGGCAGAGGCACGGTGTCGGGCACGGCTGCCACAGGAATACGCTTCACAAATCCGTTGTAGGTTGCCACGAGAGTGTCGGTGAGCACAGGAGCAGCGTCCATCCACAGGGTGTTGCCATCCTTAACGGTAAATGCGTCGGTACCTTTCACCACGCCACCAAGACCTGATGCCGAAACACCATTGGTTGGCTGGAGAATTGTGCCAATGCCGAAGCAACGCTCAAATATACCTTCGCTGCTCACACCAGCCACGAGGCCGGCATATTGACCATTGTAGGTAGGCACCACATCACCGCTGAAATAGCTGTCGGTGAGCTTGCCGCCACATTCATGGCCGAGGAAACCTACCACGCCACCTACCGAGGCAGTTTCCTGCTTGGAGGTGCCAGTGACGGTGGTGTTGGTGGCTACGAGGTTTTTGCCAGGCCATCTCAACACGCCAAACACGCCGCCAATCTGTGATTCGCCTTTCACATTACCAGTGAACGACACATTGCTTGCTGGACCAGAGCAACCAGCCACGCCACCAGCACAGTGAATACTCGTCACATCACCATTGGTGACGGTAATGTTTTCGAGTGTGCCTTGACAATAGGCTGCCACGGTGCCAGCATACATGTATTCGTCGATAACCTTAGGGTTGGTCATCTTCACATTCTTGATGCTTGCCACGGTATCTACCACGCCAAAGAGAAATCAAAGAAATCCACACATTTTAGTGATTTTTTCTCAATAATCATAACAAAAATCTACAAATCCACGAGTTTTTAATGTCGGACGAGTCAGACAGGTCAGACAAGTCCGACGAATCAGATGGGAGAACACCTATTTAATCCATTTAAATCCTATTTTCACCAATTTTTTTGAAGCCAATAAATCCAAATCTTGAAATCTCGAAGAATCGAAAAATCTAATTTCTAATCTCTAACCTCTAATTTCTAACCTCTAATTTCTAACCTCTAATTTCTAACCTCTGGTTAAATAGAAAATGGTAACCTCACGGTCACCATTTTCCCAAAACTTTTGCTTTAAAAAAGTATTTACTATTTCTGTTCTGTTTCTATATTATTTGATAATCATAATCTTGGTGTAGGGCTGTTCTGGCATTTGTGCGCCTTCTTGCGCCGCAAACACGCCGTAGTTGCCTGTTGGGAGGCGTTCGCCAGCCTCGTTGCAGCCGTCCCATGCCACCGAACCGTTTGCTCCGGTGAATTGCTTCACCACGTTGCCCTTCGCGTCCTTGATGACCACGTTAGAGCCTTCCATCAAACCTGTGATGGTGATGTAGCCGGTGAAGTCGGGGCGAACTGGGTTAGGATATGCATACACGTTGCTGTAGTCGGTTGCCGACTCGGTGTAGTCGCTGAAGAACTGCTGTACGCCGAGTGGGGTGACCACAAACACAGAATTGTTGTCGGTGTTGCAGCACACCTGATACACCACATTGGTGAGCAATGGGCTGTTGCTTGAGGTGTAGTGGTTGATCACCGTCTTGCAGTCGGGCGAAAGCAGATACAGACCGTCGCTGCCAGTTCCCACCCATTTGCGGTTGAGGGTGTCGACCTCCACGGTGTAAACGCTTGTTCCTTCCAGCGATTTGGCCTTTTCCACGGTAAAACCTTCGTTGAAGGCATCGGTGGCCTTAAACATCACAAGACCCTTGTCGAATCCGAACAGGAAGTTGTCGTCGCGGTCGGCCTTGAGGGCGTAGGAATACACCCAAGTGCAGTTTGAACCGTCGCTTGCTGTGAGCGATGTGTAACTTTTTGACTCAAATTCAGGTTTCGATAAATCGGGATTCACGCGCCAAAGGATAAGTGGGCAAACGTAGTCGCCGCAGTTAAATGCTTTGATATTCGTCTTTTTGCTGATGTCGAATACCGACCATTTGAAAGAGTTGATGTTGGTGACATCGGGTACGTTGTAAACCGTCCAGTCGGAAACTGCAACATTGCCTTTCTTCAACTTTTCGTTAGGCAATACCTTCACTGGCACGGTGTTGTTCAAACTGGAGTGCACCATCCAAAGGTTGCCGTCGCCGTCGAATTGGATAGCGGCCTTGCGTGCCACAAAAGGAGAGTTGGCGGCGTTGAAGGTGGTTGCCACTTTGCGGTCGGTGACTTTAAACACACCGCTGAGGCGTGTGGCTATGTAGTAGGTGTCGGTGCTGTCGGTTGGGTCGAACACAGGCCAGTACCAGCCTTGTGAGCCACCGGCCCCTGTTGGAGTTTCGTAAGTCCACGAAGCACCGTCGTACTTGTCCATTTCATATTGTGCGCCCACATTGGCTTTTGGCAAAATGCCGTTGTCGCTGGTGGCGGTGAGGTAGAGCTTGTGGGTGTTTTTGTTGTAGCCCATCCAGAAAGGCACACCGTTGATGCTCACAGCGTTGGGTTTGTAGTAGGTATCTGTGGCAGCATAGCTGTGAACACCCTTCTCGTTCACACCCCAGAGAGTGCCGTCGCCGTCGGGAGCGCAGCTCACCAACTCTTTTACAGAGAAGGTCTTTTTCGCTGCGTTGCCGCCCTCGGCATCAAAGGTGTAGTAGTATTTGGCAGCGAAGAAGTTTGCCAAATAACCTGTTGCGGTTTTCTGCACGTTGGTAGGTGCGGCTTCCACGAGCGAGGTGCTGGTGAAAGTCGCCTCGTCGGTGCCGCTGTCGGTGATGGTCACCTTTGTCAATCTCTTGTCTTGCTTCACGAGTATGGTGGCATCGTTGATGGCGAGGATTTTGCCGTTAGCCATGTTGGCGATAGTGGTGGCCTTGTAGCCGCCGAGCCATTCAGGAGCTTTGTCGGCTGGGCAGTAATACACCTCTTGGTTGGGGAGAAACACCACGCGCCACTTGCCCACTTCGCCCACCGACGAAATGCTGCGGCTGAACACGCGTGTTTCGGTGATTTGCATCTTCGCATCGTCGATGACCACGAAGCCGAAACCTGTGGCCACGAAAATCTTGTCGCCACTGAAAGTCACATCGTTAATCACGCGCGATTGCGTCATCACAGCATCTTTGATGTTGGGAATGTTGGTCACCTTGCCGTCGTTTGCCACGATGTCGATGTTGGAGTCGTCGTAAGCCACCACAAGGTATTGCTTGTCGTAGTTGTAGTAAATGCCGCTGATGAGCGTGCCCGAAAGCTGGTTCTGGTTGGTCAGCACGGTTTGCGCCTTGGTGCTCTTGTCGAAGCAGTAGAGGCTGTTGTTCACAAGGCTGTAAACCTTGTCTTTTGTGTCAATCACATTCTGAGTGGAAGATATGGCGAAGCGAGTGTGCGTCACCCATTTACCCGACGACAGTTGTGCGCTTGCTGCCAATGGCAGTGCCGCTAAAAGTGCGATGAGAATTTTCTTTATCATGATGCTGAAAATTTTTCCTATTTATATCTTCGTTAACGCGTAAAATCGTGTAAAATTGTGTGATACGGCGCTTCTTACAGCCGCATCTCCACTTCTTTGTTGTTGCCAGCCACGTTGGTGAACTCGAAGGCGCACCATTTGCCCGTCACTTCGCTCTCGTAGCGGTAGCTGTACCACCGCTGCCCGATGCAGCTCACCATCGCCAAGCCGAGATGCTCGGTGTCGGCTCCTGCGCCCACCACGCCCTTCTTCTCCACGATTTTCACGTGGGTGTCGAATTTCGTGATTACCAGGTTCACCGTATCGCCCTCACGAATGGTGAAGTGCCTCTCGATGCTGATGTCGCCGCCCTTCAGTGCCGTGATTCTTACGGTGTCGGGGTGTGGCTCGCCACCGGTGGGAGCCACATTCATCGGCACTATCTTTGTGCTGGTGGTTCCAGGGTTTTTGGGACTGCAAATCATTCCCAAACTCATGAATGCCACTACCATGATTATCAGGTAGAAAATAGTTGAGTCGAAGAATGCCATAATAGCACAAAGATAAACAAAAAATTTTTAAGCTGCTTGCTTTTTCGCGTTAAAATTCCACGCCCACTTTTATGCATAGGTTATGGAACGCCTCGCCTTGCTTGAGGTAGGTCTTGCCTGTGTCGTCTTTGATGGCGCCTGGGGTGTCGCCTTGGCACCAGAGTTTATAGTCGGCGGTCTGTAATTCGTAAGCCACGCCCACGTTGAACGAGAAAAACTCGTTGGTGGCGAAGTGGTAGCCGATGGTTGGCGAGGTGAAGAATCCTTTGTGGTTGATGAATGTGCCACCCACTTTCAGGCTCACGAAAGGCGTGTTCTTCGACTCGCTCATGAAGTTGTAGCGTCCTTCGAGGTAGAAGGGGATGAATGGGTAGCGCCATGCCGGGTCGTTGCGCTTGCCGGCGTTCTCCTTGGTCTGGTTCCAGAACATAGGGTAACTCTTTTCCACAGGCTTGAAGTCGTGGATTGCCACACCCAAGCCGAGGTAGGTCTTTGGTGTGAAGGCATAGCCGAAACTGGTTTCCACCAACCAGTAGTCGTTGCGGGGAGCGCCCACGCTCATGCTATAGCCGAGGTCGATGAAGCCACGGAATTTTGAGGTGTCGTAGTTCTTCTTTTTGGTCAAATGGTCGATATAGTTGATTTCGTCCATTGTGTAGTGGTAGGTGGCGTGGTCGGCGTCGTTGGCAATGGTTACCACACGCTCGTCGCGCTCGGTGATCACACCGGTCACCACTTGACCGTTGCGCAAGTGGATTTGCACTTTGGCAGGTTTCTTCTCTGCGTTGGCACTAAGGGCAACTGCTGCCACAATCAGTGCGAAAAATAGTTTTTTAAGCATAAGATGTTAATTATAGATGTAGTTAGAATTTCTGTAAGTCGACGAGGTGCTTGTATGAGCCATTTTCGGCGATAAGCTGGTCGTGAGTGCCTTGCTCAATGATTTTGCCGTCTTGCAGCACGCATATCAGGTCGGCGTTCTTGATGGTGCTCAGGCGGTGCGCAATCACCACGGTGGTGCGGCCGTGCATCAAGTTGTCGAGAGCCTGCTGCACCAGATGCTCGCTCTCGGTGTCGAGTGCGGATGTGGCTTCGTCGAGAATGAGGATAGGCGGATTCTTCAGGATTGCGCGGGCTATACTCAGGCGCTGGCGCTGTCCGCCCGACAGGTTGCAGCCACGGTCGCCGATGTTGGTGTCGAAACCGTTTTCCGTAGCCATGATAAAGTCGTAGGCGTTGGCGATTTTCGCAGCCGCAATCACTTCCTCGTCGGTGGCACTTTCCACGCCGAAGGTGATGTTGTTGCGAATGGTGTCGTTGAAGAGGATGGCCTCTTGGTTCACGTTGCCCATCAGTGCGCGCAAGTCGTATTTGCTCACGTCGCGAATGTCCACGCCATCGATGCTGATGGAGCCTTCCTCCACATCGTAGAAGCGGGGGAGAAGGTCGGCGAGGGTGGTCTTGCCGCTACCGCTCTGTCCCACCAGCGCCACGGTCTTGCCGCAGCCGATTTCAAGGTCGATGCCGTCGATCACCCATTGGTCGCCGTAGCGGAATCGCACGTTGCTGTATTTGATGCCCTGCTTCATTTCTTTAAGTGGCACAGGGTGTTCGGGGTCTTTGATGGTGTCGTCGGCTTTCAAAATCTTGTCGATACGGTCAACCGACGCCAAACCGCGCTGAATGGCGTAGCTCGCCTTTGAGAAGTCTTTGGCGGGGTTGATGATGCTGTAGAAAATCACCATGTAGTAGATAAACGATGGTGCGGTGATGGTGGCATTGCCCGACAGAATGAGTTTGCCGCCAAACCAAAGCACCACGGCGATGGTGGCGGTGCCGAGAAATTCGCTCATAGGGTGGGCGAGTTCGTAGCGGCGGTGCATGTTTTGGGTGATGCGGCGGTATTTGTTGTTTTCGTCGCTGAAGCGTTTGCGCACCTTGTCTTCGGCGTTGAACGCCTTCACAATGCGGAGTCCGCCCACGGTTTCCTCGATGTTGCTCAGGAGCATACCCCACTGGTTCTGCGCGTCGAGGCTCACTCGCTTCAGCCGCTTGCCCACGGTGCCCATGATGAAGCCGGCGATGGGCAGGAGGGTGAACACGAAGATGGTCAACTCCCAACTCACCAGAATCATCATCGTCAGACACGCCAAAATCATGATTGGGTTTTTAAACATCAGGTCGAGGCTCGACATGATGCTGTTTTCCACCTCGGTCACGTCGCCGCTCATGCGTGCCATCACGTCGCCTTTGCGCTCGTTGCTGAAAAAGCCGATGGGGAGGGTGACGATTTTATCGTAGATTTGGTTGCGTATGTCGCGCACCACGCTGGTGCGGATTGTGATCATGTTGAAGGCTGCGAGGTAGGCGCTGCCCACTTTCAAGCCGGTGAACACCACCAGCATACTGGCGATGGCTGCCAATGCCGTAGATGGTCCGTAACTCTCAATCAGGCATTGCACACCGTAGTAGAAATCGTTCACCACCACTTCTTTAAGTCCTGCGCTGCCCAGTTCCATATAAGTGTAGTGCGCTTGGTTCATGCCAAAGAGCATTTCCAAAATAGGGATGATAAGCGCAAACGAAAACAGGGTCAAAAACGCCGAAAGCACGTTGAATATCACATTCAGCACAATATAGCGCTTATAGGGAGGAATAAATCTGCGAAGTAGGGTAAAAAAGCCTTTAAACATGAGTTATTTATTTATCAATTCAATACCGTGGCCACAAAAAAACTGCATACCACACCAATTTAATAGCAAAGTTACACCATCTTCCCCTATCCACCAAATATCTCCACCCCCAAAAGTCGGAGTGCCTACGAGCTTTAGGAAGTCTACGAGTCAACAGGTCAACGAGTTTTTTTGGGGAGTGTCGGACGAGTCGGACTGGTCAGACAAGTCCGACGAATCAGATGGGAGGAAATCCTATTAAATTACCAAAAGACGATGGTGCCGTCTTAACTTCTTTAACTCCTTAACTTCTTAAATTCTGCACAAAACCTCCTTAACTTCTGATACCTAATTTCTTATTTGTCATAAATATTTGTTTGTTTTGGAGATTGTTTGTAATTTTATGGCGGTAAAATTTACGGTCATAAAATTTGAGTTGTAAAATATGAAAAAATTCTACGACAGAAAACAGGAAATGGAGCGGCTGAAAGAAGTTCAGCGGCAGGCTTATGAGGATTGCTCGCGCTTTGTGGTGCTGACAGGGCGGCGACGTGTGGGCAAAACCAGTTTGGTGTACCGCTTGATGCAGGAGACAGAGGCTGTTACTCCCAGCCTATATTTCTTTGTGGGCAGAAAGACCGAGGCGGTGCTGGTTGCGACCTTTACGGAGGAGGTGAGGGCAAAACTCCAAGAGTTTGTGCCTGAGGGCATCAGCACGATGCGTGGCTTGATGCAGTTGTTGCTGGAGATTGGTAAGCGCCGGAAGTTCACAATCTTTATGGACGAATTTCAAGAATGGGATAATGTGAATGCCGGTGTGTTCAGCGATATACAGGAGTTGTGGGACAAATACAAGAAATCGACTCAGGTGTGCTTTATCGTGTCGGGGTCGATTTTCCGTATGATGGAGAAGATTTTCAAGGACGAAGCCCAACCTTTGTTTGGACGCGACGACTGCACCATCAGGCTCATGCCATTTTCCACAGCCACCATGCGAGAGATTCTTGCCGATTATAAACCCAACTACACTAATGAGGACTTGTTGGCGTTGTGGACCATCACTGGTGGCGTGGCACGCTACATTGAATTGCTGATGAACAATGGCTGCACCAGTGTGGAGAAGATGATTCGCTATGTTTGCTCCAGTGGCGACAGTTTCTTTGTGAGCGAGGGCAAGAATATCCTTATTCAGGAGTTTGGCAAACAATATGGCACTTTTTTCAGTATTTTAGGTCAGATAGCTCGTGGCGATGTGACGCAAAGCCAAATAGAGGCAACTACAGGCATGAAGAGTTTGGGCGGTCAGTTGCGGATTCTGGAAGACAACTATGGCATTATTCGTAAGAAACGCCCGATTGGAGCGAAGGAGGGGAGTCAGACTGTGAGGTTTGAGATAAAGGACAACTTCTTCCGCTTCTGGTTTCGCTACATATATCGCTATGCGCCACTTATCGAGATACAGAATATGCAGGCACTTGAAAAAATAATGACCGACGACTATACCACCTTTTCGGGCATAGCCCTTGAGCGTTGGTTCAGACAAAAGATGATGGAGTCGTGCGAGTATCGTCAAATAGGTGGCTGGTGGAAATCGGGTGGCAAGAATGCCAAAGGCAATGTCGATGACTTTGAAATAGATATTGTGGCTGAAACCCTTGATGGTGAAGTGGAGGCTTACGAGGTGAAGCGCAATCCGCTGAGATACAACCCCCATCGCTTGGCAGAGAAAGTGGCAGAAATGCAGCGCCATTTGTTCAAGGGGAAAAACGTACGCCAAATCGGCTTGTCGCTGAACGATATGTGATGCCCCATCTCGTTAGTTCCCAAAAACTCGTAGACTTGTTGACTCGTAGACTTGTAGACTTGTAGACTCGTTGACTCGTTGACTAGTTGACTTGTTGGCTTGTTGACTTCAAAAAGACGTTTGAAATTTTATGGCTGTAAATTTTATGGCTGTAAAATTTGGTGGTAATGGTGGGTTTGCGGTGAATAAGACGCAAAAAATGCGGTTTATAAGACGCAGATTTTGCGGATTAATAAAAATGTTGCTATTTTTGTGGTGAAAAAAGGTTTGTGTTATGTATATCCATCAACATCAGCAATGGCCTCATTTCGTTTGGAATAAGGAGACTGTCGCCATTAAGTTGGCAGAAGTGAACAAGGTAGCTGGCTACTTGGAGGGCAGGCTGTCGGCAATAGGTTTCGATGCACAGATGAAAGCGGTGGTCGAGACTGTGTCGCATAGTGTGATTTGTTCTTCGGAGATTGAGGGCGTGCAGTTGAACAGCGACCAGGTACGCTCGTCGGTTGCCCGAAAACTTGGCGTGCCCATTTCGGGCGAAGTGGCATCTTCCCATTACGTTGATGGCGTGGTGGAAATGATGCTTGACGCGATGGTGAACTACGACCAACCTCTTACCGCTGACCGCCTTTTCGGTTGGCATTGCTGCCTGTTTCCTACAGGAAGAAGTGGTTATGCCACTATTGATGTGGGAGAGTACCGCAAAGGGGAGATGAAAGTGGTTTCGGGTATGTTTGGCCGCGAGAAAGTGCATTATGTGGCACCTTCGGCAGAGAATGTGGAAAAGGATATGAATGCATTTTTGGCGTGGTTCAATGGCTCAACAGAGGTTTGCGACTATGTGAAGTCGGCTGTTGCGCACTTGTGGTTTGTGTGTATTCACCCATTCGACGACGGCAATGGCCGCATAGGCCGTGCGATAGCCGATATGGCACTGAATATGGCAGACAGGAGCAAAATGCGATTTTTCAGCATGTCGAGGCAAATCAATGCCGAGAAAAAGAAGTACTACGAAGTGCTGGAGCAAACACAAAACGGCGATTGCGACATCACCGAATGGCTCGTTTGGTACCTATCTTGCATGATTCGGGCAATATCGGCATCTGACGATGCGCTTTCAAGGGTGCTGTCGAAGGCCACTTTTTGGCAAGTACATGCCGAAAAAGGAATTACCGAACGCCAACGTGGCGTGCTCAACAAATATCTTGACGGATATCAAGGAAAGTTGACTGTGAAAAAATGGGCGAAGTTTGCTGCTGTGTCAACCGATACGGCGAGCCGTGATGTGAAAGATCTGGTGGCAAAAGGCATCTTGGTGCCACAAGAGGGTAGGGTGCGTGACGTGTCGTATGGAGTCGTGGTTTCTGCCGACGACATTTACGTGCCAGGGACCACCGACGATGATGAGTAAGTAAGGAATAGATATAAACCCAAATCGGTCATTAGGACGTGACACAAGCCCTAATGGCCGATTTGGGAAAAAATAAGTGGGCACTGCGGTTGCGGTGCCCACTTGGTGTATTGAGTGGTGTGTGGATTATTCGGCTGGTTCGGCTGGTTCTGCTGGGAGGGTGGCTGCGGCTGCCTCTACCCATGCCTTAACTTCGTCGACTACAGGAACCTTCAAACCGAGTTTGTATTTCTTGTTGATGTCGAGGAGGTCTTGGAAGAGTTTGCCTGGACGGTCGAGTTTTCCGAGTGCCTCTACGGTGAGGAAACCTGCCTTTTGGATTGGTGCAACCCATTCTGCTGGCACGCCAAGAGCCACATAAGCCTCTTCCTTGTCGCGCTTAGCCACCTTTTCAGGACGCATCTGAGGGAAGAGCAGCACGTCTTGGATATAGCTGTGGGCAGTCATGAGCATCACCAAGCGGTCGATACCGATACCGATACCACTTGTAGGAGGCATACCGTATTGGAGTGCACGCAAGAAGTCTTGGTCGATAATCATAGCCTCGTCGTCGCCCTTGTCGGCAAGTCGCATTTGCTCCATGAAGCGTTCTTCCTGATCGATTGGGTCGTTAAGTTCGCTGTAAGCGTTGGCAAGTTCCTTGCCGTTGACCATCAACTCGAAACGCTCGGTGAGGCCTGGCTTGCTGCGGTGCATCTTGGTGAGTGGCGACATTTCCACAGGATAGTCGGTGATGAATGTAGGCTGGATGAAGGTGCCTTCACAGAATTCGCCGAAAATCTCGTCGATGAGTTTGCCTTTACCCATGGTGTCGTCGATTTCCATTTCGAGTTTCTTGCACACTTCGCGAATCTCGTCTTCGCTCATGCCGTTGAGGTCGTAGCCAGTCTTTTCCTTGATAGCGTCGAGGATTGGCAGACGGCGATATGGAGCCTTGAAACTGACGGTCTTGCCGTCGATGGTCACGTCGGTGGTGCCGTTCACAGCCACGCAGATTTTCTCAAGCAGCTGTTCGGTGAAGCACATCATCCAGTTGTAGTCCTTGTATTGCACGTAGAGTTCCATGCAGGTGAACTCAGGGTTGTGGTTGCGGTCCATACCCTCGTTGCGGAAGTTCTTGCCGATTTCGTACACACCTTCAAAACCGCCCACGATAAGGCGCTTGAGGTAGAGTTCGGTGGCGATACGCATATACATAGGAATGTTGAGCGCATTGAAGTGGGTGATGAATGGGCGAGCGCTTGCACCGCCGGCGATGGCTTGCAGCGTAGGGGTCTCCACTTCGGTGTAGCCAGCCTCGTCGAGCACGCTGCGGAGCGTTTTCACGATAGTGGCACGCTTGAGGAAGGTGTCCTTCACGCCATCGTTCACGATAAGGTCAACGTAGCGTTGGCGATAGCGGAGTTCTGGGTCGTCGAAAGCGTCGTAAGTCACACCGTCTTTCTGCTTTACAATAGGCAGTGGCTTGAGGCTCTTGCTCAGGAGTTTGAGGCTCTTGGCGAAAT
>OHZJ01000892.1_pt1 | contig 12082 bp, 10 predicted proteins | sample 1580411 | NCBI WGS metagenome assembly OHZJ01 (sample SAMEA3882519, study PRJEB24775) | human gut metagenome | biome: human-associated habitat; feature: intestine environment; material: feces | place: Netherlands | collected 2009/2010 | reverse complement strand
CCTCGTTTTATTAGTTTCGCAATAAAATATTATATCATAGAAGTGAAAAAATAGAATGATTTTTTGCGTTAAAGTGATATTGTTTTTTCTATGTACAATGGAAATATGACCAGAGGGTAAAATATAGTATACAATTGAGGATTATATTGGAAAGAATACTGAAAAAACCTCGCGGTTTTGTAGGGTATATGATATACTATTCTTTATAAGTAAATATCTTATCGGAATTCACGGAGGATCTGACCGATGCTGAATAAAAAAGATTTTTTAAAATATGCATCAAAATTAGCATTTCCGATCATGATCCAAAATCTGATCGGAACATTAGTAAATGTTGCGGATACTGTAATGCTGGGATATGTAAGCCAGACTGCCATGTCAGCTTCATCTCTTGCCAACCAGTACACATTTATTCTTTTCTGTTTGTATTATGGTATGGCTACAGGTACTTCGGTTTTATGTGCCCAGTACTGGGGAAAGGGTGATAAAAAGACAGTAGAAAAGATTCTCGGCCTGGCGGAGCGGATCTCACTGATCGTTTCTCTTGTATTTTTCGTTATCTCCTTTTCCATGCCGACTACGATCATGAAGATTTTTACAAACAGTCCGGATACGATTGCTGCCGGCAGCGAGTATTTGAAGGTGATCTCATTTTCCTTTATGTTTATGGGCTTCTCTCAGGTTTTCATGAGTGCCCTTCGAAGTGTCGGAAAAATAATGCTGCCTTCTGTTACATACATTGTATCGCTTTGTGTCAATGTATTTTGTAATGCCACCTTTATCTTTGGCCTGTTTGGACTTCCAAAGCTTGGTGTTACCGGTGTTGCCCTTGGTACTGTTATTGCCAGGATCGCAGAGGTATTGATCTGTCTCATCTATTCATTAAACAGCTCCGATGTCAGATTCCGGATAAAATATTTCTGTGCGAAATCCGGTATTCTGTTCAGGGACTTTATGAAAATTGCTTCTCCGGCTGTGATAAATGATGTTGTCTGGAGCTTTGCCAGTTCAGCGTTCGCAGCGATCCTTGGCCACATTGGCGATGATATGGTTGCCGCAAATGCCGTTGCTGTTATGGTGGTAAACATTGGTGCCATCGCCTGTCGCGGTTTTGCCAACGCTACTACCATCATTATCAGCCAGGAGCTTGGTAAAGATCACAAGGACACAGCCAGAGAATATGGGAAACGTATGCTGAGAATAACAATTATCGTAAGTCTCATCGGATGTGCCATTATTCTGGCAGTCCGCCCTATGATACTGGACTTCTACCGGGATAAACTGACAGAGACAGCCATTTATTATCTTGGTATTTTTATAATCATGACAACCTGGCGTCTTGTAGGAGAGGGTATCAATACCTGTCTTATATGCGGATGCTTCAGAGGAGGTGGCGATTCCAGGTTCGGAATGATCGTAGATTCCATATTTATGTGGCTTGTTGCAGTTCCTCTCACCTTCCTTGCAGCATATGTTTTAAAACTGCCGCCTGTCTGGGTATACTTTGTCATGACACTGGACGAGTTCGAAAAAATGCCTGTGGTATTCATTCACTATTTCAGAAATAAATGGCTTACGAACATTACCAGAGATTTTGAGTGATTGCAGTTACCGTAAAGTTTTCTAAACAAGTTGATAAAAAACAAGACTGTCAGATTAAAGTTTCGGTAAATAAGGGGTAACATCATACTCCTGAATGAATTTTACAAATTTAGTTAACTGATCCGGTACAAAAACACCCTTTTTCCAGATGATACCAAATTTACTGGTGATTTCCGGGGATACCGGGATCACAACAAAATCACGGGGATTGGTAGCGAGAGAGGAATACAAAAAAGCACCGCATTTACCACCCCGGACAAAATTAAGGACAGTAACGAGCTGGCTGCAGTACATGTGGACATTTGGTGTGATCCCGGCACTGCGCAGACGGGTGATGACTGTCTGGGTTTGAACAGAGTCCGTATTGAATAAGATAATGGGCTCATCTTTTAACATATCCATTGTAATTTCTTTTTCACCGGCATACCGGTGCGTCTTGGAAACACAGTAGACATATCTGTCTTCCATCATGACATAACTGTTATATTTATCCAGATTATAAAAATCCATATTTGCCATGGCGATATCTAACTGTTCATTGTCGACTAAAGTACGGGCGCGGAGGGAGCCATATTCTAAAAGCTGAATGGGTATATTATACTGTTCCTGAAACTGGTCGGTCACCCGCGGAAAAAATACCGTGCTGATCATAGGAGGAATACCGATCCGCAGCGGGTGCCGCTTTTTTTCAATATTTGAAAAGTCGGTGTACAGTTCCTGCGTCTGTTTTAGAATAAATTCTGCTTTCTGATAAAAAGCCGCACCGTCTTTGGTGAGGGAAATTCTGTTCTTTCCATGGTTAAAAAGTTTCAGATGAAATTCTTTTTCCAGATCCCGGATCGAAGTGGAGATCGTAGGCTGGGAAACATAGAGCGCGTCAGCCGCGCGGGTAATACTATGGTAGCGGCATACCATACAAAAGTATTCTAATTGTGTCAGTGTCATAGAATCCTCCGTCATTGTACAGAAAAATTATACTATAGTTTCAGTATAGGAAAAAACTATGCTGACGTCAAGTATATGAAATGTACATTATACTGAAAATGCGATATGCTGTGTTTACAAAAGGAAAACGACAAGGCCATGTCACTTTTTAACATGATAAAAAAGAGAAAAAAGGAGGTTTTCTATGAGCCCGACAGTAATTACATTAATATTTCTGGCATTTGCCATTATCATGTTTGTTACAGAGAAGATTCCACTCGGTCTGACATCCATGATTGTCTGCATTGGTCTTGTGATTACCGGTGTGTTGAGCGTAAGTGATGCTTTCAATGGATTTATCAACAGTAACGTGATTCTGTTTGTTGCCATGTTCATTGTAGGCGGGGCATTGTTTGAAACCGGTATGGCAAATGAGATTGGAAGTCTGGTAACAAAATTTGCAAAAACGGAACGCAGTCTGATTATCGCAATCATGGTGATTGTGGCAGTTATGAGCGGATTTCTTTCCAATACCGGTACGGCAGCAGTTCTTATTCCGGTTGTAATTGGAATTGCAGCGAAGTCAGGGTATAAGCGGTCAAGACTTTTAATGCCGTTAGTATTTGCAGCAGCAATGGGAGGAAATCTTTCACTGATTGGTGCACCCGGCAATATGATTGCACAATCTGCACTTGAACCGTTGGGATTGAAATTTGGATTTTTCGAGTATGCGATTGTCGGTCTGCCGATTCTGATCGTTGGTATTCTATTTTATGCTACGATCGGATTTAAAATTTTACCGCATCATGACACGACGGATGCAGATGATTCTATTTTTGATGAGTCACAGGATTTTAGCAATGTTCCAAAGTGGAAAAAAGTATTATCGCTGGTGATTCTGATTGCCACCCTGATAGGGATGATTTTTGAAGAACAGATTGGTGTAAAACTTTGTATCACAGGCTGCGTAGGAGCAATTTTATTAATCCTCACCGGTGTCATTTCTGAAAAGAATGCTTTAAAATCCATTGATTTAAAAACTATTTTCCTGTTTGGAGGTACGCTTTCTCTGGCAAAGGCACTCGAGGTTACTGGAGCAGGAGAACTGATTGCAGATAAGGTGGTTGGAGCATTGGGTGAAAATCCTTCTCCGGTACTATTCACTTTTGTGGTGTTTATTCTGTGCTGTATCATGACAAACTTTATGTCAAATACAGCTACTACCGCCCTGATGGCACCGATTTGTATATCCATTGCCCAGGGAATGGGTGCAGACCCAAGAGCAGTCCTGATGGCATGTGTCATAGGAGGTTCCTGTGCCTACGCTACTCCAATCGGAATGCCTGCCAATACGATGGTAGTCGGAGCCGGCAACTATAAATTTATGGATTATGTAAAAGCTGGAATGCCGTTGATCGTCATTGCAACCGTGATCAGCATGATTATTTTACCAATAGCATTTCCATTTTATCCGTAGGATAAAATTTTTATCACGTAGGATAAAATTTTTATCACGTAGGATAAAATTTCACTTTTAAATTATATTATTGAAAAATCTGGAGGAAAAAGATATGTCAAATGAAGTACAAGTAAAGAAACTGACTGATATTATGGCGCAGTTCGTAGGATTTACAGCAAAGAAGCTGCCGGATGATGTTATCGCAAAACTGCAGGAACTGAGAGACAAAGAGGATTCTCCTATGACGAATGTCATCTACGATACCATGTTCCGCAACCAGGAACTGGCATTGAAATTAAACCGTCCTTCCTGTCAGGATACCGGTGTATTACAGTTCTGGGTAAAATGTGGAACAAAATTCCCACTGATTGATAATCTGGAAGCATTACTGAAGGATGCAGTGATGCAGGCTACAGTTGCAACACCGCTTCGTCACAATTCCGTAGAAACTTTTGATGAGTACAATACAGGTAAAAATGTAGGAAAAGGAACCCCTACTGTATGGTGGGACATTGTTCCAAATTCCGATAAATGTGAAATCTATACTTACATGGCAGGTGGAGGCTGTACGCTTCCTGGCAATGCCACGGTTTTAATGCCGGGCGAAGGCTATGAGGGAGTGACCAAGTTTGTATTAGATCGTATGACAACTTATGGATTGAATGCATGTCCTCCACTTTTGGTTGGTGTCGGCGTTGGTACTTCCGTAGAAACAGCAGCATTAAATTCGAAAAAGGCACTGATGCGTCCGGTAGGTTCTCACAATGACAATGCTAACGCTGCTAAGATGGAGAAATTGTTGGAAGACGGTATTAATGCCATTGGTCTTGGACCGCAGGGTATGGGTGGCAATTATTCTGTCATGGGAGTTAACATTGAGAATACCGCACGCCATCCATCTGCGATTGGTGTGGCAGTAAATGTAGGCTGCTGGAGCCACAGAAGAGGACATATTGTATTTGATAAGGACTTAAACTTTACGGTAGATACCCATACCGGTTTTGAATATAAGGAAGAGAACTAATTCAGAAGGGAGAGAATAATTATGGCAGTAGAAATAAAAGATGGTAAGAAAATTCTGGTAACACCTGTATCGGCAGAGGATTTAAAGGATATTCATATTGGAGATATTGTATACCTGACAGGAGATATTACAACCTGTCGTGATGTGGCACACCGTCGTGTTGTAGAAGAGGGAAGAGAGATTCCTGTGGATGTCAGAGATGCTGCAATCCTGCATGCCGGCCCGATTATCCGCCCCTTGGGAGATGACAAATACGAGATGGTATCCGTAGGCCCTACGACATCTATGAGAATGGAAAAGTTTGAGTATGAATTTGTAGAGACCACAGGCGTCCGTGTCATTGTAGGCAAGGGCGGCATGAAGGAAAATACCGAGAGAGCCTGCAAGGACTTTGGTGCAATCCATTGTGTATTTCCTGCAGGAAATGCAGTCGTGGCAGCAGTAGAAGTGGAAGAAATCGTGGAGGCACAGTGGAAAGATCTGGGAATGCCTGAGACTTTGTGGCATTGCCATGTAAAAGAATTTGGACCACTGATCGTATCCATTGATTCTTATGGAAGAAACTACTTTGAAGAGAAGAAAGTGGAATATAATAAAAAGAAAGATGAGCAGGTCGAAATCATCAGCAAACAGGTCGGGTTCATCAAATAAAATCCGAACATAGTAAATATGTGTAGAAAAATAAAAGACCTTCTGTGGAAAAAGCTGGATTCATCAAAGGATGAAACAGGCTTCTGCAGAAGGTCTTTTTAATACCATAAGCAATGCTGATCATATATCACGGGCTGGACCAATGCGTATTGTGAAGAAAAAATAATTGACATAGCAGAAGTATTACCCTATAATCGTTCTAAAAAGAACAATAAGGAGGCGCAGATGTATTTCTGGGACAAGCATAAGACGATTACAAGCTATTATGAATTACTTTCTGGCGAGGTGTGCGATCAATATGAGTTAACACAGATGGAATACGATATAATTATGTTTTTACATAATAATCCACATCATAATACTGCAGCGGAAATAGTAAGGATCAGAAAATCAACGAAATCACATGTTTCTTCTTCATTGAAAAAATTGGAAAACAAAGGTCTTATAAAAAGAAAACAAAGTAAAGATAATAAAAAACATATTGAAATTGTCCTTCTGGATGATGCGGCACTTATCGTGGACGCAGGATTAAACGCACAAAAACAGTTTGCACAGAATGTTTTAAGAGGGCTGACAGAAGAAGAAAAGCATGTGTGTATGAATGTATTTGACAGAATTTGTAACAATGCGGAAGAACTATTAAGAGGAGAGAGCAAATGAAAAAGAGTAATTATAAACCAAAGATTCCGGATTTGATGGAAGCAGTCTTTGATGCAGTGTATCTGACTTTTGATCTGGCAGCAGCAGTCTTATTTTTTTTATTCTCAAAAGGAAATATCCTGTATGTACTATATGGAATACTGACATTGACACTTTGTGGAGGGGATGCTTTTCATCTGGTGCCAAGAATTATAAGGGCTGTACGTGGAACCAATGATAAAATAAAGAGACAGCTTGGAATTGGATTGCAGGTATCGTCTATCACAATGACGATGTTTTATATTCTTTTAATGTATATATGGAAATATACATTCCCGGAATTAAAAATACCAGTAGTCATTGAGGGTGTTATATGGATATCAGCGGTTATCAGAATTGTGATATGTATGTTTCCGCAGAATAACTGGTGTACAGATGAAGGAAATATGAAATTATCTGTTATAAGAAATGCGGTCTTTGCTGTTACCGGTATAGGTGTAATGATCTTATATCTGATTTCCGGAAATACATATGGATATCATATGACGAGGATGGCTGCAGCCATCATTATTTCTTTTGGATGTTATCTTCCGGTAACACTGTTCAGTAAAACAAAACCGCAGGTCGGATTATTAATGATACCAAAGACCTGCGCATATATGTGGATCATTGTAATGGGGCTTCAGCTTCTGTTCTAAGAGCAGTAATATCTGCAGAAAGGCAGGAAATTATAGTGAATGTAGAAAGATTTGTAAAACTAATGACAGGACATTTTGATAACAAAGAACAATTTACAGAAATGAAAGAAGCGGGGAAAATATTTCCATATGCACAGCATGTGAATACTGTCTGTAACGATAAAATAAAAAATCTGAAAAGTTTACACCAGCTATATATCAGGAAAAGGATGGTGTCTGGGAAGGGGGCAGTGTGAGCCAATTTACCCCGGTTATGGTATTCAGGCTGTGGGAGAAATTTTCAGACACTTGTCTGGAGGTATCCGAAAGTATGGAAGTCCATGGAAAGAGAACATTTGGATATGATGTGCCGATTAGATATAAAAGGGCAGCAAGTGAGGGATAAAGCAGGAAAGTTCATTGGTATTTGCCAGAGCAGAGTCTCTGGGAAAAGGGAGAAATATGATAATGTCAAAAGATGAATATTTAATTACAGATGAGCCCCTTAAAGCACTGACAATATTTGCAATGCCGATGATTCTCGGCAGTTTTTTTCAGCAAGTGTATAATATGGCTGATTCCATCATTGTTGGTCAGTTTGTCGGTTCCTCTGCACTTGCAGCTGTCGGTGCCTGTGCTGCACTGACGAATGTATTTATTTGTGTGGCATTAGGTGCCGGTGTCGGTGCAGGTGTGCTCGTAAGCCGCTATTTTGGTGCCGGAGATTATGGTAAAATGAAAACAATTGTGTCAACATCGTTGGTCAGTTTTCTGATTTTAAGCCTGTTTCTGGGTGGCTTTGGTTTTTGTTTTTCACATTCAATGATGAATTTATTACAGACACCAACTGATATACTGGAGGAAGCAGTACAGTATCTCCGCATTTATTTTGCAGGATTTCCATTTCTGTTTATGTATAATATTCTTTCAACGATGTTTAACTCAATTGGAGAATCAAAAATACCATTGGGTCTTTTGATATTTTCTTCTATTTTAAATATTCTTATGGATCTTTGGATGGTGGCAGGACTTGGTCTCGGTGTGTTCGGGGCAGCCCTTGCAACCCTTATTGCACAGGGGATTTCTGCGGTATTTTCATTTCTGATTTTCTTTTGCCGGATGCGTCAATATAAGAGTCAATTTCAGTGGTTTGATGGTCAGGAGTTACATTTGATGCTCAAAATTGCTGTACCGTCGATTCTCCAGCAGTCCACAGTGTCAATTGGTATGATGATCGTACAGGCAGTTGTAAATCCATTTGGTACACAGGCACTCGCAGGTTATGCGGCAACAATGAGAGTAGAGAATGTTTTTTCGTTGATATTTGTGTCCATCGGCAATGCGGTTTCACCGTATGTCTCACAGAATCTTGGTGCAAAGAAAATTAACCGCATCAAAAAAGGATATCACGCTGCGCTGGTATTAGACCTGTGTTTCGCAATTCTTGCATTTGTAGTTATTGAAACCATGTACACACAGATTTCTTCATTATTCCTGGGTAAAGATGGAACTGACTTAGCATATCAGGTGTCCGGGGATTATATGAGATGGCTTGGCTGTTTTTTCATCTTCATGGGTATTAAGATGGCAACAGATGGAGTTCTGCGTGGACTTGGGATTATGCGCCCATTTCTCATTGCCAATATAGTTAACCTTGCGATCCGCCTGTCTGTTGCCATGATTTTTGCACCATGTTTTGGCATTGCATTTGTCTGGCTTGCTGTACCTGCCGGCTGGTTTGCAAATTTTCTGATTTCTTATATGGCACTTAGGAAATCATGGCCGGTTTCAACAGTCTGTAACAGTGTTGCGAACGGATAAGTGATGGGATGTAAATATTTTATAATGGATGTTTTCAGGCTTGTTTTAATGTGTTAAAATATAGACTATAAATCCATGCATGATAGTGCAAAAAGCGGGAGGTTCTGTTATGGCAAAAGACGATTCATTAAAGAAACCAAAGAAGATAGATGTCAATCGTATTATGATTTTTATATCATCGATATTGATACCATTTTTGTGGATTGATCTGTATTTAGTTTTGAAAAATGCATCAAAAATGATGGTTGTTGGTATTATTGCAGCGCTTATTTTAGTGTGGACAGGTTTGCTTGTCACATATATCCATAGGATGAAAAATGAGGAAAAAGCCCATTCGGATGAACAGGTAGAAGAACTGCTGCGTACAGGAAAAGCCAATTATCTGATGCAGAAAAAGTTAGCGGAAAAGATAGATAATATCGGAGAAAAAGATGCAGTTCCAGCGGATGAGATCATTACGGCACAGAAGGCAATTGCAAAGCTGATGCTTGCACGAAACAAAGAAAATACAGATGCTCTTATGCATTCGAATGAGCAGGTGATTGAAAAAACGTTGGAAGTAGAAGAAAAGCTTTCTGAAAACAGTCAGCAGATCATGGACATGCAGAAAAACCAGATGGATGAAAAATTACAGGAATTGATGCAAAGTCAGAAATTAGTTCTTGATAATTTAAATGATGTCAAAGAATCACTGCAGAGTGACATGCAGGATGTTTTGTCAAATATGATTCATGACACATTGGAGAAAGAACTTGCATCTGCCATAGAGCAGATACATACTTATGTGAAAGAGGCGGCAAGTCAGGCTGTTGATTCCGTAAAGGAGAATCTTGCTGCGGAAGTGCCGGTTATGGCAGCTGTTTCCCCGGCAATGGATGAAGAATTACCGGATCCAGGAATGCCGGCAGAAAGTGAAGAATTACCGGATCATGGAATGCCGACAGAAGATGAAGAGTTGCCGGATCATGGAATGCCGACAGAAAGTGAAGAGTTGCCGGATTCAGGAATGCCGACAGAAGATGAAGAGTTGCCGGATTCAGGAATGCCGACAGAAGATGAAGAGCTGCCGGATCATGGAATGCCGACAGAAGATGAAGAGTTGCCGGATCTGGGAATGCCGGCAATGGATGAAGATCTGTCTAATATGGAACTGCCAACATTGGGAGAAGAATTATCAGAAACAGAACTCCCGGATTTAACTGACGGCGGAGATCTGGATGAGGAACCGGTAATCGGCGAAATGCCATTAATGGATGAAGAAGAACCGGAAGCAGCCGATACATCCCTGATAGATGAGGAACCGTCAATCGGCGAGATGCCGGTTTTTGATGATTTGAACGATGCTGCATCAGCCGCGGAGGAGGTGCAGGCAGAACCGGTAGAAGAAGTGGAAGCGGAAGAAGTTCCGATTACGGAGGAAGCAACAGTAGAGCCGGATACGGATGCAGTAACTTTGACAGAAGAAATTCCGGTATCTGCGGATGAGTCAGTGATTGAAGAAGTAAAAATTCCGGAAGAGACAACCGTTACGGAAGAAATCCCGGTATCTGCAGATGAGTCAGTCATCGAAGAAGTACCGGCACAGGAAGCGTCTTCATCCATGGCAGATATGAGCAATCCAAATAAGATCATGACACCGGATGAAATTGCAGCGTTGATCGCAAATTTATAGAAATGCATCATAAGTAAAACGCAATTAAAGATGTATTTGAAAGGGCGTGTGAAAAAATGATTCTTACTTTTTCACACGCCCTTTTTGGCATTTGGTCATCAAAGCTCTGCGGTAATGCGCACGATCTCTTTGATTACAGCTACAGCAGTTTTCATTCCCTCCACACTGATGTGTTCGAATGGACCGTGGAAACCGTAACCGCCTGTGCCAAGATTCGGGCACGGAAGTCCCATAAAGCTTAAACGCGCGCCGTCGGTACCGCCGCGTACCGGACGTGAGATTGGTTCAAGACCAACAGAAGAAATAGCTTTCTTTGCGATATCCACAACATAAGTATTTTTCTCAATGATTTCCAACATATTTGCGTAGGAATCGTGGATAGTCAGTGTAACAGTTCCGACACCGTATTTTTGGTTCATGGAATCTGCGATTTCCTGCATTTTTTTCTGACGTGTTTCAAACATCACTTTATCGTGATCACGAATGATGTAGGAAAGAGTTGCTGCGGCAACGTCGCCGGACATATCGGTCAGATGATAGAAACCTTCTCTTCCCTCGGTGTGGGCAGGCGTTTCCATTGGAGGAAGCTGAGACTGGATCTCACATGCAACGAGAGCGGCATTGACCATGATATCTTTCGCCTCACCAGGGTGGACATTCACGCCTTTGACAGCGAAAACTGCGCTTGCGGCATTAAAGTTTTCATAGGCAACTTCACCCTCGTAATCGCCATCTACCGTGTAAGCAAAATCTGCTTTAAAGTAGTCAAGATCAAACAGATCCGCACCACGTCCGACTTCTTCGTCCGGTGTAAACCCAATCCAGATATCGCCGTGTGGAATGTCAGAGGAGATGAGCTGTTCAGCAGCAGTCATGATCTCAGCAACGCCTGCCTTATCGTCTGCACCAAGCAAAGTTGTGCCGTCTGTCGTGATCAGGGTTCTGCCCTTTAAAGTTTTCAATTCCGGAAAATCAGATGTTTTTAAAACGTCACCGGTTCCTTTTAAAATAACATCCTCACCGTTGTAATCCGGAATGATCTGGGGTTTGACATTTTTACCGGAAAAATCAGGTGCCGTATCCATATGGGAAATAAAGCCGACCGCTTTTTTGTCTTCGTATCCAGGGGTAGCCGGGATCAGGCCGTAGATGTAACAGTGGTCTGTCAGTGTTACTTTCTGTAAACCAAGATCAAGTAATTCTTTTTCTAATTCTTTTGCCAGGTTAAATTGTCTGTCCGTAGAAGGAATCGTATCGGAATCTTCACTCGAAGTAGTCCAATAGGAAACATATTTTAATAGTCTTTCATCAACACGCATGATAAATGAGTGACCTCCTTTAAATTTGATAGACTAAAAAAGTGCGTTTTTCAGTCCATGAATAAAATACCACAGAATAGAAAATCCGCCAATGAAAAAAATGAAGATTTTCTAAAAAAACGCTTGCAATTTAAAAAAAATTAATATATAATCTCATCTTTGACAGTTGATTAGTTAAAAAAGTGCCACAATCCCTGTAAATACAAGGGGCGTGGCACTTTTATCTGCATACACGAAATATAGTAATGTTTTATCTCCGCTTACTTTTTTTCTGAATTCCTTTCATTTTCCGTT
>OHZJ01000890.1_pt1 | contig 12094 bp, 17 predicted proteins | sample 1580411 | NCBI WGS metagenome assembly OHZJ01 (sample SAMEA3882519, study PRJEB24775) | human gut metagenome | biome: human-associated habitat; feature: intestine environment; material: feces | place: Netherlands | collected 2009/2010 | reverse complement strand
AACTCGGAGCATTATGTGGTACAAGCTAATGAACTGATTGATGGAAAGCAAAATTTGAAGTTGAACTCCGCTAAAATAATGAGAGCCTTGATAATGCAGATAAAGCCTGATGATGATGAATTGAAATCATATGTTATTGGAATACCTGAATTATCAAAAATGCTTGATGTGGGAGCAGAAAATCTTTATAGAAATATAGATAGTATTACAGATGATATTCTGACAAATCATGTTGCTATTAAAGACCAGCACCAAGGAAAATTTATAAAAATTCAATGGGTTACTGCGTGTGCATATGAGAAGGGTATAGGATTGGCAGTAAAAATGAATCCGTTACTGAAACCTTTTTTACTTAACCTTCAGGAACACTACACACAATACCAGCTTGAAAATATACTTGCTATGAAGTCAGTATATGCTATACGAATCTATGAGCTTATACAGAAAGAGCAAATAATGAAGTTCATTCCAAAGGATGGCACCTATATTGTTTTGACAGTAAAAGAGATTAGGGAGGCTTGCGACTGTGAAAATAAGTATGAGAAGATAAGCCAGTTTAAAGCTAAAGTAATTGATGTCGCTGTGAAGGAAATACAACGAACTACAATGTATAAAATTAGTTATGATTGCTTGAAAAAAGGAAGAACCATAGAAGCTATAAGATTTTACATTAACTTAATATATCATTGATTATAAGAGAGTATCGGCAGCAGTCGGTACTCTTTTTATATTAAATATAATTAAAAATATTTATAATTGTTAAAAATACACTTTTAATATTTTCCAGCATAAGATTGGTTGACAATGGAACAATAATAACATATAATAAAAGTACGAAAAAACATACGATTTTTTGTACGGAAATGAGGTGTTAAATATGTTAGCAGTTAAGAGCATGGATGTAAGAGAAAATTTTAAATCGTTATGTGATAAGGTTTTCAGAGGGGAAATATTGATTGTATCAAGACCAAAGAATGAAAACATAGTGATGATGTCTGAATCTGAATACAATGAGATTATGAAAGCCAAGAGAAATGCTGAATACCTTGCTATGCTAGATAAATCTATGGCTGAAGCTGAAGCTGGTGGGTTTATTACAAAGACAATAGACGAGTTAGGAGCATACGAATAATGAATGTAGTATTTACTCCGACTGCATGGCAGCAATACACGGACTGGCAGAAGGAAGATAAAAAGATTGTAAAGCGGATCAACGAGCTTATAAAGAGTATAGACCGTGATGGACTATTAGAGGGAATCGGTAAGCCTGAACCGTTAAAGCATAGGAAAGTATGCAGTAGACGAATAACGGACGAACACAGACTTACATATAACTTTGACAGTAACCAAAATCTCATAATATATTCTTGTAAATTTCACTATGAAGATTAGCACCGATCAGGTGCTTTTCTTTTACTTAAAAATTCCATTGTTTCAGAGAATATTATATCAGGGCATAAAAAAAGACCGCATGACAGCAGTCGAAAAATCAAAAAAATGTAAAACCTATTGACAATAGAATAAGAGTATGTTACGATACAAGATGAGATAAAATCTATTTGTCCCATCACTTCAACTTTTAGGTTGAATCTTCTGATACATACTCAATGGTTCTACGATATTCAATTATCAGTCTGAAAAGTATTCCCAGTACAATTCAAACAAGAGCATAAAAATTTGTATCAGGTTACTCGTTAATCGGCAACTCTCAAAGTGATACAAGTTATAAAATTTTCTTAATCGGTATTATACCACATTGTACAAAACAATGTCAAATACTTTTTAGAAAGACTTGATTTATCTTCTTTGCAGTAATGCCCCCGAACAAGGGAAGGAGTGTAATTAAAGTAATAGAAAAAGTAAATAGGTTTGAATCCTTGGAGTTGCCACCAGCACAACAACAAGGAGGATAAAAATGAATTTGCTGGAAAGAATAGGTATTGACCGAAGTGTATTATGTGACTTCATTGTTTTAAGAGTCGATACAGAGAAATTGAAAAATAATATTCAAAATGAGGGAGAAAAAACATACAGTAAAATTGTGTATGATGATAAATCTCCGGTGGAACTTGAAAATGGTAAGAGAGTCGGAAAGTTGGTTATCAAGGATAGCCGAATCGGAAAGCTGACAGTTAGTTTTGAGAAAAACAATTTAAGCGGTAAGCAGTATGTGAACAGTTCACTAGAGCTTATGGTATCAGCTGATAACAACAACATTCAGAACCTTAACACAGCGGAGTATCAGACTAGGATTATTGATGTATTCAATGAACTAGAGAACAGATACGGAGTAATAGTTGATTATTCTACAATCAGGATAAAAAAGCTGGAACTCAACGCTACATTCTTTCTTAATGAAGCCTATGAAAAGTATAGACAACCAATCCTACTTCTAATCAGAAGTGTACCCCCAAAAAGATACGGAAAAAATCAGAGTAATAATTCAGTAAAATATGCGACATGGCATGAAGCTAATATGCAGTCGGGTGAGGACAAGCTGGAAACCGCTTTAGTGAAAAACAGTAGTATAGAGCTGAAAATTTACAACAAGGGTAAGCACCTGAAGGACATAGGAAAAATTGATGAACTTGACAGAGATATTATGAGGGTCGAGTACACGATTAAAGACAAGAGAATCCTTGAAAATGCTTTCGGAGATAATCTTGTAACCAGTCTGACAGATGAAAAAATCAATGAACTGTTTAGAAAATACTTTAACAGAGATATTGCGGCACCGTATTATCAATGGGCGAGTAAGAATCATAAACAGTTAGTGGAACTGACAAAGAAACACAGAGAACAATATCAGAAGTGGACTTCAACATTCTTCAGAGAGTGTCGTCAGTATGAAGCTATTCATGGACTGCCGATATTGTTTGACTTGAACGATATGAGAAAAGTCTTTAAAGAGTTAGAGCCGAAGTCCGGAAGAAACTCTACAAAGAAGTTCAATAAGTTCAAAAATCAAGCTATCTATGAAACAGATTTAATCGGGAACACCGCTAGAGTGAAAGAGATTATTTCCAAAATAGAAGCTATGTACCAGTAAAAAATAATGCGTACCTTAAATGGGTCAAATGAAGTTACAAGGTACGCAATATTTCAGATGATATTTTAACAAGTTCAATATCTGAAAAGCCTTGAAAAATAAGGAATTTATGAAATATCAGAGTGTCAGGAAATCAACAAAATTGATTAGTTTATTTCTCTAATAACAACTAGAGAGAACAGATTAGATTATAAGATATTAAATTAAGGAGAACATTATCATGGGAAAAAAGAAAGTATTAACAAGAGAAGAATATGCAGAAAAATTTAATGAACAGATGAACAGATACAATTACATTCCACAGGCCGGAGAACATATAAAACAGTGTGAAGCCCCATATCCTGATTATTGGTTTGCTTCAGATAAAGGTTATGTATTTACCGCTTATTACAAAGATGTAAAAATTCTGAATGATAACCCAACAGAACAAGGATTGAAAAATAAATCAGGTGTAAGAGCCGGTAAGAAGTGGAGATATAGTAATGAGGGTAAAGATGTACCAACATGGAAAGTTATAGCTGATACATTTTGTGAGAATGAATTTACTGAATATGAAAACGAAAGCGAACATATACACCACATTCAGAAACGACAGACTTTTAAGCCTGATGAAGGAAAACTTTGTAACAGAGCCGACAACCTTCAGATACTTCCTGAATCTATACATAGAGAGTTAAATCATTACCACAGTAAGACTACAGATGAACTTGACAAGGAAGTAGAGAAGAAAGTCATCAAGTCAGGTTGTCCGGTATATGGATTTACAGAAGAAGGACTGGAACAGTTTTTAATTCAAGCTATCAGAAGTTGTCTTGCCAATGGTGTAAAACCGATTATGTACACGACAACGATTACTGATGATGTGTCACAGATTAAAGCTGAAGCACACCCGATAAAATCTATTGAGTTTGATACTGTAGATGAACATGGGAATAAAGTTAAAGTGACAGAGAAAGTACAGCCGACAGTATAAAGATTAAAGTGCAGCAGTGTAAAGGTGGAAGTGATCCGGAGCGGTCATTTCTGCCGGACACACTTAAAAATATATTTATTATTGAAATATTAATATCAAAAATGAATATAAATATTTATATTGACAATTCACTATATTTTATCTATCATTATATTGAATACTTATAAAGGAGTTTGCAGCGGAATGATTAGAGAATTGATATACAAATATTTACAGAGAAAAAGAGATAAAGAACAACATGAGGTTATCAAGTTGCGTTGGCAGAAAGCGGAACTTGAAAGACTGTTGGAACAAAGAAAGAAGGAGAGCCAGTATGGAGAGATTAGATGAATTGAAAATGAAGTTAGCGGAAGTTGACCGCCTGATTGGAGATATTCTTGATAGTGAGCCTGAATCAGAACATGGGAAGTATGGTAAGGAGATAGGAGCTTTATTTCAGGATATGAGCTGGATTGATTTCTGTTGTATTACGGAATCTGAAAATTAAAGGTAATGTCGGGAGTGTTGGTTGATGTGCCAGCACTCTTTTTATTTCTAAACTCTAGTGATTAGATGTGAGTTTCCTCGGTGGGAAGTCAGATAAAGTCCTCTGTATGCGATTATTAAAAATGTGAATGTGTAATTATAGGTTGCTATTCCTGAAAAACTCATACAGAGCTTATATTGTAGGATATATCTTGAAAATATTCCCTTCCTGATACTTGGAAACTGATGAACAAGACCAAAAATATAATAGTTCCATATAAAAATTGATTTTATATAACGATAACCATTTTTTATATGCTAATATCGTAAAAAGCCTTATTTTCCTTGAAAAAATAGTGATTATTGATGAAATATACAACATCTCAATTTTGAATATAAATCTTCAATTTTGCTTGATTTATAAGGGTTTTACCGATATTGATTTTGTTCGGGAAAAATAGGATATTTTGTCGAATATCGTCATATTTTGGAGAGCAGCAGTTGAGCCAATAATCGAAAATCCCTTTATTTTCCTAGTGTTTTAGTAGGTTATATATTTTACTGGATTTCCTGACGATATGGGGTACGATAACAAAAAGTTCGTAAAAGATAACAAATACGAACAGTAAAATCAAGTAAAATAAGGGTTTTTCAATATTTTCTGTTTTTTGCTTAAGATATACGAACTTATACTTGACAAAATACGAACTTTATTTTATAATGTGGGTACACATAGAAGAAAGGGCGGTGTTCAGTATGCCAAACAAAAGAACGAAAGCATTAACTGAAGAACAGTACAATGATATTATTGATACAATGAGAGAAGGTTTTACTGGGTGCAGACCAAACAACAGAATAGCGACTGCATTAGTTCTTGAAGCTAACCTCGGAATCAGAATATCAGATATACTTAATTTGAAACTGAATGACATTGTAAAGGACGGAAACAGATATAGACTTGATATAGTGGAGATTAAGACCAAAAAGAAGAGAATCTTTACAGTTCCCATTGATGTGTACTCTTACATTCAATCTTATTGTATTGACAACGACATAAGACCTGATGAAGTTATCTTCCCTATATCTGAAAGAGCTATACAGAAACATTTGAAGTTGGTTTGTGATTGGCTCGGCTATGAAGATATAAGTACACATTCCTTCAGAAAGTTCTTTGCTACAGAGATTTACAAGAATAATGACTATAATATCATCTTGGTACAGAAGTTATTACAACATAGTACACCAGCGGTTACACAGAAATATATCGGTTTATCTTCCAAAGAGATTGAAACAGCTTTAGGAAAACATATCAGATTAAAATAATGTCAGAGGGTAGGTTCAAAATCCTACTCTCTTTTTTTATGTGTCGTGGCAGCAATCCTTCAGATCCATTTGATATTATTATTTCAAAATCTGTTTGCGTTGAATTTTTGAATCTTAATTTTCAAAAATACCAGGACAAAAAAGAAGCTGCCGGAGAACCGACAACCTCTTTCAAACAACAAACCTACATTGTAGGTACAAACCTTATTATATCTGAATTTTAACTATCTTTCAATTTCTTTATTTCTCTCATATCCCTCTGAATTGTAAAATCAGGTTCGTGCAGTCCTTCAGGATTGCTTTGTATATCATTCTCAATCAAATCAAGGATATATTCATTCGCTGACTTCTTCCCTAACTTACTGGCTTGAGTTTTTATCTTCTCTGAATAATCAGGAATACCAGCTTCAGTATTTTCCTTCGGGAATCTTATCTTCATATCTTTAAGCTGTTTATGGTAGTTTCCTACCGCTGTTTTATCATACATGACTATGTACCTCTCTTCACTATGAGTATATCATAATGTGGGTACACAGTCAATACATATTTGCTTTACTTACTGCAACAAACTATAAGAATTATAACGAATATTACAACTGCAATAATCAATAAAACTGGATTTATCATCATATATCCCACTATCAGGAATAAAGCTATAAAGCCTACGATTTTTGCTATTGCACCTATGCCCGACCAGTCGCCCTTACACGCTGCACCGATTGAACCGATAATGAATAAAATTATAAATGCTAGTATGTGCATATTATACCCTTCTTTCTACTGGTTCAGGCTCATACAGTCGCCAACCAGTCTATACCTCTGCTATGTACTTCTTTAGGAGCTTACTATCATCAAGCCATTTAACCGACCCATCCTGATTTACTGGAATCTCAACTCTTGCACCTGAATCATATTCTATAACTTTGTAGAGCTTACCGCTGTCACACTTTGTTAATGTTCTGTAGTTCTTCTTTGTATCTGTATTCATATTATACACCTTTCTTCTTCTTTGTGGTATCAGGTAGCGGAGCAACCGCCCCACCGCCTGACCTATGATATTGTTTACTCTAATGTGAATCTCATTGATGTAACTTTCTTTGAATATTCCTGATAGAGTTCTGACCACTCCGACTTCTTAAAGGCTGTAGTATCGAACCTATTGGATATTACCTCGGTGTATCGTGCTACGATTGATTTATCATCATTGAATAACTCTGATAACTCATTCTCTGTCATATACTCTTTGCAAGTGTCCTGAAGCTTACTAATCTCTGCTTCAAGTTCTTTCTTCATCTGATTGTACTGCTTCAACTCTGCTAATACTTTGTTCATGTCTTTCATAGTTTTGTACCTCGACTTTCTTAATAGTGTTTGTTGTTTGTAACTATATAATATCATGTGTACCCACATAAGTCAATAGTTTTTTTGAATATTTTTATATTAAATCAATTAAATATATTTATTACCATTGTTTAATATATGGGTGATACTCTTTCAAGTACCACCCGACATATTTATTATGCTTCAATCATATGCTCCATGCAGTCGCCACAAATTAGATTAGTAGCTTTAGTTACTCTAGCAATAGCACCACAACAAGGACATATCATTTTAATACTGTTGTTCTTCTTCTTTGGAACTGTTGGAGTAGTGCCACCTGATACACCGCCACCGATACCAACAAGAGAAGTAAACTCATTTCTTCCAAGTCTGAAGTCCTCTATGTCATTATCAATTATCCAGTCCACTAATTCTTCAGTAGCACTTGTTAAGCTCCAACCGATACGGCTATCATATTCAATAACAAGACCATGTTTTTCAGCTTCAATCTTGAATTTTTTACTATGGTATGTACCGCCTCGGCTACAGTCCTGAACACCTTTAGACCAATTATAATAGTGTGTCATTTCATGTAACATAGTGCTTATAACTGATACTATATCTCTATCAAGTGTACCTGCACCTATGTTTATTTCAACTGCACCCTTCTCACCTTCCTTGCTATGTACTCTATAACTAAGGTATGGTGTAAAATGTCCGTATGCTTTAGGTGTACTTTGTACAGTCCACACTACACGCTCCATGTCTAATTCATTGTTGAACCAGTCGGAGTTGAGTTTTCTTCCTATTGTTTGAAGTTGTCCTATTACTCTTGACATATTAGTTGTTTGTTTCATAATTTGTACCTTCTTTCTTGTAAAAGTGTTTGTTTGTTGTTTGTGATTATAATATATCATGTGGGTACACATTTGTCAATAGGAAATTTGAAAAAATATTTTCAAAAATGATTTTTTTATATTGCTATCAATATTATATATTTATAATCTATTATTCTATTATATTTATATAAGGGTGTCCGAGGGTACTAAAAACTATTTTTTATGATTTATTTTTATATATCCCCTATAGTTGGTTCATCTCTATAGCAACTGCAATTTTTTGCCCTACGATATTTTATAGAATTATTTATAAAAAGATTGACAAAATATATTTATTTGTGATATTATCATAGTGAAATCAATAAAAGAATTGAGGTGTAGCAGATGAAAATATATTGTATAGCCAATAAAAAAGGTGGAATCGGTAAAACAACGACAGCCACAAACCTTGCCAGTATTCTATCTGACAGAGGGTATAAAACATTACTCATAGACGCTGACCCACAGTGCAACAGTACAGATACATACAGAGCCAAAGTAAAAGATACTGCGACACTGTTTGATGTTTTACTTGACTATGACGAACCTACAAGCCTTCAGGAAGCTATTCAACATACAGAGATAGGAGATATAGTTGCTTCTGATCCGTTGCTTAATGAAGCTGAAACAAAGTTCAGAAATGAATCAGGAGAAGAATATTTCAGACTGAAAGACAGCTTGGATAAATTAACTGGATATGATTATGTCGTAATAGATACAGCTCCGGCAGATAATAAGTTATTGAAAAACTGTTTGATTGCAGCAGATGAAGTTATCATACCTATAACCGCTGACAGATACGGAATACAAGGACTTTCAGAACTGAATCATACAATCAATACTATCAGAAAGAGAAACAACCCTGAATTGAAGATAGCCGGTTTACTGATGATTAAGTACAAAGAGAGATTGAAACTTGCTCAGGAAGTCTTGGAAGGACTGACAGCGGTATCAGAACAACTTGGAACAAAAGTATTTAAGACCAAAATAAGAGAATCGACAGGAACTCAACAAGCACAAGCACAGAGAACTACAGTAGTGAAATATGACAAGAAAAACAATACAGCGGTTGATTATATGTCCTTCGCTGATGAACTGATAGGAGAGTGAAGATAAATGGCTAAAGCAAAGAATGAAAACTATGGAGCTATGGACGGATTTTTTGAAGAGTCGGAACAGACCAATAAAAGAAATATGAATCCTGAATCATTAAAGAACTTAAAACCTCGTAAATCCGGAACAGCTAAACCAAAAGCCTATATGCAGTTGAACATATACGAATATGAGGATTATATCTATCGTATGTCAAAGGTTAGAAATCAAACCATGTCAAGCTATGTTATAGGACTGATTGAGAAAGATATGGAAAAAAATAAACAAGCCTATGAGGGATTGAAGCTGATTAAAGACCTTGATAAGCCAGCGAGAGTTGCCAAAAATACAAAAAAGAAATAATTTTGAATTATTATTTTCAAAAGATGTATTACACTCGTATTACTATGTAGTGTATTACATCTTTTTTATTTTATTTACAGCCTATTCAATCTATGATATAATGTAATACACAGAAAATACAGTGTAGTGTATTACAAGAAAGGCGGTAATATTATGGCAGATGATAAGATTCTGAAACCAAAATCATTTAGGATTGATGATGAAACAGCCGATAAATTCAAAGAAATCTCAAGTAATATCGGTGGAAATCAGCAAGAAACACTTGCAAAGCTGATAGAAGCGTATGAGTTTCAAACAGGTAAAGCAATACTGACAGATAAGAAAGCTGACATAGAACAGTTTGAAAAGTATGTAACCGCACTCACACGCATGTTTATGGGTTCGTTAGAAGATAATCAGAACGTGACTGAAACTGTCCGGACAGAATTTGAAGCCTTGATACAATCTAAAGATACGACTATTCAAGATTTACAGTCACAGTTGACAGTATCTAAACAGTTGAAGGAAGAAGCAACGACTAAAGCCAAAACCTATGTAGACGAAAACAGTCGTCTGAATGAATACATTGAGAGCCTTCAAAAAGAATATAATTCAAAGATGAACGATATGCAGTCTATGTTAACGGATAAAGAGAACCTGAACAAAGCCTTGACAGATTCTTGTAATGATTTGAAAGCTAAAGTTGATGTTATGTCAGAGGAACATGAGGAAATTATCACTATACGCAAGAATTTAGCTGATATTACGATTGAAAGAGATACACTCAAACAAAGTATAGCTGAAGCAGAGAAATCATTAAATAGAGCTAATACAGAGCATGAGAAAGCAATTACTGAACTGAAACAACATGAGAGTGATTCTATTGATCGTGTGAAAGCTGAAAAGCAGATAGCACTTGATAAAGCTGTACTTGATACAGAGCGAAAGTATCAGGAACAGATACAGACCTTGAAAGAGCAGAAGCAAGCAGAGGTTGACAAGTACCAGCAGAAATATTTTGATTTACTTGAAAAATTAAATGCTGGGGAACCAACACAAGAATAATCTCCGGCAGCAGTCGTTAAATTAAACATACACTTTTAAGAATACCTGGTCGATTCAGTTCGATCAGGTTATTTTTTTCTAATGAAATCGGACTTTCTTTTTACCACATTATATAGGCTATATACAAGCGTTTTTTGACCTATTTTCGCCCTTTTATGGCTATACCCTTAATAAGTCTACCCTAAACCATTTGCAAGCTGAATTTGAGCCGAATACAAAGCTATATTACAAGAAATAACAATATAAGTTTAGTGTGGCAGCAGTCGTTATTTTGATGTAATTTTTTCAAAAACCACCTTTATACATCTTTTTAATTTTTGGGTGATATATATATATGATTAGTTTAAATACTTTGATATTTAATACTTAGGAGAGCTGGAAGCCTTATAAATGCTATGTTTCCGACCTTTAAAAACCACCTTTATACACCTGAACGACCACCTTTATACATCTTAAAAACCACCTTTATACAGTTTAAAAACCACCTTTATACAGTTCTTGAAATTGTGGATAATTCACTTAAAAACCACCTTTATACAGTTTTTTAAAATTTAAACCACCTACTTGTAAATTAGTGGTTTTTATGGTATATTTATTATTAGAAAGAAGGTTAGTTATGGGAAAGAAAAAAGAAATACAGATCAATTATCTGGATCTCATTCCTGAGCGCAGTGCACAGCTTCGCTGGCATACGGATATCAGGGGGAGAATGGTGCTGGAAATAGAGAATAAGGGCGCGTTTAACACGATTGCCCAGAAGCTGTTTGGAAAACCCAGATATACGAAGATACATCTGGATGACAATGGCACATTTATCTGGCCACTCATAGATGGCAGGAAGACAGTGGAAGATATTGCTGCACTGGTAAAAGACGAATTTGGGGAGAAGGCAGAGCCTTTATATCCAAGGATCGTTAAATACTTCCAGATAATGGAGAGTTATCATTTTGTAAATTTTATCAATAAGCCTGAAAAATAAGGTAAGAATAAGAGCGGGAGCAGTCCTTCATGGATTGCTGCCGTTCTTGTAGTTTATGGAAGAATAATTACGGCACAGTGATAAAGCGGTATTTCTGGCTGATATTCATGAAAGCATAAAACAAATATCATTTTTACAGAATACAAGGAGGCAAATGAATGAAGTTAGTAAATGGAAAAAGATCACAGCTTCTGGAATATCTGATGATCATAGCAGGAACCGGATTAATGGCACTGGCGATCAATTCCGTATTTGATGCATCAGGTATGGTAACCGGAGGCTTTTCAGGTATCGCAATCATTATAAAAGCAGGGAGTCAGGGAATCATTGACGGTGGTATCCCTCTCTGGGTAACAAATATGGGTTTGAACATTCCACTGTTTCTGATCTGATGGAAGATTAATGGATTCTCCTTTGTAAAAAAAGCTTTGATAGGAGAAATTGCTCTGTCCACCTGGCTTGCCATAGAACCTGTATGGAATCTTGCTGGCAATGATCTTCTTCTTGCCGCACTTTACGGTGGTGTGATCCAGGGTGTGGGAATTGGTCTTGTCTTTCTGGGCGGTGGAACAACCGGAGGAACCGATATGATGGCAGCTATCATCCAG
>OHZJ01000878.1_pt1 | contig 12258 bp, 10 predicted proteins | sample 1580411 | NCBI WGS metagenome assembly OHZJ01 (sample SAMEA3882519, study PRJEB24775) | human gut metagenome | biome: human-associated habitat; feature: intestine environment; material: feces | place: Netherlands | collected 2009/2010 | reverse complement strand
CTCGTGGGCCTCGTTTACCCCGACTACGATACAATGGACGCTATGGGCGTGACGCGCGACCAGCTTCCAGAGAAGATGGAAGAGATTCGCACCGAGCTTAACAAGCTCGTAGCCCCTTACGAACGCATTACAAGAATTGAACTTATCGCAAACGAGTTTGAAAAAACTCCAAAACGTAGCATCAAACGCTTCTTATATAGTCATTAATAGGTAAATCACGCATTTTTCCTTATAAATTATAAGAAAACTACCTACCTTTTTCTGTTTAACAAGGTTTAACATTTGACGATTAAACCAAAAAATCTTTAATTATCTTACAGATTATTAGATAGTTAGACAAATTAAAAGGTAAATTTTTACAAAAATTAAATGCAACTGAGGCAATTTAAACAAAAAAAAACTTGAAAAATAGTTTGCATATGAGTTTTTTGTCTTAAATTTGCATCGATTTTAAACTGAACAACGAAAATTATTGTTTTATTATTTTAAATTTTTACGAAAATGAAAAAGTTAGTTTTATTACTTGCTGTTATCGCTAGTGTTTCTTTCTTCTCTTGCAACAAGGGTGCTGGTTCAGCTTCTGCTGCTGATTCTGATTCTGTAGCTGCTGTTGCTGATAGCGCTGCTGATTCTGTAGCTGCTGATAGCGCTGCTGCTGATAGCGCTGCTGCTCCAGTTGCCGCTGACTCAGTTAAGGCATAATCTTAGCGATTAGCAAAAAAAAGAGTTTGAAGCTGTTTTCCACAAGGTGGAAAGCAGCTTTCTTTTTTCACACCCCTCTCCCCCCCCACCTTTTGCACAGCAGATGCAATTATTTATGTCTGCCACAATGTATGGTGCTTCGCATAATGTGGTATCTCCGATGCCGAGGGTGCAAATCACATCATAACGTAGGGACATGCCTTTGGCATGTTTCAATGCCAAGGTATCAACCCATTGAAAACACACCAGAAGAACCGTCACTTTGGTATGTGGCATATTAAAAGTTTGAGGAAGTTGGAAAGTGTTGAACTATTTTATTGCACAGATCATAAATGATATATTTTTTATACAATTAATTTTTTTCTAAAATATGGAAGAAAAAAGGACACTAGAACTAAGGCATGTGGCAGATTTGCTTACAATGCATTTTAATATCCCTAGCTATCAAAGAGGCTATAGATGGGAAAGCAAACATGTAGAAGCGTTACTTGACGATTTGTATGGCTTCAGCAAACAAATGGAAGATATGCCAAACAAACAGGGAAAATTTTATTGTTTTCAACCTTTGGCTATTGTAAAAAATAAAAAGTTAAGTAATGAGACAGACACTGTATATGATGTAATTGATGGCCAGCAAAGATTGACAACATTGTATTTATTATTGTCATACCTTGAAGAGACAAGGAAATGTAATTTTAGTGGCAGACTTGCAACTTCACTGTTTACACTTAAATATGAAAGTCGCGATTCGGATTTTTTTGACAATAAAGAATTTAAAAGCAGTGATATTAAAGAGTCCATTCGTAATATTGATTTTTTCTATATGACACGCGCTTAAAAGCTATAGAGAGCTGGTTCGAGCAAAAAGAAATCAGTAAAAATACGATACTAAAAGTATTAACGCCTGATAACTACAAAATAATATCTGGTCTTGAGGGCGATGCTTTGTTGAATACGAAAATTGAAAATGATAAAAAGAATGATGTAAGATTTATCTGGTATGAGGTAGCGGCAAAAGATAATACTGATTCCATAGAAGTGTTCTCTCAACTTAACTATGGTAAAACTGCTCTGACTGCTACCGATTTAGTAAAAGCTCTTCTTCTGCAATGTGATATATACACAAACAACAGAGCTTTCATGAGTGAACTTGCTTTTAGACGTTCATATGAATGGGATGTAATGGAAAAACAATTGCAAGATCCATTTATGTGGTCTATGTTTATGAAATCAGATAATAGCTTTACATCACATATTATAGTTGTTCTTTCCTTAATTTGCAATGACCTCTATCAGGAAATGCTGAATAAAGATCCTAAAATAAAAATACAGAAAGAATCGAAAGATTTTATTTATGATGTCTGCAATCATTATCTTGGAACAAACCAAAATGGAAATTACGCAAAAAATGTAGAATATGTATGGAAAAAGATACAAACCACTTACACAGCACTTTATAACTGGTATAAAAATCCCAATACATATCATCTGATTGGACTTCTTGTTTGGCTTATGGAGTATAAAAATAGAGACTTCAGCAATGAAAAGCGTTTTGCTTTGCTAAAAAGTCTATTTGAACAATATGAAGTCAAAACAAAAGAAGAATTTATGAATTATCTGAAAAAGCGGATTGCTGAACAGATACATGTAGAAGAACATATTAAGACGAAAGAAGGGATAGTACCATGGGGACTGAAGTATATAAATTATAACGACAATGTAGAACAGATTATCAAGATACTGGTGACTTTCAATGTTGAAGATATACGAAACCAACAAAAAGAATCGGCCAGATTCCCATTCCATCTTCTTCGAGATGGTAATATAACCAGTCTTGAACATATTCATCCTCAGAATCTTATTTTGGATAATATAAAACTTGATACTATACAAGCATGGCTTACAGTCAAGGAAAGTAGTTTAAGGCAACTTAAAAAGTATGAGAAATACGAAAACGATATAACAGTATTAAAACTGTATATAAAAAATGAAGAATCGTATAAAGAAAATATAGATGCAGCACATGGTATCATAAATAAAATTGACATGGAGTTTGACGAGTTGGCAAAAATGAGTGAAGGGCAAATGCACACTCTTTATAATTTGTCTTTAGTTGATAAGGATACTAATTCTGCTCTAAGCAATAATCTGCTTGATGTAAAAAGAGAAATTCTTAAGGAACGTCAGAAGAGTAAAAATATTTATGTACTACCAACTACATATAAAGTGTTCGGTAAATATTATTCTGCTGCAACGGAATCTAATATCCTTCCAAAGCTGTGGACAAAACCTGATCGTGAAGCTTATTTTGCAGCAATAGAATCTGTATATAATGATTTTAATTCACACTATACAAAAAAATAGTTATGGCTTCAATTACATTCGAATCATTCATAAAAGAGCAAAAGATAGAAATACCCGCTATACAAAGAGATTATGTACAAGGTCGTGGATTTACAATAGAAGAACAGGATAAACGTGAAGCTTTTGTTTCCAGACTTATAAATACAATTGCAGATGACAATGCCAAGCCATGCCATCTGGAGTTTATTTACGGAGCAAAAAATAATGTTTCAAACAGATTTATCCCATTGGATGGCCAACAGCGGCTTACAACACTTTTTATTCTTCATTGGGTAATATGGCAAAAAAGTTCCAATGATGCACAACAAAAATACCCATTGAATTTAATAGAAGGTTTTAACTATGAAACCAGACTTAGTTCATCAACGTTTTGTAGAAATATCATTGAAAGACAATTACAAGATGACGATGAAAATAAAACAAAGAGTTTAGGACAAAGACTAAAGAATCAGCCCTGGTTCTCCGAAGACTGGAACTATGATCCTACTATCATTGCAATAATATCTATGGTAGATTTCATGGAAGAAAAACTGAATGATTATAAAGAGGATCAGATATCTTCCATGCTTAAAAAATTATGTAGTGACCAGAACCAAATTTCGTTCGATGAACTTAATATGACTGATTACGATTTGACGGATTCATTGTATATCAAAATGAATGCACGCGGTAAACAATTGACTCCATTTGAGAATTGGAAATCTGATTTTATAAAATACCTTGAGAAAGCGTTCGGAGATGAAGAGTATACGAAAGCTGAAGTCGGAAGGAATTCCCAATCCAACACTTATAAAGATTATTTTTGTTATTCTATTGAGCATCAATGGACTGATTTGTTCTGGACTTATTTAAAGGACGAATATTTGAAACTGGATGAGGAACAACAGTCGAAACAATATCCATGCATAGATAAGATGTTTATGAATCTGTTTGATTTTTTATGCATGTATTTTTATTATGTTAAGAATCCAGCTACAAAGTTTGAATATAGCAAAATTGGAGCGGTAGCAAAACGTGAAGTCTGGCAGAATCAGGAGTTTATAGATGCTCTTTTTGGAACATTGGATTCACTGTGCAGAATAGATCACTCTAAATTCTTTGATGATCTATTTTATATATGTCTTGAAGAATTACCTTTAAACAATGAAAATAAAAAAGTCCGCCTTTTCAGAACAAAGCAAACTAATCTTTTTAAGCTTTGCGTTGAAAATGGATCCTCAATGGAATTAACTGATTTACTATTATTTTATGCCTTAATATATTATTGCAATGAGAAAACTGTAACAACAGTTGATGACTCACTAAAGTATTACATGAGATCTGTAAGAAACAACTTTGAAAGTGATATTCAAAACATAAGAACAAGAACAGCAATACAGTTGAACTTACGCGTATCGGAATTTGACAAATATAATTCAACCATAAAGACACTTACAAGTAAAGCAGATAATTCTGTTCTTTCTATTGAAAATTGTATCATAGATGATTGCTCTATTACACGTGGAAATAATGCTGTATTTGATAAAGCAATTAATGAATACGGGATCCATAACGTTCTCAATACGTTGAGAATATTCTGCAATGAATCACAAATCCTAAGAATACGTCTGTTGGTATCATGTGGATATAGTGGTACATATCTTAGTGATTGCATAGGCAGAAATCGGTATTTCTGGGGTAGTAATGACAGATGGGATGTGCTGTTTATATCTGATTCCAGACAGTTGTCAGAGTGTTTTGCTGATTTGACTCAGAAAATAATTGCAGCAGGCGAACCCAATTTAATTATAAACGAAGCAAAGAAAGTTTATACACAAGGATTTGCTTATTATATTCTTAATTATGATGAATTTATAGATGCTAATGGTTCTCAGCATCATTTTGCAATAAAGAATAATCTGAACGAGATGGACTGGATTGCTTTAGGTTCATATAGTTCCAACCCTGGAACAGCCTATCACGCAGATCCTTTGGCTGTTGCAGTAGAGAATATTGTTAATCAAAAAAATCCTAATATAAAAATGGCATTATATAAACAATATTCAGGGAAATGTCCATTATCTATAGTAAAAGATAAAATTCATTGGGAGCCTTTATTTAGTGTTATAAGTAGAAAAGATGGTTGGCATATTATTTTAGGACAATGTTATATAACAGAAGACATAAAAAATGATTTTAAGATTCAACAGATTAACGATCAGGATTATCTTGTTCCAATATCAATCAATCGCGATATGATACAAGTATGTGCAGATCTCATTATAAGAGTTTTTATTGAAATTTCAGATTATGAAGTTAAAGGTATTTGACGATATTCCATTCTCTCTCTTGAAAGTACAAGAAATAAGATTAACTTAATATCTTCCACCCTCTCCTCGGATAGATTGAAATCTCTCTATCCGAGGTTTGTTTCATATCCATAGATTTCCATTATTGCTGTCCGGTAAAATGACTATTTTTGCTCATGGTTATGTTTTATTTTTGCAAATACAAAGATAACCAAAAGGGCTGATACCTCGTGAGAAGTGTCAGCCCTGATTTTATTTGCTCATAAAAGTTTTACCGGACAGCAATAATTAAAAGTAAATCCAACACAAAAATAATGCTGAACTGCGTGGAAATGTGGTGAAAAATTGCACATTTCCACGCAGTTCAGCATCTTTTTTGCTCCACAACCTTGCGTGTGGGGGTTTGGGGGGGATTAAAATGGAGCCTTTTCGGGAGCGGCAGGGGCTTGTGGGTCGCCAGTCTGTGGACGGCTGCCGAGAAGTTCGAAGGTATCGACATACACCTCGGTCACGTAGCGCTTAATGGCGTTGCGGTCTTCCCATTGGCGTGTACGGAGTTTGCCCTCAATGTAGAGTTTGGTGCCTTTGCGCACATATTTCTCCACAATTTCGGCTTGTTTGCCCCAAACCACGATATTGTGCCACTCTGTGCGCTCGGCTGAGCCGTTGGCGGTGGAATAGCGTTCCGACGTGGCAAGCGTGAACGAAGCCACGCATTGCCCTTGCTGTGGGTAACGAACATCAGGGTCTTTGCCCACGTTACCAAGAAGAATTACTTTGTTTACTGACATATCTATAATTTTTTGATTTTGGTGGAATTTTGGAGAACTCGGAGTACTCTGAGCACTCAAAAATATTTCCACAACAAAACAGGTTCTAACTTCTAATTTCTAACTTCTAATTTCTAACTTCTAATTTCTAACTTCTAATTTCTAAAAAAATCTATTTCGATGCTTTCAGACCCTCAATCACACTGGTGGTGAAGCCGTGGGCTTCCATGGCGTTGAGCCCTTTGATGGTGATGCCGCCGGGGGTGGTCACCTTGTCGATTTCGGCTTCAGGGTGCGCGCCTGTGGCTTGAAGCAATGCCGCAGCGCCTTGCATGGTTTGCAGCACAATGTCTTTCGCAAGGTCGGCTTTCACGCCCAGTTCCACGCCCCCTTCGCTCGCGGCCCTTACATATCGCATAGCGTAGGCAATGCCGCACGAAGCCAAAGCCATACACGCCGTCATCTGGTTTTCATCGATAACCATCACCGAGCCAAGGCGGCTGAAGATGCCGCTCACGCTCTTGATTTGCTCATCGCTTGCGCCAATGGAGCAAATGAAAGTCATGCTCTTGCGCACGGCAATGGCGGTGTTGGGCATCACACGGAACACGGCAGGCGGAGTGCAGAGCGAGAGGTCTTCGAGTTGCGACAAAGTGATACCTGCCGCCACCGACACCAGCATCTGCTTTTCCCACTGAATTTTGGACGATAGCGGATCCATCACGTCATACACCAGCCACGGCTTCACGGCAAGGATAATGATGTCGGTGCCAAGTATAGCCTTCTCGTTGTCGGTGTCCACATTCATATCGGGATAGTCGGCCTTCAGCGCGTCGAGTTCGCCATGGTTGTTAGGCGAACAAACGGTAATGTCGGCTGTGCAGAAATCAGGGTCGGCAGCCAATCCTCTTGCGATAGCGCCACCCATGTTGCCAGCCCCAATGATTCCTATTTTCATAATCCTAAATTTTTATTTTACAAATATAGCAAAAATCATTCCATTTACACACATAATAGCGTTTTGATTTTCGTCGCCATTTGCAAGTTTTTGCAACCGATTGCGGTGGCGGGTGGGCGAAATAATGAGGGCGAATATGGTTTATTTGATAATTTAGCAGTAACTTTGCTATATCACAAAACATGATTATTACTTAGCGGAGATTTCTCCGCCACAATGTATGCTCAAAAATATGAAAAAGTCATTTCCTATTATCAAAGACGACCCTTGGCTTCAGCCGTTTGCGCCTGCCATTGAGGGCCGACACGAAGATGCGTTGAAAAAAATGAAGGAACTTGCCGGCAAGGGCAAGCTCAGCGATTTTGCAAACGCCTACAATTACTATGGCTTGCACCGCACTGATAATGGATGGACATTCCGTGAATGGGCACCAAATGCCACCGACATCTACATCGTGGGACCGTTCAACGAATGGACAGAGTGTGAACCCTACCGCATGAAGCGACTCACCGACGGCAACTGGGAAATCAACCTGCCAGAACGCGCCATGGCGCACGGCGACCTATTTAAGCTGCATGTGCACTGGAATGGCGGTTGGGGCGAACGCATCCCTGCCTACGCCACACGCGTGGTGCAAGACGACACCACCAAGATTTTCTCGGCTCAGGTTTGGAGCCCTGAAAAGCCCTACGAGTTTAAGGTACACGACTTCGTGCCTACGGTCGATCCGTTGCTCATCTACGAGTGCCACATCGGTATGGCGCAAAACAAGGAGGCAGTAGGCTCGTACGAGGAATTTCGCACCGAGGTGTTGCCACGCATCGTGAAATTGGGCTACAACGCCATTCAGATTATGGCTATTCAGGAGCACCCCTACTACGGCTCGTTTGGCTACCATGTGTCGAGTTTCTACGCTGCATCAAGCCGCTTCGGCACTCCCGAAGAGTTGAAGCGTCTTATCGACGATGCACACGCCCATGGCTTGGCGGTGATTATGGATATCGTACACTCCCACGCCGTGAAAAACGAGGTGGAGGGTCTGGGACGCTTCGACGGCAGCTACAACCAGTACTTCTACGGCGACGGCCGACGCGAGCACCCGGCATGGGATTCGCTCTGCTTCGACTATGGAAAAAATGCCGTAATCAATTTCCTGCTGAGCAACTGCAAATTCTGGCTCGATGAATACAAGTTCGACGGTTTCCGCTTCGACGGAGTGACCTCGATGCTCTACTACAGCCACGGACTGGGACAGGCGTTTGGCAGCTACGACGACTACTACGACGGCTCGCAAGACACCAACGCCATCACCTATCTCACCCTTGCCAACATACTGATTCACGAGGTGAATCCTCACGCCATCACCATCGCCGAGGAAATGAGCGGTATGCCCGGACTGGCACGCGCATTTAAAGACGGCGGTATGGGCTTCGACTACCGTATGGCGATGGGCATTCCCGACTATTGGATCAAGACCATCAAGGAGAAGAAGGACGAGGATTGGAAGCCCGGCTCCATTTTCTGGGAACTCACCAACCGACGTGCCGACGAAAAAACCATCAGTTACGCCGAGAGCCACGACCAGGCTTTGGTGGGCGACAAGACCATCATTTTCCGCCTCATCGACAAGGAAATGTATTGGCACATGATGGTTGACGACCACAACGCTGTGGTGGATCGCGGTATGGCGCTGCACAAGATGATTCGCTTGGCAACAGCCTCGACCATGAACGGCGGCTACCTCAACTTCATGGGTAACGAATGGGGACATCCCGAATGGATCGACTTCCCACGCGAGGGCAACGGCTGGAGCCACAAATATGCTCGTCGCCAGTGGGATTTGGTGGACCGCAAAGACTTGAAGTACCAGTTCCTCAACAACTGGGACACCGATATGATGCACCTGCTGGGCGGCCAACACGGCTTCCAGAAATTGCCAATCCGAAAGTTGTGGGATAAGGACGACGACCAAGTGCTCGCCTTCATGCGTGGCAATCTGGTGTTTGTGTTCAACTTCCACCCATTCAAGTCGTTCGCCGACTACGGTATCTTGGCTCCCGAAGGCGAATATGAGCCTGTGATGGACAGCGACAACGCACAATACGGCGGTTATGGCAACATCGACAGCACCATTCACCACCTCACCCAGCACGACGACCTTTACAACGAGGCGCACCTGGGTTGGCTGAAACTCTACCTGCCATCGCGCAGCGTGCAAGTGCTTCGTATGCTCCCACCAAAGCGCAAAACCGCCAAGAAAAAAGCCGCCCCAAAGAAAGTGACAACAAAAAAAGCAACCACCAAGGCAGCACCAAAGCCCGCTTCAAAAAAGAAATAGCCACCATCGCCAACACCGATAACACGGCAAAAAACAAAAACTGCGTCGCAACCTTTCAAAGATTGCGACGCAGCCATTTTATATCAGTCGAATAGATTTAGCGGAGCCAGTCGGTGATGCGTTTTTTCACCAGCGAGGTTTCGCACAAAATGCGGATAAATTCTTTTGATGCCATGTTCTTATAAACACCCTTCAAAGTCTGCACACAGCCTTCCATGTGGCAACCGTCGTGGTTGATGGGTATTGCCACCAAGTCGTCGACATCTTCCGTGGCCGACGACGAAAGCACGGTGTATAGCCCCGTGTTGCGCACCAGGCGCAGAAGCGGTGTCACCTCGTCCATTTCGGCACGCACATTGAGTTGGTTGTTGGTTTCGGAAAGTATGCGGTCGAGCACGTTGCGCGCTTGCAGTCCCTTGGCAGGAAGCACAGCAGGGTAATCCACTAAGTCGGCGAGGCTCACTTTCCCGTGCTTTGCCAACGGGCTGTCGCGGCGCACAATCACCGACAGCACATCTTCAAACAGCAGATGCGACTCGATGAGCGGATAATTGTCCTTCGGGCGAAACGAGAGCACGAAATCGAGTTCGTGGTTCATCATCCTGTTGATCAGCTCGGTCATGGGCTTGTACACAATATTGAGGAAAATATCGGGATAGAGCTTCATGTAGTCTTTCAGCGTTTCGTGCATCACCATATTAAACGAGTGCGTTACGCCAATGTTCAGCGAACCACACTTCAGTTCGCGCAAATCATTCATACGGCGAGAGCAATTATCGGCAGAATCGATAGTGGTGACGGCAAAAGGTAGCAGTTCCTCGCCAGCCTTCGTGAGCGACACCTTATGCGATGTGCGGTAAAAGAGCACCGTTCCCAGTTCTTCCTCCAGTTGTTTGATTGTTTGCGAGAATGTGCTTTGTGTTACGCACATTTCCTTTGCTGCTTCTGAAAAGTTGAGCCGTTTTGCGGCAGTGACGAATGCTTTAAGACTCCTTAATTCCATAAAAAAATATACACTTTGTAATACAATTTACAAAGTTAATATTTTTTTTGCGTAATATTGGTAAAATTCCCCTTTCTCATACGGTGCTCCATCAGCATTCGCTTCTCGTGCTTTGGCAGCATCAGTCGGCGGATAAAGATGTTCGGGATTGCCACACCTATGGCGATGCAGATGATGATGAACGAGGCGCGCATACCGTTGTTCATCGCCACGGTCACTTCGCCCACCACGCCGTGCATTTTAATGATGGCAAACAACGCACGATACATCAGCACGCCCGGAATCATCGGAATTACGCTCGGAATGCTCAAGCAGTGGTGCGGTGTGTGGTGCCAGTGAATGGCTTTGATGCAGATGATGCTAATTAGCGCACTGCCCACCAGCGAACCGATAATAGGCCCCATGTCGAGCCCTACATTGCCATTGCTGGCGCCAAGACTGACGAAATTTCGAGTGCAGACGGCTATCACGCCACCCATAGCCACCACACCCAACAGACGGCGGGGCGTGTTGAAAATCATTGAAAAGCCCATAGCTGAAATAGCAGCGGCGATTGAAAATTCCCAATATTCGTGGTGCGGTGTCATCGACAAGTCGTTTACGAAATTATCGATACCCACCACCTCGATAGCAAACGAGATGCCGAACGCCATGGCGAGGACCATAAGCAGCGTGTTGATGGCGCGCGTCACGCCCACCTGCTGGAACCCCGACAGCATATCGCACACAAAGTTGATGAGCGGTACACCTGGCACGATAAACAGGGCGCAAGCCATCATCGGATGCCACGGCGTAGTGGTCTGAATCCACGCAGGCAGTTGCAAAGCGGTGGTGGTGTTAGCCACGCCAAACAGCCACGCAATCATGGTGCTGACAAATGCCACTATCGTGATATTGATATATGGGTTCATTTTTTTGCTTGCCAAATACATGCGCATACGCAATCCCACTGCGGCAGCGATAGAAGCGTAGAAGAACGAAGGCCAGTCGCAGCCAAACTGAATGCAGAAGCCACCACATGCCAGACCGCCACCCAAAGCCACTTGCCAAGGCTTATAGGCGCGTGGGCGAGCGCAGATTTCGTCAAACTCCTCCTCAAACTGGTCGAGGGTATAGTCGTTGGCGATGGCACGCCACGAGAGCTTGCTGATTGCGCTGATGCCAGCCATGTCAATGGCATGGTTGGAGCAACGCTGGAATTTAGTGTACGAACAGCGGTCGTCGCTGTAGTTCACCATCAGCAAATTGTAGTCAACGTAAATCTGCAAATTCTCCTCCTTGAAGCCGAGGAACGCTGCCGTGCGCTTCATGTTACGCAAAATGCGCTGCGTGTCGGCAGAACTCTCCATCAGTTTGCAGCCCACCTTCAGCAGCACTTTCATTCGTCGAATCACATTGGCGTTTTCACACTTATTGTGAAGTTGTAGAGGCTTAGAAATCATCGTCATCGTCCCAGTCATAAAGTGAATCAATAGAATTGTTATCGTAGGAGATGCAATGATGCTTTTTATTGAATCTCCACAATTTGCGTGGCAATTTACCTATACAAGAAACAAAAACAACAACACCATGACAGATACTCATCAAAAATTCTACAACTAATTTCATAATATATCTCCTTTTTTCAACTGCAAAAGTACAAACTTCCCACAGCCCAAGAAAGCATCGGCTAATGATTGCATGAATAGCAGGTATTGATAAAACCGATAGCAAACCACCGTTCTGTGGAAAAAAACTCTGGGGATAGATTCTGCATTGTTGCCGAATCGTGAATGGAATCAAAAACAAAAACATAAAAAACAGCCTTGGAGCAACGTGGAATGCTTCGCATTTGG
>OHZJ01000876.1_pt1 | contig 12267 bp, 9 predicted proteins | sample 1580411 | NCBI WGS metagenome assembly OHZJ01 (sample SAMEA3882519, study PRJEB24775) | human gut metagenome | biome: human-associated habitat; feature: intestine environment; material: feces | place: Netherlands | collected 2009/2010 | reverse complement strand
TCATCTGTTTTTCTCCTCGCCTTTTGCTTTCTGTATGTTGCCTTTTCCTGTTTTATTTATCTTCGTACACGACTCTTCCACCACAAATCGTCACTTTCACTTTACCGTTTACTTTTTTACCCTGGAACGGTGTGTTCTTACCCTTCGATGCAAAATCTTTCACATCGATCACATAAGATTCTTTCGGGTCGATCACAACCACATCCGCATCTTTTCCCGGTTTCAGGGATCCTTTGTTGGCAAGATGCAGGATCTTAGCCGGATTGTAACTCATCTTTTCAGCCATCTGCATCGGCGTGATCCATCCTTTGTCCACCAGTTCAGTGATAGTCAGCGATACACTGGTTTCCAGTCCCACGATGCCGAATGGTGCGCTCTTCATAGAAACACCCTTTTCCACCATCGTATGTGGTGCATGGTCGGTGCTGATCACATCAAAGACATCATTTTTCAGTCCTTCCAGAAGTGCCTGCCGGTCTTCTTTTGTGCGCAGTGGCGGATTCATCTTATAATTAGTATCACCTTCCCCGATATCATCCGAAGTCAGTGTAAAATGATGCGGACATACTTCTGCGGTAACTTTTACATTCTTCTGCTTTGCAAGATCGACCATCATGACGGAATCTTCCGTTGAGCAATGACATAAATGAAGTTTTGCCCCGGTGTCGTGGCTTAGCATGATATCTCTTGCAACAATGATATCTTCTACGGAATTGGTGATTCCCTTTAATCCAAGTTCTCTTGCATGCTCATCCTCATTCATGACACCGCCATTGACAAGATTTTTATCCTCACAATGTGCAAGTACCACAATGCCCAATTTTGCAGCTTTTTCCATCGCCTCGCGGTATAACTGGGCATTCATGACGGATTTTCCGTCCTCACTGATTGCAGGGATTCCAGCCTTTACCATTCCCTCAATATCCGCAAGTTCTTTTCCTTCCTGATTTTTTGTCACGGCACCCACCTGTAATACATTTACAAGTCCGACCGTTTTTGCCTTATTATGCACATAATTTACAACATCCGGATTGTCAACAACCGGTTTGGTGTTCGGCATTGCAAGAATCGTTGTATATCCACCGTGTGCTGCTGCGCGGCAGCCTGTCTCGATCGTCTCTTTTTCCTCAAATCCCGGATCACGCAGATGCACATGCATGTCAATAAATCCCGGCATGACAAAACATCCCTTTGCATTGATCTTCCGGTCTGCTTTCTCTTTGATCCCTTTTTCGATCTTAGAAACAACACCATTTTCCACCAATACATCTGCAACTTCATTCATCCCTGTGGCAGGATTGATCACCTGTCCATTTTGAATTAATATTGTCATAATTTCTCCATTCCGAAGCACGCTTTCATCGCTTCTGTGCAAAATTTTGTCTGTATTCTGTCAAATTTTATATCAGTGTACCATATGCAAAAATCTTCGTAAACACAAAGCCTCTATAAACTGCCATAGATTTCCGGCGTGACATAGGCGCGGATAAAAATGCCCTCCGGCCGGTACTCTTCCTCTAAAAGTTCTCCACTCTTTCTGATCTGCTGTAAAATTCCAGCCTCCTGATAAGAGATTGTACGCTCCACTAATATTTTATTATCCCGCAGCAGCGTACAGAAAAGTTCTTTTAACTCCTCTAAACCAGTTCCCTCTTTTGCAGAGATTGCCAGTGTGTGATCTGCCTTAAAATCACGGATCGGCTCCTCATCTGTGACCTGATCCTGCTTATTAAATAAAGTAATGATCGTTTTTTCCCTGATATCAAGCTGGTAGAGTGTATCATACACTATGTGCATCTGCTTGTCCCGCTGTGGATTGGAAGCATCTACCACATGCAGAATATAGTCCGCATATTTGGCTTCCTCTAAGGTACTCTTAAATGCTTCGATCAGATGATGTGGCAGTTTCCGGATAAAACCGACCGTGTCCGTCAGAAGAATTTCCTGTCTGCCCGGCAGTTCTAAGACACGCGTTGTCGGATCTAAAGTTGCAAACAGCTTATCTTCCTCTAACACTCCCGCTCCCGTTAAGTGGTTTAAAAGTGTTGATTTTCCCGCATTGGTGTATCCGACGATCGCAGCCACAGGGATCTGTTTCTTTTCCCTCTGGGCGCGCGTGATCTCACGGTGTTTCCTCACTTCTTTTAATTCACGGTTCAACTGCGCAATACGGTCTTTGATCAGACGCCTGTCCATCTCCAACTTTTTCTCACCGGGTCCTCTGGTTCCGATACCACCGCCAAGTCTTGACATGGAACGCCCGAGACCGGTCAGACGGCTTAGTCTGTATTTCAACTGCGCCAGCTCGACCTGGATCTTTCCCTCGCTTGTTGTTGCCCTCGCCGCAAAAATATCAAGGATAATAAGCGTCCGGTCCATGACTTTTGTATCTAACATCTGCTCTAAGTTTTTGAGCTGTGCCGGCGATAACTCATCATCACAGACGATACCGGTCGCACCTAGTTCCGCGATCATGTCGGCGATTTCCTGCACTTTTCCGGTTCCAACATAGGTGCCCGGATGGATCAGTTCACGTTTCTGGATCAGCGTACCGACGGTAACTGCTCCTGCTGTCTTTACAAGTTCTGCTAATTCTGCGACGGAATCTTCCGCATCGTCACCATCCTGTTCGCTGACACCGACTAAAATGACACGCTCTTTTACTTCTTCTATTTTAATGGGTTCTGGCATGTGTTCCTCCCTTGCTGTCTCTAATTCTAATTTCCTGTATCCTGTGAAGAACTGTCTCCCGCAGTATTATCCCCTGTCGAATCACTCTGTGCTGAACGATTCTCCGCAGAACTGTCTCCTGTAGAACTATCATTCGTGGTATCACTTTGTGCAGAGCTATCGTCCGTGGAACTATTTCCCGTAGAGTTTTGCCCTTCATCTGAAGAATCCGTACTTTCTGTATCGCTGCCCGCATCCGTATTCTGGCGGTTCTTTAAAAAGATATATTCTCTCTGCGCCGCCTCATCATCCGGATAAAGGGAAACGTACTGCTGAACGACATCCCACGCAGATGAAAAATCACCGCTGTACTCATAAGCAATGATCTGATTTGACAAAAGTTCCTGCTGATTTGTGACATTATCCATCGCAAGTCCCTGTCTGATATCCTCTAACGCCGCTTCATAGTTGCCTTTTTCCATCTGGATCTCGGCAAGCACATTCATTGCCACAGAGTCCGCCGTACCACTGTCGACATATGCCTGATAATATTTTTCCGCATTTGCAGAATCTTCTTCCGCTTCATAGACCTGTGCAAGGTAAAGGTTTGCTTTGGCACTGTCCTTTTTGACTGCTCCTTCTAACTCTTTGACTGCATTATCATATTGTCCGAGCAGATAATAAAACCTGCCGCGCCAGGTAAGATTTTCTGCGGAATTTCCCTTGATATCAAACGCTTTGTTTAAATACTCTTCCCCTTCCTCAGTCATATTATTACCGGCAAGGTTCTCATAAATCCCAACATACAGTTCATAATCATCCGGGTTATATTTGACAGCATTGGCAAAATCTTTTTTTGCCGTATCCGTATCCTGCTGCTTTAGACTCAGACATCCATGCAGATAATATGCGTTGCCGTTTTCCTCATCATAATCGATCATCGCCTGATAAGTAGCAAGAGCTCCCTCTATATCTCCACCGGCATACTGTGCTGCCGCCTTATAATAGCAGATGTCGAGTTCTGTATCTGTAATCTTCCCCACACACTGGGATAGTGCGCTGTTAAAAGCAGCCACTGCACCTTCATAATCACCGGACTGCATACTGTTAATCCCAATCTTGCGGAAATCCAGTTCATCTTCTAAGCGCTCATTGGTACATCCGGTAAAAAGTGCAGCAAACAATACTGCCCCTGCAACCATGTATGGCAATCTGTGTTTCTTCATATTATAATAATTCCTTTTCCCTACAATTCTTCAAATACCAGCCGCATATCATACCACACGGCTCCCCCGTGCTTTGACATGGACTTTCCTTCATTTACAAAACCAAATCTCTCATAAAATGGAATAAGACTCTCTTTACACGTTAAAACGATCCCTTTTCGTTCCTGCTCTTTGACATCCGCGATCACGCGCTCCATGAGTTTCGACGCACATCCCATTTTCTGATACTCCGGCAGCGTTGCCACTCCAAAGATCATCTGCCACTGTCCCTCTTCACGGTGCATTGTGGCATCCTCAAACATCTCATCCCGCAGGATTGGAATATCTGTCGTCATTCCATTGATCATGCTTGCCAGTTTCCCGGAATCCTCCAGTAACCAGAAATGATTCGGGAATACGGTCAGGCGTTTTTCAAAAGAATCCTTTTCTGCTGCTTCTTCCGGTGGGAAACACCGTCTTTCCAACTCTGTGACCGCATCTATATCATTCATTGTTGCAAATCTTATGTCCATTGTTTTTGTCTCCATTTTTAATTCTTGCTGCACTTCAGTCCGCAGTGCACGTCCGTAAAATCAGAGATTTTCCGGACTGACGGGCTTTCGCCCTATCAACGAAGCAAACAATAAAAAAGTGCCTGCAAGCAGTCATTTTTTATTGTTCACTTCGTTGGCACTGCTCAATGCTTACGCACATTATACCATACCTTTTTGATGTTTTGCATTGATTTTGAAACTTTTTATGGCTATGCTATATCTAATAGTCAGATGATTCGAAAGAATCAAATATTTGCAAAGGAGGATCTGATCTTGAAATTCTTTTCCGGAAAAGAAAAAAAACATACAGCAGAATCTAATGATGATCTCATCGAACGATTGCTGCTTGAGAATTACAACCGCTACTATCATCTTGCATACAGCTATGTACATAATCCCGACGATGCCAGTGACATCGTACAAAACGGTGCTTATCTGGCGATCAAAAACAGTGCTTCCCTAAGGCAGCCGGAATATGCGGCGACCTGGATTTACCGCATCATGTTAAATGAGATTTTTCATCATTTAAAGCGGCCGGATACCATTTCTTACGAGGATTCACTGATCGCAGAGGGAAAACCGGACCAGTATCAGGACTTAGATCTTAGAACTGCGCTCGATTCTTTGTCCCCGGAGGATAAGGCGATCGTGGAACTTCGGTATTTCGAGGACTTAAAAATCGAAGATATCGCCCGCGTCTTAAATGAAAATGTCAATACCATAAAAAGCCGTCTGTACCGCAGTATGCAGAAGTTAAAACTGAAAATGGAGGTAACCGAATGAACACCAATGATTTTTATGAATTAAAAAAATCCTATGACACCTCGCAAATGCCTGAAAAAGAGGTCATAAAAATGAAAGAAAAAATGAATCAGGCGAAAGCCGAGAAGAAGAACAAACACAATAAAACCATTATCACAAGAATCTGGGTTGGCGCTGCCGCAGCGATCGCAGCGTTTGTCATCCTGCCAAATACTTCACCGAGTGTCGCCTATGCGATGGAACAGATCCCACTGCTTGGAAATTTGATCGAGGTCGTCACATTCCGCGATTACCAGTACAGCAGCGACAGAAACAACGCCGATGTCAATGTTCCAAAACTGGTACCGGAAACTGTCGCTTCCACTGAAAAAACAACGGAAGACCCGGTTGGGGAAAATTTAAAGAAATCAACCGATGAGATCAATGCGGAGATTGAAAAGATCAGCGACAGCCTGATCGCAGAGTTCAAACAGAACATGAACAACGAAGGTTATCAGGATATCATGATCAAACATGAGGTCATCAACACAACTGACGACTATTTTACCTTAAAACTGATGTGTTATCAGGCTGCCGGCAGCGGTTATGAGATGGATTATTATTACACGATTGATTTAAAGACCGGGGAACGCCTTGCGTTAAAAGATCTTTTTAAAGAGGGATCTGACTATATCACCCCGATCAGTGAAAACATCAAATCCCAGATGCGCGGTCAGATGGATGCCGATGAAAATGTCTCCTACTGGCTGGATGATACGGAAGTTCCTGAATGGAACTTTACCTCCATTAACGATGACACTTCCTTCTATATTAATGCTGACGGAAATCTCGTCATCAGCTTCAACGAGGGCGATGTCGGTCCGATGTCTATGGGTGTTGTGGAATTTACGATCCCGCACGATGTGATCGCCGATATTTTAAAATAAGAAATGTCTATGCAGTAAAGGATCCTGGCATGGTATTTAGCAGTCTCAACTTTATTTTTATTTTTTTGCCATTATTTCTGTTTGCCTATTATGTCACACCTGCTGCTTTCAGAAACAGTACGCTCTTTGCAGGGAGCATCCTGTTTTATGCAGTCGGAGTGATCAAACAGCCATATGCACTGTTTCTGTTAATGGTTCTGACCTATCTCAATTATGTGTTCGGAATCTGCCTTTATCAGATACACAATCCAAGAAAAAAGAGACTCTTTTTGACAAAAGTTATTTTTTTCGATTTTTTATGGTTGTTTTTGTTTAAATATTCCAGACATTTATCTCTGCCGCTCGGAATCAGTTTTTATACGTTCCAGCTGACTGCATATCTTTTTGATATCTATTACGGACGTATTTTACCGGAACGGGATTTTGTGACATTCGGCACTTACATCAGCATGTTCCCAAAATTAATTTCCGGACCAATTACCCCGTATGAGATGCTGCGCAGGCAGCTTCACAGCGCAAGACGCTTTCTGCCCGAAAATCTGGCGGAGGGTATGAAACTTTTTATCCGGGGACTTGGCTTAAAAGCGATTCTGGCGAATCAGTTTGGCAGTCTGTGGGCAAATGTTGGCACGATCGGATATGAAAGTATCTCCACGCCGCTTGCATGGCTTGGAATCTACGCATATTCTTTCCAGATTTACTTTGATTTTTATGGTTATTCCCTGATGGCAGCAGGTCTGGGCAGAATGCTTGGTTTTAAGCTTCCCATAAACTTTATGCACCCCTATCTCTCCACAAGCATGACAGAATTCTGGCGGCGCTGGCATATTACACTTGGACAATGGTTTCAGACCTACATCTATATTCCACTTGGCGGCAACCGCACAGGTACCTGCAAATGGATCCGCAACCTGCTTGTCGTGTGGATACTTACCGGAATCTGGCATGGCACAGAATTTCATTTTATTCTGTGGGGATTTTCCCTGTTCGTCATTGTATTGACAGAAAAACTGCTGTTGAAAAAATTGACGGACCGATACGCGCTGGCCGGACATCTTTATATGGCAGTTCTGATCCCATTGTCGTGGATGCTCTTTGGAATCAGTGATCCCGGCAGTATCGAAGTCTACACCCGGAAATTATTTCCATTTTTTTCCGCCGATGATGCCATTATTTATGTGAATGATTTCTGGAAAAATTTAAATGATTTCCGCTTTATCATCCCTGCCGGCTTCCTTTTTTCTACAAGGTTTCCGGTCCGCTTTTTAAAAAAAATCAGGGGCTCTGTGCCAGAAATTTTTGTCTATCTGGCAATTTTCTGGGCTTCTGTTTACTGTATTTACGTTGGCTCTAATGACCCATTTTTATATTTCAGATTTTAACGAAGGAACACTATGCGAAAAAAAATATCTGCCATATTGTTTTATTTTTTCTTTTTGATAAGCTGCCTTCTGATTCCACTCATTTACTTATATGTAACGTTAAACATAAATGCAGCCAAAAATACGTCCTTGTCCGTGTCTTCTATCTCCGCCGCACAAAAACAGGACACCACGACACCATCGGACACTTCCGGTACGCCATCTGACAATACAGACCGTCAGGATATCCCGGACACAGAAGTTCCGATGACAGAAATGACCACTGTTGATGCAGATTATTTCGATGACGCTTTAATGATCGGTGATTCCCGCACTGTCGGATTAAAAGAATATGGTACGTTGGGCAATGCCACCTTTTATTGTGATTCGGGTCTCAGTATCTATGATCTGGAAAACAAAAAAATTATGGTGGACGGTATCGGAAAGGTCAGTATCTCTGATCTTTTAGCCAGCCATACCTATCATAAAATATATCTGATGCTCGGCATTAATGAACTTGGCTACGATGTCACACAGACATTTGAAAAATATGCGTCGTTTGTAAATTTTCTGCAAACCATGCAGCCGGATGCGATCATTTATGTGGAAGCAAATCTTCATGTGACTGCACAGCGCTCAGACTCGGATAAGACATTCAATAATGCCAATATCAACGCCTTTAATCAAAAAATTTCGACATTAGCCGATCAACGGACCATTTATTATCTGGACATCAATGAACTTTTTGACGATGCAAATGGCAATCTCGGCACACAGTACAGCAATGATAATGCGCATCCCCTCGGAAAATACTACGCAGTATGGTGTGACTGGTTAATGGAGCACGCCGTTGTCCGTGACGGGAAATCATAACCCCTTGCACCGGTTTTAAAATTTCGTTATAATATTTCCTGCAGATTACGGGGACATGAAACAGCCTGCGCTATCTTTTGTATGACATCCCCTCAGAAACGGAGATATAGATTTATGAACAAAAAAGATATTTTAGAATTAAAACGGCGTTTTAAGAAAGATGCCTGCACTTTTACAAGACTGTGCGGCTGCTATGTGGATGCCGACCACAATAAGGTAACTTCTTTCGGGGAGACATTTTTAAATCTGGAAGATGAGGAATTTTACAAATACTTGGAGATTGCAAAAAAAGTAATGTCCGGTACGATTGGAAATAACCTTTTAGAGCTGGAATTTCCGACTGCGGAGGAAGCTGCCGGCGGCAGACAGCAGTTTTTGATGGGACTGCGCGAGAGTGCCTTAAAAAATGATGATCTGATGGAAGCATTTTATGATCTTGTCATTGACAGCTACGACTACGTCGGAAACTATCTGATCCTTGTATTTCACGATGCCTACGACGTTATGACAAAGACTTCTGACAACAACAAATTAGACGAGTCCGAGGAAGTTTACGAGTATCTGCTCTGCGCGATCTGCCCGGTCAACCTGACCAAACCGGGACTTGGCTACCGTGAGGATGAAAACCGTATCGGACTGCGTATCCGCGACTGGGTCGTTGGAGCTCCGGACACCGGATTTGTTTTCCCTGCTTTTACCGACCGGAGCACTGATATCCACTCTGTCATGTTTTACACCAGAGACACCAAGACACCGCACTCCGAATTTATGGAATCCGGTCTTGGCTGTGGCTCTAAATTTACAGCTACCGAACAGAAACTTACGTTCCAGAGCATTGTAAAAGAAGTCATCGGTGAAGATGATGACGAAAGCGATGCCATTTTCATGGATATCCAGGACAACTTAAATGACCTGATCCCGGTCGCTTTAGAAGATGAACCAGAACCGGAACCGGTTCCTGTCACAAAGAGCACAATCTCTTCCGTACTCGCAGAGAGCGGTGTGACCGAAGAACAGGCAGCTGTGATCGAACAGACCTATGAAAATGTATTTGGAGAAGAAGTCCCGGTCGCAGAACATTTAGTAGATCCGAAACTGGTGGAGGCAAATGCCAGACGCAAAGAAAAATTAGAGTTGGTACAGCAGGTTGAAAATTTGAAACAGCAGTTAGAAGAAACACGCACTCTTCCGGTAGAAGAATCTGACGGGGATGACGTCCCGGCAGTCAAAACCTATGATGTCATTCTGCGTGTCAAACCGGAAAAAGTCGATCAGATCCACTCTCAGGTTATCGACGGTCAGAAATGCCTTGTCATCCCGATGGACGAGGATGAACATGCTGCCGTTAACGGCGTGAACACGACGATCTGACAGTTACATAACAATCCCTTCTAAAAAAGGTGGACAGCTTCCAGAATTGATCCCAGGATCAAATTTCTGCCAGCTGCCCACCTTTTTTCTGACGATCCGTCTGTCTGTACACTCACTATCCGGTCAAATCCCTTCCTTACGAAAGTCTCTCTCTGATATAATCTTCCATCTTTTCCCTCGGTACTCCAAGTGTCAGCGACAACTCACCATACAGTCCATTTTCGGCCGCTTTCATATAGCGTTCATCCACTGCAGTTGCTTTCTTTCCCTGTGCCAACCGCTCTTTTTTCCGCTGATACAAAGTCTTTACAATGCTCACCCATGCATGATAATCACAGGTACGGAGTGCCTCTTTGTATGTTTCCTCACGCTGTTTGTCATCCGGCACCCACAGAAGTTCAATCTGCGGTAATTCGTCAATCAGCCTCTCTGCCTCTTCTTTTGAAATCGTTCTGCGCATTATAATCTTTTCACTGTCCGTCGGAACATAAATAGTCCCATTCTTATCTCCGACCGGGGCTAAAACGTAATACAGCTTCTCTTTGTCTGCTCCCGACATATCAATATGGGTAATATCCCTGATCTGACAGACACCTTTCGCGCCACACACAACATATTCTCCGATTTCAAACATTCTTCTGATTCTCCTTTCTCCAGTTTCCATTTTAAACGATAACATACAGGTAATTCTCCACCCAGTATTTTTACTATATCATTATTTTCCCCAAAAAGTCAGCAAAATAAGCGTTTTCAAATTATTTTTGTGAAAACTGCAACACATCCTGCTGTACCATATTAGACATATTTCACACAAAACGGGCGGCACAAAACTTTATGCCGCCCGTTCGTGATCCCTGATTTTTCCCTCAATGCCGATACCAGAGGATTATCGCATCTCAGGTCATGTGTCCGTATGTTTCAGGTTTTCAATTATTTAACTTTTACTTTGAATGTTACTTTCTTACCATCTGCTGTCTTAGCTGTGATCTTTACAGTGCCTGCTTTCTTAGCTGTGATCTTACCGCTCTTGCTGATGGTTGCTACTTTCTTATTTGAAGTAGTCCATTTGATCTTCTGGTTTCCGGAAGTAACTTTCTTGCCCTTTGCATCTGTTACAGTTGCTTTTACAGTTGCTTTCTTACCTTCCTTTAAGGTATAGGTCTTACCTGTTACAACCTTCTTGCCTACTTTTAATACAACTTTCTTGGTTGCCTGTTTTACAGTTACCTTAACAGTTGCTTTCTTGCCATTTGCTGTCTTAACTGTGATGGTTGCTTTACCATTTCCTTTTGCAACGATCTTACCGTTCTTATCTACAGTTGCAACTTTCTTATTGGAAGATTTCCATGTAACAGTCTTATCTGTTGTGTTTGTCGGATTTACTGTTGCTTTTACTGTCTTAGATGCACCGATAGAAGTTAAAGTTACTTTGCTTGCGCTCAGTTTTACAGAATCAGCTTTTACTGTTGAAACAGTTACTGCGATTGTTGCTGTCTTGCCGTTTGCTGTCTTAGCGGTAACATTTGCAGTTCCTTCTGCGATTGCATAAACCACACCATCAGATGTAACTTTTGCTACTGCTGTGTTGTCGGAAGACCATGTAACATTCTTATCTGCTGCATTTGCAGGAGCTACTGTTGCGCTGACCTGTCTGGATTCACCAACATTGATCTTTAATGCAGTTGTGTTTACAGTTACACCTGTTGCTGCTACTGCATTTACAGTTAATGTTCCATCTACTACTGATGTTACATCGTAGTTTTTCTGATCTTCTACAGTTGCACGGATCTTATATGTACCAACTGCTAAGTTCTTTGTTGACTGAACAGCTTTTCCATCTGTACCTAATACTGCATAAGTAACTTTTGCAGTATCTTTGCCAAATAAACCTTTTACGGTTCCGTCAAGTGCTGCTTCCTGACCCTGCTCGATCGTTACATCTTTTGCAGTTACGGAAAGAGGAGCTTTTGCAACATTTACATTTGCTTTTAATGTTACCTTTGTATCTGTTGTGTAGTTTGGATCAACAACTGAAACAGCTACCTCTTTGCTTGTATAGCTTCCAGCGTCTGCTACTGTGTTATCAACAAATGCAAAATCTAACGCTGCATCAATCTCTGTGTCATTGTAAATGATCTTAGCATCGCTTAACTTCTGACCATAAGTAGCATCCTCAACTTTAAGATTCTTGGAATTTAATCCGGTGATCTCTTTCTGAGCTACTTTGATATCACCGATCTCATAGCTTGTTGTCTCTTTTCCGGCTGTAACCTCTAAGTAGATTCTGTATGTACCAGCATCTAAGTTACCAAGGCTTTCGGAAATTGTTCTTCCACTCTTGAACAGGAAAGCTTCATCTTCATTTACGGATTTCTTTGTGATGTCTTTTGCTTCACCTAAAGACGGTTTATTTGCTACTGTAGTAACCTGTTTGTAATATACACGATAAGCGGAAACATCATCTGCAGTAACCTTTGCGATAGCCTTTACTGGATAGGTTACAATTAACTGGACAGATTTTTTAAGGTCATATAATCTATAATAA
>OHZJ01000872.1_pt1 | contig 12293 bp, 10 predicted proteins | sample 1580411 | NCBI WGS metagenome assembly OHZJ01 (sample SAMEA3882519, study PRJEB24775) | human gut metagenome | biome: human-associated habitat; feature: intestine environment; material: feces | place: Netherlands | collected 2009/2010 | reverse complement strand
TTTTCAAAATTTGCCAACCTCTTCCCTTCCATCGTTACGGGATCGGTCATCACAACTATTGGTTTGACCCTTATCCCTGTCGCTATCGGAAATATGGGGAACAACGTTGACTAACCAACTGGTCAAAGCCTCTTCCTTGCAGCTATCACGATTCTTATCATCCTTTTGGTTAATATTTTTACCAAAGGATTTATCTAATCAATCTCAATCTTAATTGATTTGGTTATAGGTACTGTTATCGCAGCAAGCATGGGCTTAGTTGACTTCTCACCGGTAGCTGCGGCACCTGTTGTCCATGTGCCAACACCATTCTACTTCGGAATGCCTAAATTTGAGTTGTCATCAATCATCATGATGTGTATCATCGCTACTGTGTCAATGGTTGAATCAACCGGGGTTTACTTGGCGCTTTCTGACATTACCAAAGACCCAATTGATAGCACTCTCCTCCGTAACGGCTACCGAGCTGAGGGTATGGCTGTTCTCCTTGGTGGACTCTTCAATACCTTCCCATACACAGGTTTCTCTCAAAACGTTGGTCTTGTGAAGTTATCAGGCATTAAGAAACGCTTGCCAATCTACTACACAGCTGGCTTCCTTGTTCTTCTCGGACTCCTTCCTAAGTTTGGTGCCTTGGCTCAAATCATCCCAAGCCCAGTACTTGGTGGTGCTATGCTAGTCATGTTCGGTTTTGTTTCTATTCAAGGGATGCAAATCTTGGCACGTGTTGATTTTGCTAACAACGAACACAACTTCTTGATTGCTGCGGTATCAATCGCTGCAGGGGTTGGTCTTAACAATAGCAACCTCTTCAACAGTTTACCAACAGCTTTCCAAATGTTCTTTTCAAACGGTATCGTGGTCGCAAGCTTACTTGCCATCGTCCTCAATGCCATTTTGAACCATAATAAAAAAGAAAAATAACACAAGAACACCTGAGTCGCTTTACTTAGGTGTTTTATCATGCAATAAAACATATTGAATCCAAGTCATATCTATAGTACAATGAAAATATAAATGTTTGAAAAATTAATTTAGAAAGGAGAATAGAATGCACGAAACACATTCTCTCCGTGAGCGATTTCTTGTTTTCTTCAAGATTTTTGTGCCCATACTAATCTATCAGTTCGCCAACTTCTCGGCAGCCTTTGTGGACACTACCATGACTGGTCAATACGATGCCCTACACTTGGCGGGTGTAGCCATGGCAACGAGTTTATGGAGTCCTTTTTTTACCTTCTTAACAGGTATCGTCTCTGCCTTGGTTCCGATTATCGGGCACCATCTAGGGGCAGGTCGCAAGGATCGAGTAGCTCCAGATTTCTATCAATTTCTCTATATGGCTTTAGGTCTATCACTGATCCTCTTTGCCCTCGTTTTTATGGGGGCACCCTTAGTTCTGGGACACTTAGGTTTGGAACCTGTGGTCAGAAAGGTAGCCCTTGGTTACCTACGCTTTTTGAGCCTTGGAATTATTCCCCTTCTGCTCTTTAGCGTGGTTCGCTCCTTTCTTGATGCGCTTGGCCTCACGCGCCTTTCCATGTACCTCATGCTTTTGCTTCTACCACTAAATGGTTTCTTCAATTTTCTCCTCATCTATGGCATCGCTGGTCTACCAGAGTTGGGGGGATCCGGAGCAGGTCTGGGAACTTCATTGGCTTACTGGGCTCTTTTCCTTATTTCCATCGCAGTTATCAGAAAGCATAAGAAAGTTAAACCCTACCAGATTGAAAAAATCCAACCCCTTGATAAGACGGCTCTGCTTGATGCACTGAAACTAGGCCTCCCCATTGGTGGAACGGTCTTTGCGGAGGTCTCCATCTTCTCAGGCGTTGGTCTAGTTATGGCTAAGTATCCATCCCTAGTCATTGCCAGTCATCAGGCGGCCATGAATTTCTCAAACCTCACGTATGCCTTTCCTCTCAGTGTTTCCAGTGCAATGGCTATCATTATTTCTTATGAATTTGGAGCTAAACGCATGGATGCGGTTAAGAGCTATAGCAAACTAGGACGTCTAACTGCCTTAGTTTTTGCTGGCTTTACCTTGTTCTTTCTCTATTTCTTGAGATATGATTTAGCTGAACTCTATGGACATGAACCTGAGTTTTTGAGAATGACAACCGTTTTCATGACCTATAGCCTCTTCTTTCAAGTATCGGATGCCTTTGCGGCTCCACTTCAAGGAATTCTGCGTGGCTATAAGGACACCAAGGTCCCTTTCTATCTCGGTGTCTTGTCCTACTGGGGCTTGACCTTTCCTGTTGGTTATCTTCTTGAAAAAGTTGCTGGACTGGGTCCATATAGTTACTGGATTGGCCTGATTGCCAGTCTTATCGTCAGTGGTCTTTGTTACCAATGGCGCCTAAATAGAATCGTCAAACGCTACGAATCACATCATTAATATACCTTAAACAGTCTAGTTAGACTGCTTTTTCTCTGCTCAAAACTTGATAATAAAGAAAAAGCCTCCTTCATATTGAAAACAAATAAACTGTTGTCAATGTACAGAAAGTTTCTTTTATGAGTGATTAGTTATATTCAGATTTTCCTGCTTATTGCCAAACTGGATCCATTAATGAAAGCATAGATGTTTAATATTGAAAAAGGTCAATTTTTGTCCTGAATGGTTAGGTGATATTTTATGTTAGATTTAAAAGGCTTTCCTTAATTTCTTTTACATGCAAAAGAGGTTGGTAGCAAGGGACTCCAACCTCTTTAGTTATGACATGATTCTGCTAAAAACATCTCTTAAAACTCGTGACTAGTCAATCTACTTGGTCAAGTAAGTAGGCATAGCCTTCTTTTTCCATATCAGCTTTAGGCACAAATCGCGTTGCTACACCATTGATACAGTAGCGTAACCCCCCCTTGTCACTTGGCCCATCTGGAAAGACATGCCCAAGATGAGAATCTCCTACACGACTACGAACCTCAATACGATCCATATTGTGAGAATGGTCTTCTTTGTAGTTGGCAACCTCGGGACTAATAGGACGAGAGAAACTTGGCCAGCCACAGGCTGAATAAAACTTGTCCCTAGATGAAAAGAGAGGCTCACCGGTCACTACATCAACATAAATCCCTGGTTCAAAATGATTCCAAAGTGGGCTTGTAAAGGCTCGTTCTGTTCTATTTTCTTGGGTCACAGCATAGGCTTCTGGACTCAGACTTACTTTAAGTTCCTCCTGACTTGGCTTGTGATAAGAACTTGAATCAATAACAGGGTTAACGGCTTGATTAACATTAATATGGCAATAGCCATTAGGATTCTTCTTGAGATAGTCCTGATGGTATTCCTCAGCAGGAATAAAGTGCTGAAGTGGCAACAACTCAACCGCCAAAGGCTGATCATATTGCTCAGACATTTCTTGGAAAACTTTCTCGATGATTGGCAGGTCATTTACATCAGTATAGTAAACACCCGTACGGTACTGGGTTCCCACATCATTCCCCTGTTTGTTTTTGCTTAGAGGATTGATGATACGGAAAAAATGTAGCAGAATCTCTCGCAATGTCACCTTGCCAGCATCATAGGTCACCTGAACAGTCTCAGCATGTCCCGTCTGACTGATGAGCTCATAACGAGTCGTCTCACTACTACCATTAGCATAACCCGAAACCGCATCTAACACACCAGGCACACGAGAGAAGTACTCTTCCACACCCCAGAAACAGCCACCAGCAAGATAGATCACATGATTATTTGGATTTGACATTTTTAGCACTCCCTTCACTAGATACTTGCATCTCCACGCTTTAAGTGTAACACTTTTTGGGAGATTTCGCACTTATGGTGACTTGGAGAGAAAAAAATCCATCACAATTGTGATAGGATTCATTTTTATTCCATTTTATTCCATTTCGAAGCTTTCGCTCTTAATCTTATCTGGTAAAACAAGGGAGAGGAGAATGAACAAGATAGCTGGAATCAACCATGGCAGTGATGCTCCCGATAATGGAAGGAAGTTAATGATGGCATTAAGTCCTGCAAGTTTGAACTGACTGCCAATTACACTAAGCAAAGCGATAAGTGTCACTACAGTAACTGTAATTTGCATACCAGGTTTAGACAAGGCTACAAACTTATTAGCAATTACAATCATAACAATTGTGATTGTAATTGGGTAAAGAATCAAAAGTACTGGTACTGAGAAAGCAATGATATTATTAAGTCCCAAATTGGCAATCGCAAATCCAATAAGAGTAAAGACAATAGCATAGGTTTTGTATGAGACTTGTGGGAAGGCCTTATTAAAGAACTCACCGGTCGCCACAATCAAGCCTGCTGTTGTCGTAAAGCACGTCACTGTTACCATAACTGCTAGGAAAATCTGTGAAATCGGACCAAAGATAGCCTGTGTTGCACTCGATAGAACTGCTGCTCCAAGGTTAGCACCTTCTCCCAAAGTTGATGTATCAAGTGGGAAATGGTTACCCAAGAATGCTAGACCTAAGTATAAACCTGAGAACATCAATCCAACCAGAATACCTACAATCCAAATGGTTGAGATGTACTCTTTTTTAGATTTAAAGCCTAATTGATTGAGGGTTACTACTGCCACCACACTAAAGGCTACCGAAGCCAAGGCATCTAAAGTATTGTACCCTTCCAAGAAACCATTACCAAAAGCTGAGGCTTTATAAGCTTCTGTTGCAGTATGTGTGCTATGACCACCATATTTAAAGGCACCAACTACAATCAAAATAACGATTAATAGGGCAAAAATAGGAGTCAGGATTCGACCAATACTATCTAAAATCTTAGAAGGATTCATTGCAATCCATAAAGCCAAGGCAAAATAAACGGCTGTGAAGGCAAGTAACCATAGACTAGTATGACTATTACCAAGCATTGGTTCAATACCAATTGAAAAAGCTGTTGCTGCTGTCCTTGGAATGGCAAAGAATGGTCCAATAGACAAGTAAAGCACCGACAAGTATAGCAAGGCAAACTTAGGTGAGATTTTTTGAGAAATCTCATGAATATATCCCTTCGGATTCAGAGTCCCAATAATAAGTGTTAGAATTGCAATTCCGACACCAGATAGAACAAAACCGGCAATAGCTAGCCAGAAATGACCTCCAGATTCAAAGCCTAGCTGAGGTGGGAAAGTTAGGTTTCCCGCTCCGAAGAACATACCAAACAGCAAAAGGGCTGTAAGGCCTCCTTTTTTTAACATAAGTTACTCCAATCTAAAACAAAACATGACGTTTCAAAAGGAAACGGCTTGTTCATTAATACTTTTAGTTAACTTAATTAGTATGACATGATTAATTTGGAATTTCAAGCTATTGAAACTTATCCACAAAGGTTTTTAAAATTTCAAATATTCTGCCTGATTGGATGAAAAAACGAGACAAGATTCTCATCTCGTCTCGTTTAACGACTTAAATTATGGGTGACTAACAATTAGCTCAAGATTTCCCTCGATTTCCCAAGCTTGAACATCGCTTGGTAGAATGAAATGACCTCCTTTGGCAATGTCGTAATCTTGCCCGTCTACGTTAAGGCTTCCTTGACCATCAAGCACACTAAACAAACTGTAATCAGCAGTCTTTTCAAAATCAGCCTTACCTGAAATTTCCCATTTGTAAACAGCAAAGAAATCACTTGCCACTAAGAGCGTTGATTTGAGATCATCTACTTTTGTTGTAACTGGGCGACTGTTGGCAGGTTCACCGATAGTAAGCGCGTCGATAGATTTTTCTAGATGGAGATCACGCAAATTGCCTTGGTCATCCTTACGGTCAAAATCATAAACACGATAAAGTCGTATCACTAGATTGTTGTGTTTCAAGAACCATGATACCTGCACCAATAGCATGCATGGTACCACTTGGTACATAGAAGAAATCTCCTGCTTTAACTGGAACCTTGGTCAAGAAATTTTCCCAATCCTTACTTTCAATTTGCTGGCGCAATTCTTCTTTTGATTTAGCATTGTGACCATAAATGATTTCTGCACCTGGTTCAGCGGGAATGATATACCAACACTCTATTTTACCAAGCTCACCTTCATGTTCAAGTCCATAAGCATCATCTGGGTGGACCTGAACTGAAAGCCAATCATTGGCATCCAAAATCTTCGTCAAAAATGGGATATGACAACATTTTAGATATCTTCATCACTGAATATGATAAAGGAAACATTAATGTCGTGACTTATTAGACAAATCACTTGCATTACGGTCTAAGATTTTCTACAATGGTTTCATCATAAAAAAGGAGGTACTATCATGGGTATCGAAGATAAATTGAATCAAGCTAAAGGAGCTCTTAAAGAGGGTGCTGGTAAACTGACTGGCGATAAAAAGACTGAAATCGAAGGTGCGGTTGAAAAAGTTGTAGCAAAAGCAAAAGACGGTATCAAATATGTTAAAGAAGGCGTTGATGATGCGGTTGAAGTCCTTAAAAATAGCTTTAAAAAATAAGACAAAAAAGAAGTTTTCAAGCCATTTGGCAAGAGAACTTCTTTTTTATTTTTTCTAAACTGAAATTACTTACGAGAACGCTTGCTTCCTTTAAGTGCAAATGATGTTTCATAAGTACAGCTCCTAATGCACCTAATCCCAAGCTACTCACATCACCAGTATCTGGTAAAGTTGAATTATTTACTTGGCTACTTTGTGAACTTTTAGCAGACTGGTTAGCCTTAGAGCTTTTATTTTATTTTTGAACAAGATTAGTTTGTACAACTGAGCTACCCAAAATTAAGCTAGCGACTAGGACTGCCCCAACTTTTTCCCGTTTTGATGATTTCTTAATGGCATAACGTTCTTGTGTTTGTTTGGTATGTTTGTATGTCATCTATTAAACCTTCTACTTACTTTTGCGATGACTCTATTAAACACGAGAAAACTAAGACAAGGCCTAAATAAACGTTAATCTTTACTTAAAGTAAAAAAGTCCCCAAAATATTGAGAACTTTCAATCTCTAGGATAGACCAGTCTAAATTTTTCCAAAACAACTTGGCTTTCCTAACTAAAATTCAATCCGGCCTCATGCAACCATTTGCTAAAGAGGTCCTCATGAATCTTTTGCCAGTAAGCTAGGATTCAATCTCCTTCACCTTCTTTGTATGGTCAACGCTAACTTGTTTAAAAGGAAGAACCACAATTTTAGTTGTTTCAATAATACAAACGGCATTTTACTTGGGCAATGGGGCCTAGCTAACTGCAAACAAGTCGACAGGTGAGCTAATTACTGTCTTTTGTCCCATCAAAACCAAATTGTGAGCTAGTCTGTCTCTACTTCAAATATCAAAAATGGTAGGCCAAAAGGGCTCTACCATTCTCATCTTAATACTTAGAATGTTTGTAACCATAAAAGGCATAAATAGCCGAACCAATTAGCACTGCTATGCCAAAGGCTGACCAGGTTTGCCAACTGTACTGACTCATAAATGAGAGACAGACGATGATGGAAAGGATTGGTAAGACAGGAACAAATGGGACCTTGAACTCATCCTTCTGTGGCAAGCCCTTGTCTTTACGAAGAATGATAAGAGCAATAGCCAAGAGGACCAAATAAGCCAAAGTCGAAATATTAACCAAGGATGCCATATTAGCCAAAGAAAAGATGCCTGATGAGATGGCAGAAAGGATTCCAGTCAAAAGTGTCGCATAATGTGGAACCTTATGGGTCTTTGAAACCTTTTGAAAAGTTTGTGGAAGAAATCCATCACGCGCCAAGCTATAAACCATGCGACTAAGGGCATAGGCCATGGAAATACATACGGTAATCAAGGTCATAATGGCAACTACCGATACATAATTGGCTGCCCAAGACACACCAATATAACGAAGGGCATAAGCTACGGCATCGTCAACATTTAACTTGGTATAGTGGACAACTCCCGTCAAGACTAATGAAACCACTGCATAAAGTGAAGCGACGATAATCAAAGCGAGAACTATACCTCGAGGAACATTCTTTTGTGGTTCCTTAATCTCATCTACTGTCATAGAAATGGATTCAAATCCAAGAAAACCAAAGAACATGAGAGAAGCACCTGCCATAATCCCCGTCTTCCCACCATAAATTTGGCCGAAGCCAAATGGTGCAAAGTTAGCCCAGTTGTCCGGATTCAGATGGAAAAGACCAACTAGGATGAAAACCGCCAAGGCAGAGAACTTAAGCACTACTAGGAGTGAGTTCAAACGAAGGACTTGTTTGGAATCCATGAGGAGAAGAGCCGTCACAAGCACCAAAACCAAGACTGGCAATAGGTCAATATAGGTCCCCTGACTCGGATTAAAAGGGCCACTGATAGCCTTGGGGAGCTGTAGACCAAAGCTTGCCAAGAGCCCCTTGAGGTAGGCTCCCCAACCAGAGGCAACACTAGACACGGCGTTCATGAAAACGATCATTGTAAGCCATCCGCCCATCCAAGCAGGGTACTCACCCCAAGAAGCATAGAGATAACCATAAACACCACCAGCGGATGGATAGCGTGAGGCAAACTCAGCAAAGAAAATCGCCGACATACCCACACAAACGGCTGAAATCAAAACCGAAATAATCAGGGCTGGACCTGCCAAGGTTGATGCCGCGGTACCAGTAATCGTAAAGATTCCTGTCCCAACCATGGCACCGATTCCCAGAAGGACTACATCCCTAAGGGTCAGATGCCGTTTCATCTCGGTTTGAGACAAACCAACATCCTTTTTACGAAAAATACTCATTTTTATACTCCATTTTCTGAGAAATACCGCACTATTATACCATACTGCAAGACAAAAATAGAGCTATTTCTGTGTTTTTATACCTCTATTAATAAAAAACATATCAAGATTAAGATTTCGTAACAAGTATTTTCTAACGTGTGCCCTATATCTATCAAAAACCGACTGCTCAAAACTTTGCTTTAGTTGTCCATTATTCTGCAGTTTTAGTAAATTGGGATCATTTAAATTTTTAGAAAAGGCTATGGAAAGGTTACCAATTGCGTTTGATTCTTCTAATGAAAGATGTTAGAAAAGTGGCATTAAAAGGAAAAGGGTAACTTTTATGGAAAATAAAGTTCAATTTAAACTTCATAAAGTGAAGATACAATGGGTTACCATTGCCGTGTCTGGTTTGGCATTTTGTGCCTCTTTGATTGGAGTTAGTGTCTCTGCCGACGAGCAGGCAACAAATCCATTAAGCTCAGCTAACACAGCTGAGAGCGTCAGCCAAAATCCAGATCTTGTCGTCACAGAAACAACTGTAGCTACGACAAAAGCTAATCAAGTCGCAACCAATCATACAACTGATTCAACTGCTACTGTTACAGCTGATAAGCAGCCAGTCCTTAAAGAAGACCAACAAGCAAGTAGCACTTACAATTTGGCTAGCATCGAAACAAGAACTGCTACTTCAAATTCAGAAGTAGCTAGCTCAGCTACTGACGTAAACAGTCAAGTACCAGAATCTGTTGAAACTGCTGTCGTTTCTGGTGGTCATTTCAAGAGCGATGCTGATGGCAACTGGTACTATCTCAAAGACGGGAAAAATCTGACTGGTGCTCAAAACGTTGACCATTTCGACCTTTATTTCCACGAGAATGGCAAGCAGGCCAAGGGGGAAATTGTCACTGAAAATGGACAATTTTTCTACTATGACCAGGACAATGGACGTAAGGTAACAAATACCTCTATCAACATCGATGGTCAAACCTACAATGCAGATGCCCAATGACGTCTAACACCTGTTCTTCCTGAAACTAACAAACGCAACCAGTTTATCGAAGATAATAACCACAACTGGTATTACCTTGGAAAAGATGGCAAACCCGTCACTGGTGCTCAGAACATTGATGGCATTAACCTCTACTTCCACGAAGATGTTAGACAAGCTAAAAACGAAATCGTCACTATTGATGGTGATAGCTACTATTTCGATAAAGACAATGGGCGTCGTGTAACAGGTCGACAAGCTCTTGACAACGTCAACCATAAATACTTTGGTTTTTACTACTTCGACAAAGATGGCAAGATGGTCAAAGATGACTTCGTCACCGAGAATGGCGATCTTTACTACTTTGATGCTACTGGCAATCAACCTAATTTTGTCTTTGTTTCAGATAAAGCTAGTCATTGGTATTACATGAGGTACTTCAAGGCAACTAAAGGTTTCTCAGCCCTATTTGGTTTCGATGCCGAATTCCTAGACCGTAGCCAATCCGACTATAAGACAAGCGTGCATAACCTGAACGGCCAACAGTATTACTTTGATACTAAGACTGGTATCATGGTAACCAATCGCTATGTTTCTGACGATCAGGGGAATTGGTATTACTTTGGCAAAGATGGTAGAGCGCTTCACGGTTTTCAAACAGTGGACGGTAACCTTCATTACTTCAATGATAGTGGCCAACAAGTCAAAGGTGACTTTCTTTACTACAATAACGATATTTACTATTTCGATAAGGATAATGGAAATCCAGTAACTAACCAATTCGTTAATAGAGATGATGCTTGGTACTATTTCGAAGCTGATGGTAAAGCCATCTCTGGTTTCCAAACCATTAACGGACAGAACCTATGTTTCCACGAATATGGCGTTCAAGCCAAGGGACAATTGGTTACTGTTGACGGCAAAACCTACTACTTCGATCCAAATACAGGTGACAAGTGGGTTAATCGTTCACTTACCTTAAACGGTACGGTCTATAACTTTGACAATAATGGTGTGGTAACCACTAAAGCTGACCAAACCACACATCAAAACCAATTTGTTAAGGGTACCGATCAAGAATGGTACTACTACGATGCTAACGGCAAAAAGGTCACTGGTTTCCAAACCATTAACAAGGACCTCTACTACTTTAACAATAAAGGCGCCAACAAGTTCGAGGAGGTATTTTCAACCTAGGTGAAAACTACTACGTCGCCAACAAAGATACTGGTGCTACCCTTCGTAATGCCTTTTATCACGATACATCAACTGGCCCTTATGGCAACTTCTCTGAAAAAATCTATTACGCTGGCAATGACGGTGCCTTCAAGACAGGCTGGTTAGAAGTCAACGGTAACCGATACTACGCTAGCGACTATTCTGATGACGATACCCCCAAAGGAAACCTTTACACAGGAGTCATCAGCTCACAACTCTTTAGTCCAGATGGGAAACTCTTGACAAACGGTCTCTAGCCTGAATTCAAGCGTACTGGTGAAAATGCTTATGAGCTTGAGGGTGTCTATGTCACAGATACTAACGGTAATATAAAAGAAGGTCCTTATCAGTATGATGGTAAGGTTATTGGGTCTAAATATAGTAGCATCCGCCAATCACAATGGTCAACTTTTGATGAATGGAACATTCTTAATGGACACCTCTACCACTTCGACTCAATGCCAATGACCTTCACAGCCCCAAATGGCCAAAAAGTGACCACAAACGTTGCCATTACAACAACTAACAAAGCCCTTACCTATCGAGGTGTGACCTTTAATTTTGATGCCAAGGGTATTGATGCGACAAAAGAAAAAGCCATCCACTTTGACCAATTGCAAACGGATCCTAGCGGTACAAGTTATCTCTATAAAAATGGTCAAAAAGTCACTGGTTTGAAGACCTTTGATGGCGTCAGTTACTATTTCTATGAAGATGGTCGTCAAGCCAAAGGAACAGAGGCTACAATTAACGGTAAAACTTACCAATTTGACCAATTGACTGGTATCATGACACGCAACGCCTTTTCAAAATCATACAATTATGAAGGCTCTCCACGCTATCCATACTACCCAACACGCTACTATGGCAACGACGGAGCTGCTCTTACCGATTGGCAAACCATCGACGGCAAAGACTACTACTTCCTAGCTAGTGGCAACCTTGAAACAGGACGTTTTGTCATAGGATACAGAGCCTACAATACTGATGACAATGGCGTAGTTGCTGACCGCAAGGGTGAACCTGCCTATCGCAATCGTATTCTCTACGATAAGGGTGACAACTATTACTACAATGACAAAAGTGAGAAAGTTACCGGCTTCCAAGAATTTGACGGAAAAGTCCTCTACTTCGACGCTGAAGGCAAACAAGTCCTCGGACGCTTTGTCACAGTTGATAACTACACCTATTATTTCGACCCTAAAACAGGGGAAAGATACACTAACCGCTCTGTCCTCATAGATGGTAAAATCTATACCTTCGATAAAGATGGACATGTGGTGTCTTAAGATGAGATGAAACCAAGACTTATGTCTTGGTTTTTTTGACACCAAAATGATAGGCTAGGAGGACTCTAGTATTGTACTGACCCCAAAAAGTTAGACAACTAATTTATCCAAAGGATTTAGTTCTGTA
>OHZJ01000868.1_pt1 | contig 12376 bp, 8 predicted proteins | sample 1580411 | NCBI WGS metagenome assembly OHZJ01 (sample SAMEA3882519, study PRJEB24775) | human gut metagenome | biome: human-associated habitat; feature: intestine environment; material: feces | place: Netherlands | collected 2009/2010 | reverse complement strand
TTTCACCCACCTATGAGCAAGCTCATGTGGGCTTAGACCTTTTGACCCTGGCATCCTTATATGCATTGTCAATATAAGTACATACGAATTCCGCGATCAGCTCTATGCAGCCGTTCACGTCACTCATGTCTGCCACCTCTGCAGCCGTATGCATATTGCGGAGCGGAACCGACACTAATACCGTGGGAACTCCCTGGTTCGAGAAATGAATCTGGTCCGCATCTGTATAGCTCAGGCGGCTGGCCGCCTCTCTCTGTGTCGGGATACCTATTTTCTCTGCGCATTCCACCATGCGGTCATTGAGTCCCTTCACTACGATCGGACTGTTACACAGCACCGGACCTCCACCCAGGAGAACATCTCCCGCTTCTGCCGGATTGGATAGTCCGCTGTAATCTGTACAATAGGTCACATCCACCACAATAGCCAAGGTCGGCTGAATCCGTGTGCTCGCCCAGTAAGCGCCATTTTTTGTGGTCTCTTCTCCTACTGTAGCTGCCGCGTACACGCCTGCGCTGCACCCTTTTTCCTGCGCCCGCCTGAGTGCTTCCATAATAATAAATACACCGATCCTGTCATCCAGTGCACGGGCCGTGATCCGTCCGTTGATCAGTTCTCTCATTCCTGTATCCGGCACAATGGTATCACCTAAGGCTACATACCTTGCAGCCTCTTCCTTAGACGTGGCACCAATATCGATCAATAAATCTGCCGCCTTCAGGTCATTTTTCTTATACAGCTCTCTATAGCCTTCCACAGCTCCATATACAATTCCCTTCCCTGTCAGGATCTGCACCTTCTGCCCCGGATAAGTGGCCGGAATAATCCCTCCGCGTTCAATCGCCTGGATTCTTCCCGATTCCGTAATTCTTGTAACAAGCAGACCAATTTCATCTGCATGGGCCGAAAGCATGATCCGGACGGGACTGTCCGGATTTGCAATGCAGATCACATTTCCCATCTCATCGGACCGAATCTCATCTGCATATTGTCCCATATATTCCTTCAGTACTTTCTGTCCGGATTCCTCACAGCCCGAGACAGATATCTGATTTAATAGCTTCCTTAAAAATTGCTGATCCATGTTTACGTCCTCTGTTTCAATTCTTTTACACTGTCACGGATATACAGTCTGGCAGGCAGTGTAACCTTCATGCACAATTCACGCTCTTCATTCAGACGCTCCTCCAGCATATGAACCGCATATTCTCCCATATATTCCATCTGCACCTTCACGGTTGTGAGTGGCGGGATCATATATTTAGCAGTGGGGATGTCATTAAATCCGATAATGCTGATGTCCTCCGGGATCTTCAGCCCGATCTCATATGCTGCCTTATAACAGCCTGCTGCCATGGAATCATTGGCTACAAATATGGCTGTCGGCATATCCTCCAGCTCATGCAGCTCCTTGAACAGCCGGTCACCATACTTGGCATAGCACAGCCCTGTCTTGATATACTCCGGCCGGTACAGACCCTTTGCCATCAAATAGTCTTTTACGGCAATGGTACGTCCATCTTCTATTGCTCTGCCGTCTGCATCCGTCTCTGCACACCCGATAAAGCCAATCTTGGTATGCCCTTTTTCTACAAAATAATCTAATACCTCAATCACAGACTGCCTGTAATCTACCACTATAGAATCAAACTTCTGAATATTGGCATCCGCATCTATAAATACCGTTGGTTTATTCCAGGACTCTATCTTCCTGAACATGCTTTCGCTAAATGTTCCGGTACATATGATTCCATCCACTTTATTGATCGCTTCTATCGTAGATTCCATAGTGAGCGGGATCTTTTTGCATTCTTCTTCTGCCAGTTCATTCTCAACAGCCAGACGAATACACAGATAATAGGGATCATTCAACTCTTCTGCCGGTGAATATGTGTACAGCACTCCCACCTTTAATCTCTTTTTTCTTTTTTTCTGAGACTTTAATTCATACTCCATCTGCTCTGCAATCTCAAAAATCCTTTGTTTTGTTTCTTCCTGGGCATTCAATGTCTCATCATGATTCAAAACTCTGGAAACAGTCGCAATTGATACGCCTGCTCTTGCAGCAATCTCTTTAATCGTTGCCATATCCACACCTCTATATCTTTGTATTTCGCCTGACTGTTACTGACCGCAGCTGCGCATCAGTATCACATATGTCCGCTTTATTCTGTGATCTTCAAAAGATCCGAAAATTCTGTCAGATCATAGGTTGCCAGTCCGCTTGCCACGGCATCACCCATTGCGGCACAATCCATGCCGCCTCCGATCGCAGCTTCCAGACCGGCCTTTGCGTCTTCTACGACCAGGCAGTCTCCTGAAGCTTCTCCCACAAGCTGTGCGGCTTTTACAAATACTTCCGGATCCGGCTTGGATCTTGTAATGTTATTTCCATCAGATACTGCATCAAAATAACCGTCCAGTCCAAGCCGTTCCAGGATAAAGCCTGCATTCTTGCTGGATGAGCCGATTGCCAGCTTTAAGCCCTTTGCTCTTAAACCATCCAGGGTTTCTTTTACCTCCGGCGACAGATCTGCCGGGCTCATATTTTTTAAGAGTTCTTTGTAAGCTTCGTTTTTTCTGGTCGTATATACCACTTTATCTTCCAAAGACATAGTTCCTTCATAGCGCTCCAGAATGATCTCAAAGCTTTCCATACGGCTTACGCCGCGGAGTCTGTTATTGATCTCTTCATCAAAATAGATGCCAAGCTCATCGGCAATCTGCTTCCACGCCTGATAGTGATACATATCTGTATGACAGATCACACCATCCAAATCAAAAATCACTGCTTTGTATTTCATATCTCTCTCCTAACGGTTACCTTTTCTCCCTGAATCCTGATTTCCACGCTTCCGCCTTCCAGAACTTTGACCTCGACACTGTTGTCTGCGTGTACCGTAATCTCCAGCCACGAATCCAGATGATGAATGCGGAAGGTAAGTCCGTTCCATTCCGGAGGCATATGAGGACAGATGCACAGCATCCCTTCTTCGTCCAGAGACACCCCTGCAAATCCGAATACAACAACCTGCCATACTCCTCCTGCATTAGCTGCATGGATGCCTTCTCTGGTATTTCCCTGCAGGTTTACCAGGTCGATCAGGGCAGCTCTTCTCAGATACCGGTATGCCTTGGAATCATCCCCGACCTTCAGTCCCATAATGGAATAGATGCTTGGGCTCAGCGAAGACCCATGTAATGTCCGTTTTTCATAATAGCTGTAATTAAGCTTTGTTGTCTCTTCATCAAACTCCTGCCCCATCAGATGCAGAAGCATGACAACATCTGCCTGCTTGATGATCTGTGTCTCACATTTTTTTGTTGTGTTTAAGATTTCCGGTCGGATCGGCCAGTCATTACTGTCGTATTTCTCGATCACAGCTTCTTTGAGATCGAAATATCCTTCAAACTGCTCGAGCAGCTGTGTGCCTTCTTTTCTTGGAAGGTATACTTTTGCTGCAACTGCATCCCAGTCTGCTATCTCTTCCTCTGTGAGTCCAAGCTTTTCTACCAGTGCTGTGTACTCCTGCGGGTATTCCCTGCTTAACATCTCAGTAAGAGCCGTCACATAGCGCAGATTCCATCTTGCCAGATAATTGGTGTAGACGTTGTTATCCACCGGCTCATGCCATTCATCCGGTCCTGTTACCCGGTGGATCTCATAGCGGTCATTTTCTTTTATATACTGCAATCTGCTTTTCCAGAATCTCGCAGTCTCTATGAGTATTTCTGCGCCCTTATGAAGGAGAAACTCTGTATCATGAGTGATTCTCACATAATTATAAATACCATAAGCAACCGCTGCCGTTACATGATGCTCATACACAGCTACATAGCAGCGGTAGCATGTCCCATCCGGTTCAATCGTCCAGTCAGGGCACTGCTCGGTTCCGTCATCTGCGGATTCCCATGGATACTGTGCTCCCTGATAGCCATTTTTTGCAGCATTGGCTTTGGCAGCTTCCAGCATACGGTAACGGTACGTTTCCAGATTCTTTGCCGTATGAGGAAATACATATGAGAAAAACGGAAGCATGAACAGCTCTGTATCCCAGAAGGCATGTCCGCCGTATTCTTCTCCGCTCAAAAGCTTTGCTCCGATATTCACCCTGTCATCATGCTCATTTCCCGTGCTCATCAGATGGAATATATTAAAACGGACCGCACGGTCTAATTCAAAGTCTCCCCCAATCTGAATATCTGCTTCCTGCCACAGTTTGTCATACACCGCCTGATGTTCTTTGAATTCTTCCTCAAAGCCCTGTCTTCTGAATGCGCTGATTTCTTCTGCTACCGCGCCGGGAATCTCTTCCGTGGAGACATCACGCCCGGTATAAATACTAACGTATTTGGTTACCTCTACCGTTTCGCCCTGTACTGCATCAAAATCGTTAAATTCCACAGCCTGCTCGCCAAATGCACCAAACTGTGTTGTTTTGATCACATTTTCGCCGTTTTTTACAGCTTCCAGATAACTTCCCACACCGATATGCAGGTCATTGTCTCTTGTAGCCACTTCCAGATATGCACCCTTGTCTGCCAGTCTCCGGTTGGCTGTCAGATATGTGTGCTTTACCTTGAACCGCGGTGCATCACAGAAATTGATCACGGAACCGTCTATGATATTTTCCACTTCAATCATACCATCATAATTCAATGGTGTCACATATAATTTTACTCCCATGCGGTGCACATGGGCACGGCTCACATAACGGAGTCCTTCGATCAGCGTCTCTCTTCCCTTTTTGTCGCGGAGATGGAATCTCTTGACAAGGCAGGCATTGTGCATATCTAATGCTCTTGAAAATTCAAGGATCTCACAGTTCTCGACTCCGATCAATTCTTTTTCCACATACAGCCTTAAGCACAGCCAGTTGGGAAGGTTCGCCAATTCTCTCATGAAGGTCTCTGATTTATCAAATACTCCATTGACATAGGTACAAGGAATACTCGTGATGGTACCTTCTTCATGGCTCCCTCGTGTTCCGAGGTAGCCATTGGTAAGGCAGAAAAGACTTTCATATTTTAAGTTTTCCTCCGGATTGTATTCATCCTGTAAAATAACCCATGCATCATCGCTCAGAATATTTTGAAAGCGATCGGAAAATCTTTCTTTTATCATTTCTTACTATACTCCTATATCTTAGTTTCAATCGTCGTGATATTTCTTACATGCAGCGTTTATTTCTTCTCCTGCCTGTACGGTCAAAAGAGTAAATGACATTACAAAATCCTGTCTCTTTACCTTGTATTCTTCCAGCTGTTCTTCACCACAGCTGTTGCTTCCGACACCCGACTGACGATAATCAATATGGATTGTCACATCTCCTGATTTTTCCAACTGCCAGGGATGCTGTGCCTTCTCGATCATCTCGTCTGTGTAATTGGAGAGATTGATTCCATAGGGTGCTTCCATCGTACAAAGCATGCTGTTTTTCCCATCGCCAACACTGAACCACCTGACAGCTTCTCTGTGTCCGTTCTCCTGCGGGAATACATAATTTGTACCCATATCGTCTACTGTGCTTTTGTATACGCCAATGGGACAGGCAGTTAAGGTATCCTCATAGTTTTCACCGGCGCCACGTCCATGCCACATGGTATTCTGCAGACTTTTATCCGCTCTGAGCACCACACCCAGCCTCGGCAGGAATGCCGGTTCCAGCTTACCATTTTGTACGGTTTTTGCATCCAGATGAACCTTCACCTGTCCGCAGGGATATACCGTGTATTCGTAGGTAGCCACATACCCCCAGGACTGGTTCAGGCATCCGAAGTACTTCTGCATGGTCACAACAGCTTTCTCATCTGACAATTCATAAGAGAACCATTCCAGCTGCTCACTGGATTTCTGAATAAAGTATTTGTTCATCCAGTCATCCTTTTTATACATATCATTGTCGATCGTCGGTCGGTAAACCGTCATCTGAGGGCCATCCGTAAGGTAAGCTTTTCCGTCTATTTCAACAGAAATCATTTTACCAAAAACCGTATGGAATGTCACACAGATCTTTCCGTTCCTGATCAGAAGGATTCCCTCGGCTTCTTCTGCTGTCAGCTTATCCCCTGCAGGTCTTCGCTCCAGCACCACCATATGCTCAGGAAGCGCAAACTGGGTTCTTGAGATCTCATAGCCCTTTTCAGCAAAGGCTGTCGCTTCTTTATAACAGACAGAGACATTGAGATAATAATCTACATTTGCCTGCGGCATAAATGCTGTATACGGAATGATGACTCTCTGCTCCTCACCGGGTGCTGCTGACAGTTCGTTGATCAGGCCTTCCTCCACTGTTTCCTCATTTCCACTGATCCACCATTTGATATACAGATGAGACAGTGATAAGAAATCATACCAGTTGGTCAGTATAAGCTCGTTATTTTTGCCTTCTACCTTTTGTACCTCGATGGGTGAGATCACCTGCTTATATTCGAGAAGGGCAGGAGACGGTGTGCGGTCCGGCATCAGCATTCCATCGATACAGAAGTTGCCATTGGTCGGGAAATCCCCAAAATTTCCGCCGTATTTATAATAGGTATGCCCCTCTTCCTCCGTGTAGATGCCATGGTCATACCATTCCCAGATAAATCCTCCCTGATACATAGGGAACTCATCCAACAGCTTTATATAGCTTGCCTTAAGTCCTCAGGGACCATTTCCCATGGAATGTCCGTATTCACACATTACATGAGGCTTCTCGCCCTTCACTTTGTACTCCGCGATCTCCTGTAAGCCCTTCAGGCGCGTATACATCGTAGAGTATACATCTGTTACCTCTGCTTCCGAATCTCCTTCATAATGTACCAGCCTTGTCTGATCCAGATTCCTGATCGCTTTTGCCGCACTGCGGAAATTGCATCCAAAGCTGGATTCGTTGCCCATAGACCACATAATGATACAAGGATGATTGCGGTCACGTTTCACCATGCGCACGCTTCTGTCCACATAAGAAGCTTCCCATTCCGGATCATCCGTGATCCATTCATAGTTTTCTACCCACTCAAAGCCATGGCATTCCAGATCCGCCTCATCAATAACATATAATCCATATTCATCACAGAGATCATAGAAGTATTCATTCGCAGGATAATGTGAGCAGCGGACAGCATTGATATTGTGCTTTTTCATTAAAATCACATCTGACTTCATCTGTTCATAGCTGACCACACGGCCTTCCTTGGGATTATAATCATGATGGTTGATTCCATTGAGCAATATCACCTTATTATTTACCCTGAAATTCCTGCCTTTGATCTCAATCTTCCGGAAGCCTGTACGCACTCTGGCTTCATGACCATCCACCCTGACTATGACTGTATAGAGTTCGGGCGTTTCTGCTGTCCAAGTCTGCACATTTTCCACGAAGGCTTTCACATGTGCATGACACTCCTTTGTCTCAAACACGCCTTCTGCGATCCGGACGCCTTCTTTTTCCAGCTGCCATGTACCGGTGCACTCTTCCTTCTTCGTACGAAGCTCCATGGATAAAATACCATTCCGGTAAGAAGCATCCAAATCTCCGTTTACGCAACAATCCATAATGGCATTTTTCGGTTCATTGATCAATTCAACATCCCGATAGATGCCGGACAGCCACCACATATCCTGATCCTCCAGATAGGTTCCGTCTGACCATTTATATACACGTACTGTGATATCATTATCTCCCTCAGATACATAATCTGTAATATCAAATTCACTGGGGAGGCGGCTTACCTTGCTGTAACCAACGTATTCTCCGTTGACCCATACATCAAACGCGCTGTCTACACCATGAAACCTGAGCACAGTATCATTGGCAAGCCATTCCTTTGTCAATACTACGTTTTTCTTATAAATGCCTGTCGGATTCTGGCTCGGTACATATGGCGGATGAATCGGGAAGAGATATAGTACATCTGTATAATGCATCGCATCATATCCACGAAGCTGCCATACAGACGGAACATCAATTTCATCCCATCCGTCAGTGCCGGCATTCATAAACCCTTCCGGAGACAGCTCCGGAGCCTCTAAATATAAAAATTTCCATTGCCCGTTTAATGAGATTTTTTCTGAGGTGTCCTCATAAAATGCTGCCCGGGCTTCCCGTCTGCCTATGCCTGTAATCGTATGGTCTTCCCATCTCTTTTTCACTCGCTGCTTCATATCAGTTCTCCTCATCCTTGCTTTATTTAATGGAACCGCTGGTTCCCTCCACGATATATTTCTGGGCAATAATAAATATAATGATCGGCGGCACGATCATTATGATCGTAATACACAGCATCGGAATGATCTGCATCGTATGAACTCCTTTGAACTGGGCAAGTCCAAGTGCCAGTGTATATTTGCTTCTGTCCTGTAAGAAGATCAAAGGTCCAAGGTAATTATTCGATGCAGTGATCATATTAAGCACACCGACCAGGATCAGAGAAGGTCTTAAAATAGGCATGAAGATTTTCCAATAAATCTGAAAAGAATTAGCACCGTCAATACGTGCTGCTTCCTCAAAATCCTTAGGAATGCCCATGAGGAACTGTCTCATCAGGAATATATAATAGGCGGAACCAAACCACGCCGGAACAATCAAGGGTTTCAATGTATTGATCCATCCAAACATATTGAATTCCATATACTGCGGAATCATCGTAACATCCCACGGGATCATCATTGTCGAAAGTAAAATCATAAACAAGACATTTTTGCCTTTGAAATTAAATCTTGCAAATCCATACGCAACAAGGGAGCATGACAGAACCTGTCCGATCGTCGTTCCTACCGTAACCAGAACAGAATTGAGGAAATATCTGCCAAAAGGCTGTGAATTCCAGGCATCCGCAAAATTTTGGAATCTCCATTCTGACGGAAATAATTTCGGTGGGAACGCAATTGCTTCTGCTTCTGTCTTAAATGCAGAAAACAGCATATATATAAATGGTGACAGGAAATAAATCGCTACCAGTCCTAAAAGAATATAAATGACAGTCTTTGAAACCTTTGACATTTTCATAATCTATTTCCTCCCTTTCTTTTTCTTGGCTCCGCCTGCCTCTGTTTCATAGAACACCCACGCGGAAGAGGATTTAAATACTAACGCTGTTAAAATCATGATGATCACAAACATCACCCATGCATTTGCACTCGCGTAACCCAGATTATGATGCTTAAATGCATTGTTGTATGTCATAAGTCCATAGAAATATGTTGACTTTAACGGTCCACCGCCTGTCAGAAGCATTACCAGTGTAACCTGCTGGAAGGAGCTGATAATGGAAGTGATCAGGTTAAACAGAATCGTCGGTGTGATGATCGGCAGTGTAATACTGAAAAACTGTCTTGCCGGTGATGCACCATCCAGGTTTGCCGCTTCATATAGATCTATGGGAATATTTTTGATATCCGTGTAGAAGATCAGCATCATGCTTCCTACACCAAACGCACTGGCAATGATAACCGCCATCAGTGCCCACGCCGGGTCAACCAGCCATTTGGGACCTTCAATTCCGATCAGTGACAGTAAATAATTCAATACACCATAGTCACCATTTAAGATCCATCCCCAGATAATAGATACCGCAACGCCGGATATAACTGTTGGAATATAATAAATGGTTCTGAAAATTTTGACTCCCTTGACCGGCTGTGTGATCAGCATTGCAAGAAATAATGCAATGATCATATTCAGCGGTACAAAAATCGCTGCATATTTTAAGGAGATCACTAACGATTTCCAGAACTGTTTATCCTTCGTAAACATCTCCAGATAGTTCCCAAATCCCACAAACTCAGCCTTTCCTACGAGCGGCCAGTTAAAAAAGCTCATGATCAGTGAAAAAATGAGGGGACCGATCGTAAATACAAGGAAGCCGATAATCCACGGCATAATAAATAGATATGGTGTCGCCGTTTTCAGATATTTCTTCATAGCGTATTCCCTTTCTCTCTGTTTTGCATTTTACTTATTTTTACCACGCTTTTACTATATATTTTTACTGGTAAAATCTAAATATCTGTTTCAAAAAAGGACGGGTGAATGACGCCCGTCCCTTATTTAGCTGCATTTCTTATACGATTCTGCTATTATTCCGCAACAGCCTCGTCCAATACTGCTCCTACATCCTGCAGGGAGCTTGGATTAAATACCTGTTCAAATGAAAGAGCCAAAGACTCAGAAACCTCTGACCAATTGTCAACGATAAAGCTTGTCGGGGTATATCCCGCACTCTGTTCAAGCATTGTATAGAACGGTGCAAACTCAGGATTCTCCATGATCTTCTCTGATTCTACTACGTTATACAGTGCAGGCATCTCACTGCCGATTCTTTCTTTACTTGCCCACTCGCCGGTCCAGAATTTAACGAATTCCCATGCGGCATCTTTGTTTTTACTGTCCTTGGACATTGCAATACCGGATGTACTGAGGATACTTACAGAATCATGGTCTGCATCCTTAAATGCCGGAATATCCACCAGACCGAAATTCAAGCCATCTGCTTTGAAGTCATTGATGGACCATGCACCATAGATATACATAGCTGCCTGCTGTGAACGGAACTCATCTGTTCCGCTCTTCTCGGTAGCAACCGCGTATCCTTCCTTCTCCATATCCTGGAACATCTGGAACACTTCTTTGGATTTCTCTGAATTCAGATTGCCTTCCAGCTTGCCCTCTGCATCACAATATGCAGCACCGTTACTCCACAGGAACATTTCAAAATCATAAGGATCCGGCTTCATAGAGAAAGCAAGTCCCTTTGCATCTGTATTATCCGCAATGGTTTTGGCAGCTTCTCTTAAGTCATCCCATGTCCAGTCGGCAGTGGGTTCCTCCACACCCGCCTGTGCAAACAGATCCTTGTTGTAGAACAAAACGTGTGTTGTAAATCCTACCGGAATACCATAGGTAGCTCCATCAATGGAGTTATAAGGCCACAGAGCTTCGTATATATTGTCCTTGTACTCCTGTCCTTCCTTCTCAATATAAGAATCCAGTGGTTCCAGACCTTCATGATATGCCGGATAATTCCACATATACATAACATCAGGTGCATCTCCGGAACCCATGCCTGCACTGATCTTCGTATCGAAGTCCTGTCCGTATGCTTCCATCGTTACTTCAATATCGTCGTGTTCTGCATTAAATTTATCGACCATTGCCTGCTGCTTATCGACATCTCCTGCAGTATCCCATGTTGCAAAACGTATTTTTGTTTTCCCTGTCTCAGGCTTTTCGCTTGTTGTTGCTTTTCCTCCGCATCCACCAAGCAGGCTGCTCACTGCCAACGCAAGTACAAGTCCACCAACTAATCTCTTTTTCATATTCATTCGTTCCTTTCAATTAACAATAATCTCCCTGAAAAATTTTAGCTAAAATATTTTCTTGTTTTACTTGGTATAATTACTATACCATTTTACTTGTTTTGTGTAAATGTTTTTTACCGAAGATGTTCATTTTCTATATTTATCACAGTATACCATTCCCTATTTTGTGCACTTTGCATAATATATAGTGCGTTTTTAGTAAATAATCAAAATAATTTTACTGTTCCTCCTGCAGGGATTTCGACTTTTACCAGTCCATCCTGTAATTTCTCCAATGATTTTACTACCGTTCCTATGCAGTCCCGGATGACTGCTTTCTTACCGGAGGTCTGCATCAGGTCAAGATAGATGCCGTTTCCCTTATTAGCATTTAAGATCAGGACTTCTGTCCAGTTCTCCTTAACACAGATCACTTGATCTTCCTCATAGACTCCTACTACAGCTCGGTTCTCCTTTTCTCCATATACCACCGGATATAAATGTTCCGGATGTTTTGCAGTAAAATCTCCTTCCAGTCTTTCTTCGAACCATTCCTGCGTCAGTTCCATATAATATCTGATCACTTCTAAAATCTCCTGTTTGCACTCCTCCAGCCGGACCGACAATTGTAAGCTGCCGAAAAAGCAATGTTGCAATGCGATTGCCACGCCTTCCGGTTCCTCTGCCTTATTCCACATAACCATATCGGAATGAACCGCTGTATCACCGCTGAGAATTCTCAGATCCACCAGTCCCACTCTGTTGGACAGCTGTGACATCGGGCAGTCATCCACTCTGAGTATATTTCCAAACTTTCGGATATAGGGACCCACATACTTCTGGCGGAACTCTATTAATATATCCGGATTAAGCTCGCGCAGCTTCTCGTACAATTGTACCATCATATGTTCCAACGCATCCTGCACATCTCTAAAATCCATATTTTCATTGTATTCCGGTGTCGCAGCTCCTTCATGGAATTCATCGATAAAATCCATTTTCAGACCATCTAAATCATAGTTTTTTACGAGATCAACATATTGCTCCATCAGATATTCCCTTATCTCTTTGTAACGGATATCCGCAACTCCT
>OHZJ01000856.1_pt1 | contig 12521 bp, 8 predicted proteins | sample 1580411 | NCBI WGS metagenome assembly OHZJ01 (sample SAMEA3882519, study PRJEB24775) | human gut metagenome | biome: human-associated habitat; feature: intestine environment; material: feces | place: Netherlands | collected 2009/2010 | reverse complement strand
CCCGCCACAGCGTAAACGGCACCCACCAGACCGACACCTGCATAAACGATGTTGTTCACAAAGCGGGTAGCGGGGTTGGTCATGCTGGAGAAGAAGATGGCCTTCAGGCTCACGCTCTGCAGGCGGCCATTCACCTCGTCAAAGGCGGCTAGGCTCTCGGCCTCATGGCCAAAGGCCTGCACGACCTTCTGGCCCTCGATCATCTCGTTGACCAGGGCGGTCTGCTCGCCGCGCACGGTGCTCTGGCCCTGGAAATACTTGTAGCTGCGCTTGGCAAGGAAGCTTGCCACCACCAGACTCAGCGGGGTGATGCAGACCACCACCAGCGTGATGGGCACATTCTCACCGAGCATGAACAGCAGGGTGCCAAGGATGGTCAGCACGCCGCTGAACAGCTGGGTAAAGCCCATGAGCAGGCCGTCCGCAAAGGTGTCCACATCGGCGACCATGCGGCTGACGATATCGCCGGAGGGGTGGCTGTCCAGATAAGAGAGCGGCAGGGTCTGGATCTTACGGAGCGCGGCGTTGCGCAGGTCCCGGCTGACCGAGAAGGTGATGCGGTTGTTGCAGACACTCAGCAGCCACTGGGCAAATGCAGCCACCACGGCCACGATCACGATCTCCACCACGATGCGCAGAACACCGTTGAAGTCCACATTCCCCTTGCCCAGCATCATATCAATGGCGCTGCCGCAGAGGATGGGGATATACAGCTGGGCAGCCACGCTCACAGCGGCCACGATCAGACTGCACACCACAAAAAAGCCGTAAGGGCGGATCTTTTCCAGCACCCGCCGAAGCGTTGCGTTGCGCTGTTCCGGGGTCAGCTTACTCTTTGCTTTTGCACTCATTTCTGCGCATCCCCTTTCTTGAACTGGCTGGCGTAGATCTCCTCGTAAACGGGGCAGTTCTTCAGCAGATCGGCGTGCCTGCCCAGACCCACCATCCTGCCGTCATCCAGCACGATGATCTGGTCGGCGTGCTGCAGACTGGCGGCACGCTGGCTCACGATGAACACGGTCAGGTCACCGGGCAGAGCGGCCAGCGCCTTGCGCAGGGCCGCATCGGTGGCGTAGTCCAGCGCGCTGGCGCTGTCGTCCAGGATCAGGATCTCGGGCTTGCCCACCAGCGCACGGGCAATGGTCAGGCGCTGCTTCTGGCCGCCGGACAGGTTCCGGCCGCCCTGCTCCACAGGCTCGTCCAGCCCAAGGGGCTTTGCCCTGACAAAATCCGCAGCCTGCGCGGTCTCCAGTGCGGCCCACAGATCAGCGTCCGCCGCGTTCTTGTTGCCCCACAGCAGGTTGGAGCGGATGGTGCCGCCAAACAGCTGGGCTTTCTGCATCACGACCGCCACACTGCCGCGCAGAGCCGCGCGGGGGTACTCCTGCGCCGGACGGCCCAGGATCTCCACGGTGCCCTCCGTGGCATCATAGAAGCGGGGGATCAGGTTGATGAGGCTGGATTTGCCGCTGCCCGTGCCGCCGATGACACCAATGGTCTGGCCGCGCTTCGCGGTAAAACTGATATCGGTCAGGCTGGGGGCACCGGCACCGGCGTAGGTCAGGCTGACATGGTCGAACCGCACAGCATCCCCGGCCTTATCCGCAGGTGCCTCGCCCTTAAGGGCCGCGGGGAACTCCATGCCCGGTTCGGTGTCCAGCACAGCCTGCACACGGCCGGCACAGGCCAGCGCCTTGCTCACCTGCACGATGAGGTTTGCCAGTTTGACCAGCTCCACCAGGATCTGGTTCATGTAGTTCACCAGCGCGATCACATCGCCGGAGGCCATGCCGCCCACATTGATCTCGATGCTGCCCACATAGAGCAGAGCCACGATGGCCAGATTGATGATGACGTAGGTCAGCGGGCTCATCAGGGAGGAGATGTGGCCCACATGGAGCTGCATCCGGGTCAGCAGGTCGTTGGCCGACTCAAAGCGGTCGATCTCGCTCTGCTCCTTATCAAAGGCGCGGACCACGCGCACACCGGTCAGGTTCTCGCGGGTCAGGCCCAGCACACGGTCCAGCCGGGCCTGGGCCGTTTTGTACAGCGGGTTGGTGATGACCATGACCCCGAACACCACCACGCTCAGCAGCGGGATGGCGACCACAAAGATCCAGGCGGCCCGCACATTCACGGTGAACGCCATGATCATGGCACCAACCACCACGAACGGGCTGCGCAGGAACAGGCGCAGGAAGAGGTTCAGACCGCTCTGCACCTGATTGATGTCACTGGTCATGCGGGTGATGAGGGTGCTGGTGCCCATGGTATCCATCTCGGTAAAGCCAAGCCTCTGGATGTGCTCAAACAGGGCATGGCGCAGGGAGGTGGAATAGCCCACCGCCGCCTTGGCCGAGAAATACTGGGCCGTCAGGCTGCAGGCAAGGCCCACAACGGCCAGCAGCAGCAGGATGCCGCACCGCACAAGGATATAGTGGAAATCATGTGCTGCAATGCCCACGTTGACGATGTCTGCCATGACCAGCGGCACAAACAGGTCGAACGTGGCTTCCAGCATCTTGAACAGCGGTGCAAGCACAGCCTCGCGCTTGTAGCCGTTCAGGTGGGTAAGCATTTTATTCAAGGGGTGATTCTCCTTTCCCAGTGATAGCGGGTGTAAACTTCACAGTTCTTTATTATAGTACAGGAAATGCAAAAAAGCCAGTTCAAATCACGCCATTGCGCACTGTGCCCTGCCAGAACAAGGAAAGGGACTGCCGCACAGGGGGAGATCCCAGTGCAGCAGTCCCTTTTCATAGGAGGTAATGATTCGGAGAACAATGAGCGGCATCGGGCTTCCGGGCCTTTTTGTAGCGGTACATCTCCCGGTCGGCCCGGTTCTTCACAGCCAGCACGTCCTCCCCCAAAAAGGGAGCTGAACCAAAGGACACCGTGGGCAGAAAGTCCACGGCTTTTCGCCGCTGTTCCAGCTGGCGTACAAACTCCTGCGCGCACTGGGCCTCCCGGTCCGCGTTTTCCATCAGCACACAAAACTCGTCGCCGCCGATGCGGTAGCAGTAGCCGCTGCGGGCATAGGCTTTTTTGATGCAGCGGCCGATCTCGGCCAGACAGACATCTCCCTGCAGGTGGCCGTAGCGGTCGTTGATCTGCTTGAAGTCGTCCACATCGAACACCACCAGCACCCCGCCGCGGCGGCGCATCTCAGCAGTGCGGTTCAGGTAGCTGTTCTGATTCAGCAGCCCGGTAAGGGCATCCAATTGGTTCCACATCTCGCTGCAGTAGATAAAGTACAGCACCGACAACAGGGTAACGCACAGCCATGTAACGTGAAGCTCCGGCAGTGTCACCTGAATGATGGTCTCAATGAGCAGGAAGAACATCAGAGGATAGATCAGCGCCCGGCTGCGGTTCTGGAATTCCCGCGCCGTGACGAAGGTGGACACCGAAAGATACACGATGGCCGCAAAGTACATGATGATATAAAGATAGAAGTATTGCCCGCGGGAATAAACGTTGTCGGCGCTGACGGAGAACACCAGTCCGGCGGGGATGGACAGAGCAAGGAACAGCAGGTAGCACGCCTCGCAGCACACCGCCGCCCTGAACCAGCGGTTCATCCTCTTTTTCCGGTCCATGACATACACAAGGCAGAGACACACTCCCGGGGACAGGCCGAACCCCAGATAGTTGGACAGGATGTTCAGCCAGCGGTAGCCCGCCGGGGTGCCATCCACCGCCAGTGTCACCACCTCCAGCACCGAGATCCCCGCGATCAGCGCAAAGGCAAAGAAAAATCCCTGCTTCTGCTTTTTGTTCAGGGACTCGCTGAGCTTTGTGAGGATGCACATGAAGCTCAGTACAAAAAGGTCAATGGCCGTTAATACGTAAAAATATCCATTCATTGTGGCTTGTTTCACCCTTTGGACTTCTGTGATCTGGTCAGCGCGCAGACCACCTCACAATGGGCGGTCTGGGGGAAGAGATCAACAGGGGTAAAGCCCTCGGCGCGGTAGCCTTTGGCGGTCAGGAGGGCAAGATCACGGGCCATGGTCTCGGGGTTGCAGCTGACATAGACCACCCGTTTGGGGGCCATGCGGGCCACGCTCTCGATGAACTGGGGGGTGGAGCCTTCGCGGGGCGGGTCCATGAAAATGACATCTGCTCTCTGCCCGGCGGCCGCCGCTTCTGTGATCCACTGGGTGGCATCGGCGGCAAAGAAGCGGGCGTTTTTCACGTCGTTGTGCCTTGCGTTGCCGATGGCATCCCGGACAGCGTCCCGGTTCAGCTCCACGCCCACCACCTGCTTTACCCTGCCGCTGGCGGTCAGACCGATGGTGCCAATGCCGCAGTAGGCATCCAGCACCACCTCTTTGCCGGTCAGGCGGGCGGCTTCCACAGCCAGACCATACAGCACCTCGGTCTGGTCATGGTTGATCTGGTAGAAACTCCGGGGGCTCAGGGCATAGGTCTTGCCGCAGAGGGTATCCAGAATGAAGCCCTTGCCGTAGAGCACCTTTTCCTCTTCGCCCAGCACCACGCTGGTGCGGCGGGGGTTGTAGTTCTGCACCACGGTGGTCACGGGGACATGGCGCTTTTCGGCTTCGGCCAGCAGAGCACGGACAAAGTTTTTTGCCCCGGGCAGAACCGGCTGGGCGGTCACCAATACCACCATCACCTGCCCGGACACCACGCCGCGCCGCAGCAGGCAGTGGCGGAGCAGGCCGGTGCCCTTGTCCTCATTGTAAGGCTGGTAACGGCAGGTGCTGGCCGCCGCCCGCACCGCCTGCATCACGGTGTCCAGCACTTCGTCCTGCAGCAGGCAGCTTTCCACAGGCAGCACTTTATGCGTGCCTGCCGCATAGATGCCGGACACCAGTTTCCCGCCGGGGCCCGCTGCAAAGGTAGAGATCACCTTATTGCGGTAATGGCAGGGGTTTTCCGCGCCCCGGATGGGAGCCACCGGGCCGTATTTCCCCACCAGCTTACGGACAGCGGCTTCTTTTTGTTTGAGCTGCTCGGCATAATCCAGCCCCAGCATCGGACAGCCGCCGCATTTTTTTGCTTTCAATCTGCACTCCATCGTATATCCTTCCGCCTCTTGACAAAACAAGAAAAAATCACTATACTACAAATAGAAAAGGCACTGCGACAAGCGGTTAGCCCTAGTGGTTTAAGTTTTGGTTAGAAAACCGTCACCGTGCAGGGTGGCGGTTTTCGCTTTTCACCTTGATGGTAAATACCAGTCCAAAAATATGGAACGTCAAAGTAATAGGCATCGCTCTCACCTCCTTCCGGAAGTGTGGGCTAACCGCCTGCCGTTATGTGCAGTACCTTTTCGCATTTAATTTTAACACATCTCTCGACCGAATGCAACGAAAAAGCTCCCGTGATGGGAGCTTTTTCGTTTTTCCGTTACCCATAGGGATCGTACAGGTCATATTCTTCTGCCTCTTGATGCTGCTCCTCCAGCACCCGGATGGCCCGTTCCAGCTGGCTTGGGGAAGCGCCGCTCTCGCTGGCAAGGGCGCGGACCGCTTCGGGCAGGCTGCCGCCGAACAGGGTGTCCATCCGCTGGCGCATGGCCGCAACGCAATAGGCCCGGCGGGTGACCGTGGGCAGATAGGTGTTCTGGCTCCCCGCCTTGCCGCCCTTGACCCAGCCCTTTTCCTCCAGACGGTACAAAAAGTTGAGCACCGTGGCCGGAGCCCAGCCGGTGGCGGTCAGCTTTTCGCTGATGTCCCGCCGGGTGGCCGGGGCGGGGCAGTCCCAGACCGCCAGCAGCACCTGCTCCTCGGCGGCAGAGAGTGGTTTCAGTCTGTCTGAAAGTCCATACACCGGTTTCACCTCCGATTTTTTGCTTTTACATTTGTCTTATTTCAACACGATTATACCATACCCGGCACAAACAGGCAAGCAGTAAAAGTGAGGAGCCATGCGGTAAAACCAGCATATTTTTACATTTGTCTTAAAAAGTGTTCTTTGTCCAAGGACAGTTGTGTGTTTTGTGCGCTCAAGGCAGGCAGAGCAGTCCCATCTTTGTGCAAAGATGCTCTTGTTTTTGCACCCCCGGAACCGGTATACTACGGACAAATCAAGCACACACCTGCCGCAGATGAGAGCGGCGGTACGGATAGGAAAGGGAGAGTTCCATATGGCACGAGTATACAACTTCAGCGCAGGCCCCAGCATGTTACCGGAAAAGGTGCTCCGTCAGGCACAGGCAGAGCTGCTGGAATACGGCGATTCCGGCCAGAGCGTGATGGAGATGAGCCACCGCAGCAAGTGGTTCGATGCCATCATCACTGAAACCGAGGCCACCCTGCGCCGGGTGATGAACATCCCTGACGACTACAAGGTCGGTTTCTTCCAGGGCGGTGCCACCCAGCAGTTTGCCATGGTGCCCCTGAACTTTATGACCACCGGCAAGGCCGATTATCTGGTCACCGGCAATTTCTCGAACCTGGCTGCCAAGGAGGCCGCCAAGTTCGGCGAGGTGAAGATCGTTGCTTCCAGCAAGGACAAGAACTTCACCTACATCCCCGATGTCAACGCCATCGACTACGACAAGGACGCAAGCTACATCCACATCTGCCAGAACAACACCATCTTCGGCACCCAGTACGTTGAGGTACCTCAGGTGGAGGGTGTGCCGCTGGTGGCGGACATGAGCTCGATGATCCTCTCCAAACCTGTGAACGTGAGCAAGTATGGCTGCATCTACTTTGGCGTGCAGAAGAATGTAGCCCCCGCCGGCATGGCCATTGCCATTGTCCGGGACGACCTGCTGGGCCACGCCGCCGACACCGTGCCCACCATGATGAACTACACCACCCTGCTGGCCAAGGACAGCATGTACAACACGCCCCCCTGCTGGTGCATCTACATGACCGGTCTGGTGCTCAAGTATCTGGAAAACGACATCGGCGGCCTGGAAAACATGCAGAAGATCAACGAAGCCAAGGCCAAGATCCTGTATGATTATCTGGACGGTCAGGAGTTCTTCCGCAACCCTGTGGAGCACCGCTACCGCAGCACGATGAATGTCACCTTTACCAGCCCCGACCCTGACATGGACAAGAAGTTCTGCGCCGAGGCCGCCGAAGCCGGTTTTGTCAACCTGAAGGGCCACCGTCTGGTGGGCGGTATGCGCGCTTCCATTTATAATGCAATGCCCACCGAAGGTGTAGAGAAGCTGGTGGACTTCATGGAGAAATTCCGCAAGGCAAATGCCTGATTTGTGTATAGGAGATAGGAAAGTATGTTTACGATCAAGACCCTGAACGCCATCAGCCCGGTGGGCCTGGCAAAGCTGAACAAAAACCTGTTTGATGTTTCGGTGGGCACCGATGCCCCCGATGGCATTCTGGTGCGCAGCGCCGACCTGCTGAACACCACCTTCAACGACAACCTGCTGGCCATTGCCCGTGCCGGTGCCGGTGTGAACAATATCCCGCTGGATCGCTGCTCGGAGCAGGGCATCGTGGTGTTCAACACCCCCGGTGCCAACGCCAACGCCGTGGCTGAGCTGGTCATTGGGATGCTGATCGCAGGCAGCCGCAATGTGGCCGCCGCCGCCCAGTGGTGCCAGGGCCTGACCGGCGACCCCGCCATGGCCAAGACCGTGGAAAAGGGCAAGAAAAAGTTTGTGGGCAACGAGATCAAGGGCAAGACGCTGGGTGTCATCGGTCTGGGTGCCATCGGCTCCCGCGTGGCCAACTGCGCCATTGAGCTGGGCATGGAGGTCTACGGCTACGACCCCTACATCTCCATTGACGCCGCCTGGAACCTGAGCAGTCAGGTGCGCCACTGCGTGAACCTGAACGACATGCTGCCGCTGTGCGACTACATCACCATCCATGTGCCCTACCTGCCCACCACCAAGGACACCATCAACACCCAGACCCTTGCCCTGTGCAAGGACGGCGTGAAGATCCTGAACTACGCCCGCGGCGAACTGGTCAACACCGAAGCCCTGCTGGAAGCCATGGAGACCGGCAAGGTGTCCGGCTACATGACCGACTTCCCGTCTGAGGCCATTCTGGGCAAGCCCGGTATTGTGTGCACCCCGCATCTGGGCGCTTCCACCCCGGAAGCCGAGGACAACTGCGCTGTCATGGCTGCAAAGGAGCTGAGCGACTACCTGAAGAACGGCAACATCATCCACTCGGTGAACATGCCGGAGGTCAACCAGCCCCGCGCCGGCGGCAAGCGCATCTGCATCATCCACAAAAACGAGCCCGGCATGATCAGCCAGATCACCGCCCTGACCACCGAAGCCGGCCTGAACATCGAGAACATGGTGAACAAGAGCAAAAAGAACATGGCCTACACCATGCTGGATGCTACCGGTGCTGTGGACAAGAAGCTGGCCGAAAAGCTGGCTGCCATCCCCGCCGTGATCCGGGTGCGCATCCTGTAAAGCAAAACGATTTTTATTTTAGCAGCCCGGAAAAATCTGCGGATTTTTCCGGGTTGCTTTTTCACAGAGAAGGGCCGTGGCGGCAAACTGCATTTCCAAACCAGGATTTTTTACAAACTGGAAATTCTTTCTCGTCCCATCTGCCGGTTAGTTTCCATTTACAAACTGTAGTTTGTCTCAAAAAACACGTTAAAGATAGCTTTTTCTAACTACGCATCGTAAAAAGTTTACATGTATTAACATTCAAGAAAAAGCTTGAAAATGGTAAATTCTGTGTTACAATAGGCTCGACAGAAGGGAAATGTCCACCCTGTTCTCCGGCTTTTGGGCCGGTATATTCATCTTACAGGTCCTGCGGTGCAGGGCCTCTGACAGGAAATAGAAAAGGTAGGGAAGTTACTATGGATATCAAGAAGATCGCACTGTTCGCCGCCGGCACGCTGTTCGGTTCTGCCGGTTTCAAGCTGCTGTCCAGCAAGGACGCCAAGAAGGTCTACACCCAGACCACCGCTGCCGTGCTGCGCATGAAGGACTCCACCATGGAGACCGTCAGCATGGTGCAGGAGCAGGCCGGTGATATTCTGGCCGATGCAAAGGCCATCAACGAGGCTCGTGCTGTTGAAGCCGAGGCTGCTGTGATCGAGGATGCCGCCGAGGAGACCACCGAAGAGACCGCTGAGTAATTTTCGGTTCGTAAAGCACTGAAAGCCCCAACGTGGCTTTCGAGCCGCCTTCGGGCGGCTCTTTTTTGTGAGAGTGGGGCCGCAGGCGTGCAGGGTATAGCAGCCTGACGCTGCGGCAAAAAGATAGAGAAGGATATTTGATATATGAAATGTACCATTCTGCATGAAGGCAAGGGCCGGATGCGCGTGCATGTGGAAAAAGTCCGCATGACCCTGCACCGTGCCGATGTGCTGGAAGCTTATTTGAACCACCATGACGCCATTGTCCATGCCGCCGTTTACGAGCGCACCGGCGATGTGGTCATCACCTATACCGGCAGACGTTCCGCTGCCATCGCTGTTCTGGCCGGCTACAAGTTCGATGTGGCCGAGTATGACGCTCTGGTCACCTCTACCGACAGCCGCAGACTGAACCGGGAATATCAGGATAAAATGTTCGATCTGGTGGCAGGCCGCTGCCTGCGCAAGCTGTTCCTGCCCGCACCCCTTGACGCTGCCTACACCGCCTTCCGCTCCATCCACTTTCTCTGGAAGGGTGTGCGCTGCGTGCTGAGCCGCAGGCTGGAAGTGGAGGTGCTGGACGCTTTGTCCATCGGCGTCTCGCTGCTGCGCGGCGACTTTGGCACCGCAGGTTCTGTCATGTTCCTGCTGAATCTGGGCTCTCTGCTGGAAGAGTGGACCCGCAAGAAGAGTCTGGACGATCTGGCCCGCAGCATGGCCCTGAACGTGGACAAGGTATGGGTGCGCAGTCAGGGCACCGAAGTGCTGGTGCCTCTGACCAAAGTACGCTCCGGCGATGAGGTGGTCGTGCGCAGCGGCAACATGATCCCGCTGGACGGCACCGTGCTGGAAGGCGAAGCCATGGTGAATCAGGCTGCTCTGACCGGCGAAGCCATGCCGGTGCGCAAGGCAGAGGGGTCCACCCTCTATGCCGGCACCGTTGTGGAGGAGGGCGAGTGCGTCTTTATCGCCAAGGCCGAGGGCGGTTCCAACCGCTACGACAAGATCGTGGCCATGATCGAGGAATCCGAAAAGCTCAAGTCCAGCACCGAGAACCGCGCGCTGGTGCTGGCCGACAAGCTGGTGCCATGGTGTCTGGGCGCAACGGTGGTCACCTATCTGCTCACCCGCAACGCCACCCGCGCCATCTCCTGCCTGATGGTGGACTTCTCCTGTGCGCTCAAGCTCTCCATGCCGCTGGCCGTGCTTTCCGCCATGCGTGAGTGCGGCAGCTACCACATCACCGTCAAGGGCGGCAAGTATCTGGAAGCCCTGTCCAAGGCAGACACCATCGTGTTCGACAAGACCGGCACCCTCACCCGTGCCACCCCGCAGGTAGTGGAGGTCGTGCCCTTCTCCGGCTGCAACGAGCGCGAAGTTCTGCAGCTGGCCGCATGTCTGGAAGAGCACTTCCCCCATTCCATGGCCAACGCCGTGGTGCGTGCCGCCAAAGAGCGCGGCATTTCCCATGAGGAGATGCACTCCGAGGTGGAGTACATCGTGGCCCACGGCATTGCAAGCCGTGTAGGCGGCGAACGGGTGGTCATCGGCAGCTACCACTTCGTCTTTGAGGATGAAAAGTGCACCATTCCCGCAGCCGAGCAGCAGAAGTTCGATGCCCTCAAGCCCGCGTATTCGCACCTGTACATGGCTGCCAGCGGGCAGCTGGTGGGCGTCATCTGCATCTCCGACCCGCTGCGCCCGGAAGCCGCCGCTGTGCTGAACGGCCTGCGTGCGCTGGGCATCCGGAACACCGTCATGATGACCGGCGACAGCGAACGCACCGCTGCCGCCATTGCAAAGCAGGTGGGCGTGGACCGCTTCTTTGCCGAGGTGCTGCCCGAGGATAAGGCAAACTTTGTCCAGCAGGCCAAGGCCGAGGGCCACACCGTGGTGATGATTGGTGACGGCATCAACGACTCGCCTGCCCTGTCCGCTGCCGATATCGGCATTGCCATCAACTCCGGCGCCGCCATCGCCCGCGAGATCGCCGATGTGACCATCAAGGCCGACAGTCTGGAGGAGCTGGTGGCGCTCAAGGCCATCGCCAACTCCCTGCAGAAGCGCGTGCACGCAAACTACCGCTTCGTGCTCACCTTCAACTCCGCCCTCATCGCGCTGGGTGCTCTGGGCATCCTGCAGCCGGCCTCCTCTGCCATGCTGCATAACCTGTCCACCATTGGCATCAGCCTGAAGAGCATGACCAACCTCCTGCCGGAGAACAGGGCCCCGCAGCTGAAGGCCTGAACCATTGCATAAAAACAACGCCGTGTCGAATGTTCAGACACGGCGTTGTTTTTTGCGTTCTTATTCCAGCCCGATCTGCTGTGCGTACTCTTCCAGCAGCTCCCGCTCCAGGAACGGCGTCTTGACGCCCTCGCGGTCACGGTAGGTCTCATGGCCCTTGCCGATGACGGCGATCAGGTCGCCCTCCTGCGCGTGATCCACTGCGTAGTGCAGCGCATCCAGACGGTCGGGGATCTCCACGAACTTTGCGTCCGGGTTGCCCTTGTTCATGCCCACGCGGATATCAGCAAGGATGTCCTCCACCTTTTCAAAGCGGTTGTTGTCCTCGGTAAGGATGGAGAAATCGGCCATTTTGGCGCAGATCTCGCCCATGCCGTAGCGGCGCAGCTTGGAGCGGTTGCCGCCGCAGCCGAACACCACCACCAGACGGTGGGGCTTGTAGGCCCGCAGAGTGGTGAGCAGGCTTTCTGTGGACACCTCGTTGTGGGCGTAATCCAGCAGGATGGTGAACTTTTTGCTGATGGGCACCAGCTCCACCCGGCCCTTGACCACGCATTTGCCAAGGCCGTCGTGGATCGCCTGATCCGGCAGGCCCAGCACCTTGCCCACCGCCAGAGCTGCCAGCGCGTTGTACACGCTGAACTCACCGGGCATGTTCACCTTGACGTCCATCTCGTCCTTGCCGGTCACATGGAATTTAACGCCCAGAAAATCATGGGTGCGCAGCAGCTCATAGCCGGTCTCGCGGTAGTCGGCCTTTTCATCACGGCCATAGGTGACCAATTTGCAGGTATGGCCTTCCAGCAGGGCTTCGGTGTTCTCATCGTCAATGTTCACCACGCCCACGTCGCAGCGCTTGAACAGCTGGCCCTTCCAGCTGCGGTACTCCTCAAAGGTCTTGTGCTCACCGGGGCCGATGTGATCCGGCGAAAGGTTGGTGAACACACCCACATCGTAGTGCACGCCCGCCACGCGGTCCATCATCAGGCCCTGACTGGACACCTCCATCAGCGCAGTATCACAGCCTGCGTCCAGAAACTCCCGAAAGGTCTTCTGCAGCTCGTAGCTTTCGGGGGTGGTATTGGCGGTCTCCTTGTGGCAGCCCATGTAGTAGATGCCATTGGTGCCGATCATGCCCACCTTGCGGTCCGCTGCTTCCAGCACGCTCTTGATCATGTGGGTGGTGGTGGTCTTGCCCTTGGTGCCGG
>OHZJ01000851.1_pt1 | contig 12603 bp, 10 predicted proteins | sample 1580411 | NCBI WGS metagenome assembly OHZJ01 (sample SAMEA3882519, study PRJEB24775) | human gut metagenome | biome: human-associated habitat; feature: intestine environment; material: feces | place: Netherlands | collected 2009/2010 | reverse complement strand
CAAGAAGGTGCTCGATAAGATGCACGACAAGGTGCACGGTATGGTACACTGCACAGGCGGTGCTCAAACCAAGGTGATGCACTTTGTGAAAAACAAGCATGTGGTGAAGGACAACCTCTTCCCTATCCCACCACTCTTCAAACTCATTCAAGAGGAATCGGGAACCGACTGGAAGGAAATGTACAAAGTGTTCAATATGGGACACCGTATGGAAATTTACGTTTCACCAGAAGACTCTGCCGACATCATTGAAATATCTAAGTCGTTCAATATCGATGCACAAATCATCGGTAGAGTGGAAGATGCAGAAGAAAACCATCTGACCATCAAGAGCGAATACGGCACATTCGAATACTAACGCTACAATTTGCCGAAATGCGACAACTTTTCAGTACATACATGGCGATATGTGCTTTGGCAATGATTAGCCAAGGTTGCGCATCTTCTACGGCAAATGAAAGCGACAGTTACAAACTGCCCGACACGCTTCGTGTGGGCACCCTATATAGCCCAACGAGTTTCTTCATCTATCGAGGCGACACGCTGGGCTATGATTATGACCGAATTTGTGATTTTGCGAGAGACAAAAAGATAGCGCTAAAATTCACATTGGCTCACAGTATGCAATCGCTACTTCAACTTGTGAAGGACGACAAGGTGGATGTGCTGGCATACGAGATTCCCATTACCGCTGAATTTAACGAGGAAGTGCTGCACTGCGGCGAAACCAACACCACCTATCAAGTGCTGGTGCAGCGTAAGGGCCGACACCGCATTACAAATGTCACACAGCTGAAAGGCAAAGACCTGTATGTGGAGAAAGGCTCGAAATACGAGTCGAGACTTGAGAATCTCAACAGCGAGATTGGCGGTGGTATCAACATCAAATCGGTGGACAAAGACACCGTTGATGTTCAAGACCTTGTGAATCAAGTGAGCACAGGGAAAATTCCTTATACGATTGTGGATAGCGATATTGCTAAAATCAATAAAACGTATTACAGCAACATCGACATCGGTTTGGAGGTGAGTTTCCCTCAACGCTCATCATGGGCAGTGAACCTCAACAACAACGCCCTATCAGATTCCATCGACGCTTGGAGCACAAGCGAGCGCACCATTCTCTATAGCGAAGACATATCAAAGCACTACTTTGAGCAAAGCCGCTATTCGCTCACGCAGGATAACGACACATACAGTGGTAGCGGAAAATATGTGAGGAAAAATGGCGACATCTCGCCATACGACGACTTGTTTAAAGCCTATTCCGGACATATCTCCTACCCTTGGCAACTGCTTGCCGCCATTGCCTATGTGGAATCGAAATTCGATCCAAGAGTGGTGTCGTGGGCTGGCGCAAGGGGACTGATGCAAATCATGCCCAGCACAGCAAGGGGCTATGGATTCGACACGTCGAAGCTGCACGACCCTGAAGTGAGCGTGAAGGCTGCTGTGCGCGAGCTTTCGAGCTTGGAAAAGTATTTCTCCAGCAGAGTACCCGACCCTAAAGAAAGAATGAGATTCATGCTTGCCGCCTACAATGGTGGTATTGCCCATATCGTCGACGCCATCAATCTTGCGCAAAAATACGGCAAGAATCCCCATGTCTGGTACGGCAATGTGGAAGAGGCCCTGAAGTGGAAGACCAATGAACGATATTACAACGACCCCGTGTGCAAATACGGTTATTTCCGTAGCAACGAAACCGTGAATTATGTTCAAAAGGTGGAAAGTAGATTTGAAGCATATCGTAAATAATAATTTTTTAAAATTTATACATCATGAAGAAAAGGTATTTAAGCGTGGCATTAATCGCCATATTGGCATCATCAATGATGTTCACTTCATGTATTGGTAGTTTCAAGCTCACCAATAAAGTGTTAACTTGGAATAAGCAAGTGGGTAGTAAATTCGTCAACGAACTGGTGTTCGTGGCATTCTGGATTCTTCCAGTTTATGAGCTTTCGGGCTTGGCTGACTTGTTGGTGCTCAACAGCATTTAATTCTGGTCGGGTGAAAACCCTGTGCAAGCAAGCACAAAGACTATTGACGGCAAGAACGGTAGATACATTGTGAAGAGCGACAAGAATGGCTACACCATCACCAACACAACCGACAAGAGCGTGGTGAAATTCAACTTCGACGCAGCCGACAACTCTTGGAGCGTTTGCAATGGCGACAAGGAAGTGAAATTCCTGCAATACGTTGACGACACTCATGTGAAAATGATTACCCCTGAAGGGGATTTCAAAACCGTGGAATTAAGCGAACGTGGCGTGTATGCCTACAAGCAAATGGTGAACAGCAGCGTTCAATACGCAATGCGATAAACTCCCACATACTCATAATTATAATAATCCCCAAAGATTTGCTCAACGCATCTTTGGGGATTATTTGTATCTTATTTTCGCTACTCGCTTTTAGCGGGAGGCTTTCTTGTAAAGAACCACAGCAATAAGGGTGAACAAAATATTCGGAATCCACATTGCCACACGCGATGAGGTGTAGCCGTTTTGGGCGAAGGTTTGCGTCACCTGCATAAACAGGATGTAGGAAAAACTTAGCACAATGCCAATCATGATATTCAATCCTGTGCCACCACGCACCTTTCTTGACGACAGAGAAAAACCGATAATGGTCAGAATCAGTGCGGCTGCCGTCATAGCATAGCGCTTTTCGTATTCAATTTCGAATTGCTGGATATTAGCCACACCACGCTCTCGCTGTTCGGTAATATAGCGTTTCAACTCTGGCGAGGTGAGGGTTTCCTGGTCGTTTTTCGAAATCAAAAAGTCTTTCGGGTCGAAGTTCAAGAGCGTGTCCATCATGCTGCCGGTGGTCATTGTTTCCTTCAATCCGTCGAACTTACGATGATTATAGTCGCTCAATTTCCAGCGTCCCAACGTGTCGTAAATAGCACTTTGGGCTGTGATTCTCGACACCAACACATTGTCCTTAAATTCCTCAATCGAAATGTGGTAGCCGTGCTTTGTGGTGTTGTCGTATCGCTCCATGTGAAACATCACACCAGGGCGCATTTGCAGTTGCACATTGTCGCCATAGTCCACTCGCTTGTTTTTCACCCATTGGTTGGTGTATTCAATTCGCTTCACATTGGCAGGCGGAATGATATACAACGACAGTACCAGCGTGCCTATCGAAATAAATACCGCCGACACAATATAGGGTACCGCCAATCGGTTGAAACTGATGCCACTTGACAGAATTGCGGTAATTTCGCACCTGTCGGCTAATTTCGAGGTGAAGAAAATCACTGTGATAAACACGAACATTGGCGCAAACTGGTTGATGAAGCCAGGTAGGAAGTTCAAGAAATATTTAAACACAGTTTCCTTCAATGGGGCAAGAAGCATGGCATCAAGTTTTTCGTTGATGTCGAACATTACAATAACCAACAAAAGCATCAGAATGATAAAGAAAAACGTGCCGATGAATTTCTTGATAATATACAGGTCAAATTTCTTGACCAATGGTTTCTTTGCCTCTTTTTTCTTTTCTGTTGTAGATGATTCGGCGGATTCGGCGGAATTGTCAATATCTGACAACTGTTTCTTCTCGTCATCTGCGCTTGTTTCCACACTTGTGGTTGGTGATGTGGCATCACCATTCAATTCTTCAGGCTGTATGTTTTCGATGCTGTCTTGCATGATGCTAACGATTATAGGCGGCGTGTGACACGTTCCACCATTTCAGTTTTCCACGACTTGAAGTCGCCCTCAATAATGTGTTTGCGAGCCTCACCCACAAGCCACAAATAGAATGCGAGATTATGAACGCTTGCAATTTGCATCGCCAAAATCTCTTGCGCGACGAACAGGTGACGAACGTAGGCTTTAGAGTAAATCTTATCCACAATCGAGGCGCCATCTTCTTGAAGTGGTGAAAAATCGTCAGCCCACTTCTTGTTGCGCATATTCATAATGCCATGCTGGGTGAAAAGCATACCGTTACGGCCGTTGCGAGTTGGCATCACGCAGTCCATCATATCCACGCCACGATCAATGGCTTCAAGTATGTTGGCTGGTGTGCCCACGCCCATCAGGTAGCGAGGCTTGTCTTCCGGCAGAATTTCGTTCACCACCTCAATCATATCGTACATGGCCTCGGTTGGTTCACCTACTGCCAAACCACCGATAGCGTTACCCTCAGCACCCAAGTCGGCTACGAATTTCGCACTGTCGGTGCGCAGGTCTTTATAAACACAGCCCTGCACAATGGGAAAAAAGGCTTGCGAATGGCCATAACGTGGTGATGTGGCATTAAAATGATTCCAACCACGCTTGAGCCACCTTTGGGTAAGACGAAGCGACTTCTCGGCATACTGATAATCAGATGTGCCAGGAGGGCACTCATCAAGTGCCATCATAATATCGCTACCTATGCTGCGCTGAATATCCACCACTTTCTCTGGGGTGAACAGATGCTTTGAGCCGTCGATATGGCTACGGAATGCCGCACCCTCCTCTTTCAGTTTGCGGTTGCTGGAAAGCGAGAACACCTGAAATCCACCACTATCAGTGAGAATTGGCTTATCCCAAGTGTTGAATTTATGCAAACCACCAGCGCGCTCAATGATGTCCATACCAGGGCGCAAATACAGATGGTAAGTGTTGCCCAAAATGATTTGCGCCTTGATATCATCGCGCAGTTCGTGCATGTGAACAGCCTTCACCGCGCCCACAGTGCCCACTGGCATAAAAATTGGAGTCTGGATTTCGCCGTGGTCAGTGCCAATCACACCCGCACGGGCTTTAGTATCTTTACTTGTCGCTACGACTTTGTAATTCATAATCTGTAATTCATAATCTGTAATTCATAATCTGTCTAATTTACTCACAAAATTACAATAATAATTCCAATGGAGCAAAACTTCCCCAACCGCAGCCACGTTTTTTACCAAATACACTGCTTAATTGCTTCAAACTAGTATAAAACGAAAACAGAGCACCCGAAGCGCCATTTGAGAAATTAGAAATTAGAAGTTAGAAATTAGAAGTTAGAATAATTCCGACCAAGTCCCCGACTTCCACCCTGCCAGTTTTTTCAAAGCACACGAAACACCTGAAACACCAGAAACACCTGAAGCACCCGAAACACCTGAAACACCTGAAACACCTGAAACACCTGAAACACCCGAAACACCAAAATCGGAATTTTTGAACCAAAACAAGCCCGTTTTTCGTCAAAATCGAAACTAATAATGCTTCATCACTCCCACATCAAGTTTCATCGACCAAATTCAAAGACCTCCTGAACAAAAATACCAACAAAGCGCTCCACTAAGCAACACCAAAAAGGAAAACAAAAAAGCCTTGCCACAAAATCAAAAATTTGCGGCAAGGCTATGAAATAGACAGTAATTATGGATTATGCTATTTTGATAAGACCTTTAAGATGAGTTCTGTTACATCAGCAATGTCGATGACACCATCATGGTCAATGTCACCCTCAAGGAAATCTTCCTTATCTACGATAACGACACCTTGAGCAGTAAGATTTGAACCATCTTTAGTGGTGGCTGTAATTAATGCCACACCCTTTTTCAAACCAGCAACATTGCCATTCTGGTCAACTGTGGCAATAGAGGCGTCGCTTGTGCTCCACTCCACATCCTTCATTGTCACATCAAGAGGCTCAACAGTCGCCACAAAAGCTGCGCTCTCCCCTTCCATCACCACTGCATATAATTTATCGAGAGAAATACTTGTCGCCACTACAGGATTATCTGACGGAGCTTTCACCTCAATAGAGGCTGTGGTGATTTCGTTCACTTTCACACCCAAACATGACGATATATTAATATCGCTGATTTCAATTGCGTGCGTACCAGTGTAAGATTCATCAGCTTTTACAGCAAAAGAGAGAATTTGCCCCGAAGTGCCATAATAAGGCTCTGCCGTTGCAGAATACGACATCACTGAAATTTTGCCATTTTTGCGCAAATTTGAAGTGACCACATGATCATCGATGCGGTCGGCATTAAGCTTAAACTCCATCTTCCCCTTTGCGTTAGTCACGACAGAAAGACCTTCTGGAAGCAACATTTCAAACTGGAAGCCAGCCACTTCATCTTGGTTATCCATCATCACGGTGATAGTGGCTGTTCCCCCTGGTGTGATGGTCACATTAGGTGTAAAAGAAAGTTGGTTAACCGCCGCCAACATGGTGGAAGCAGTGAGTAAACTCAATATTATGGATAATAACTTTTTCATTATTTTATAATTTTTATGTTTAAATAATCACTTTGAAAGTTTTGCCTGCAAAGCAGATGAAATAGATGCCACCGTCGGCCATTGGATAAGTATTGCGGCCAACATTCACTTTCACTTCTTGCATTACGCCATTAGGACGGACGATTTGAGCCTTACCTGCATCAGTAGCTTCAATAACGATGTTCTGACCTTCTGCATAAGCACAAACAACACTGTAAACGCCTTCAACACCTGTCGCAACAGCAGAGATGCGAGCGGAAGCATCATCAGCCTCACGAGTGTAACCATCTGACTCTGCCAACTTCACATCTGTGAGCTCAATAGCGCCTTCACCGCAGAAGCTCTTATCAGCCTGCAAAGTAAGTTTGAGAATAGCTCCGTCATTTCCTGTGAAACTTTCGGTGGATGCGGCAAATGCCATCAGATTGATATTACCAGGCGTATTCTCATTGTAAACTACAGCGTGTCCATCAGTTGCACGACCAGTGAGGGCTACATTCTTCAGATTTACTCCTGCTGGCAAACGGAGGTTCATTTGTAATGCAGAGAAGTCAACTGTATTGTCGAACATCACATCAACTGTGCGTTCTTCCCCTGAGTTCAGCATAAAGTCGGATACATGGAGCACATCGTGCGATTCTCCAAATCGAGGAGCGGCACTCACTGTCACACTATTTCCGACTGCAATATTTGCCACAAGAAGAACATCGGAAACATTAATTATGCCATCCTTGTTGATATCTGCCGCCCTAAAGACGAAACCGTCCACATCTTTACCAACCGACACATTAGCGGTTAGCAAAACATCTTAAACGTTCACCTTGTGGTCGTTGTTGACATCACCGAGAATTACTGGCATTGTACTCAATACTGACGTGATGTCATCGCATCTGTGTCCTTTACCATTGGATTCAGAAATGAGTATTTCACGGAAAACCAGTTGATGATCGCCTTCTTTCACATCCTCGTCAGCCACAAGCTTGATGTAACAGATTTCTCCAGATTCGCCAATAAAGGGCTCAGCAGATGGAGAATAAGCCAATACACGTATAGATCCATCACTCAGTTTGTTGGTGGTAACTACGTGGTCCACGCAGCGGTCAGCATTTAGCGTAATGTCGTATTTACCTTTACTGTTGAGAGCGACTGTGAATCCGTCAGGCACTGTGAAATCAGTCTGAAAACCACCTATTTCTTGTTTATTTGCGAGCGACAACGCCACTGTGACAATATCGCCATTCACACATATATAGTTGCCCACAGAAAGAGACGGTGCTGAAATTGGGGTGGAGACTACTATTGTGGCTGAATCTGAAAGAACTGTGCCATCGGTAGTGGTAGCAGAAATTATTGCGGTTCCTGTGGTCAAAGCCGTCACAAGCCCCTCATCATTCACTGAAGCCACATCAGGATTGCTTGAAGACCAAGCCACAGTCTTGGTTGAAACATTCTCTGGTAAAACTTTTGCTGTCAGAGACAATGTATCACCTATCATCAAATTAGCAGAATGTTCATTCAACGAAATTGATTCAGCCTTAATGGTTTCTTGAATTTCTTTGATATTTGAAAAATTAGACCACCCTTTGGCACTTTTATAAGCTGAGAGGCATCCTTGTGGCACAAATAAACCCGCATCGTAGAAAGAAAAAGTGTACTCTTTGATTACAGGAGGAGCAGGATTGAGCGAATACACTTCCTTTAAGTCAGTGCATTCAGAGAATGCGCCCTCGCCGATTGAGGAGACGGAGGTTCCGATGGTGACTGAGGTCAGGCCTGTGCAACCCTTGAAAGCACAATTGCCGATTGAGGTGACAGAGTTGGGGATGGTCATAGAGGGCAGGCCTGTGCAACCATCGAAAGCATACGCGCCGATTTTGGTGACGGAGTTGGGGAAGGTCACAGAGGACAGGCCTGTGCAACTACTGTATTTGTATATAGCTGTGTATCAATATCTTCCAAGCTAAACGGTAGAAAAGTGATGAGGAAATATATGAGGATTGCGGAAAAGATCAAGATTTAACGTTTTTAACTTTTTAAAACCACAAAAAGTATAACAGTGTGTAGATTATAATCTGTCATGATTACTTACATCTTTCAACTTTAAGTGTTATATGTATTTAACGACTCTTTGGTTACAATAACAATTTATAAATCTGGCATTCCTTCGATATAATCATCTTTGTATGTAACTTCAAAACGGTAAATCCTCATCACTCTCCGTTTTGTTAGGTTCAATATCCGTGTTCTCTATCACGGTTTCTTTTGCTGTATTCTCTATCTCTTTCAACACGTCGTTTATTTGTGCCTGCTCTTCCTTAGAGATGCTTTCATCATAACCGCAGTCAAGTGCTTCGCCAGCCAAGAGTGCTTTGATCATCTCAATATATGAGAATTGCGCCTCTGCGGTGCCCTTGAACATGGTCACCGACACATCTCCGTTTTCGTTCTTTTTGAATACCAGTTTCATATCGCTTAATTGAACTTTTTCAGGTTATACTTCTTTACTCTTTTCTTAATCGATGCCTTGCCACCGTCGGTCTGGTCTGCTATAAGGTCCAGAATCTTCTCTTTCCCAATTTGACCTTCTAGCGAGGCTGAACGGATTGTGATTTTCTTCCCGTCGTTCTTGCAGAGCACAATGGTCTGTGCATCAGCCATCATCGGAATGGTAGCGTTGTGGCTTACCAATATCACTTGTTTCCTGTACTTTACCTTTTTGATGGTCTGCACTAACGCCTCATTGATATACTTCACGGCCAGGTTGTCTTCCGGCTGATCAATGATGATAGGTGAATTGCCGCCATCATAGCCAAGTATCAAATCCAGCAGGATAGCCGACTTCCAGCCGGGACTCATCTCGTAGAAATTCCTACCGTCCGAAGACACAATCTTATATGACGTATGGTCGTTTTTCCGCAGGTATCCATAGATATAGTCGCCTAATTCCCTATATGAGCTCACCCTCGGACGCTGTTTGAACTTAGTCTGGTACATATTCTCCGGCATTACATCGTCCATATTCCTGAAGTGGTGGTTCAGATACTTGTTCAGCACCTCCATCAGTACTTCTTCGTTAAATTTGAACGTGTTTTCTATGTACAGAGTGTGCCCAGTTGCCTTTACCTCCTTGGTGGTAAACGACCTATCCATCTCGGTCAGTTTCACTTTCTGCTCAGCAAAACTGCGGCTGTATTTCACGTATTCACGGAGATAACGTATCAGTTTCCTGCGGTTTTGCAAGTTACTCTGGTTCTGTCCCTGCCTTGTTTGCAGTTCTTCGTCCTTCTCATCCTTGCGCGTCGCTATCAGTGCGGCCACATTCTCAAATAGCTCAGCCCCCCTTCTAGCCTTGGCGAGTTCCTTCAGTATAGCCTCTACCTCCTTGCTGATATTGCCTGAAAACGGATTCTCGTTTACAAACTTTTCTAGCCCCACCAGATTTTCGACATCGGTATTGTACTCCTCCTCCGGGTAGGCGCATTTCTCCTCTTCATCATCCTTGGGCATCAATGGCTGGAAGATGTTTCCCTCCACTTTACCTTTCATAATCAGTTTGCCGGGGTGTGGAATGTCCTTCAGCCAACGCTCTATCTTCTCAATGTTTTCCACGCAGAGTAGCATCTCGTCCACTATACGTTTCAGATCTGCCAGCGTTTTGCTGATTTGTCGCTTCACGTTGTCATCGCTCGGAAATGCTTTCTTTAGGATGGGAATCTCGTCTAACGAGGCCTCATCATTCCTATTCACTAAATCTGCTATAAAGTTCTGATGAATGTAGTAGGGGTGAATTTCCGATGGATTCTTTACGTCTATGTTCTCCACTTTGAACTTCGCATATTCCGAATGTTGTAAATCCTGTTCAAAGAACTTGTTCACCGAGTCTACAAACAGCGTTTTGCCCGAGGACGAGCCACCTATCACCACATTGAGTCCTTCTGTCAGCTCCACGTCAATGTCTATCAGCTCGTTTGACAACTTCACCTTACCTATGTGGTCGCATTGTATCAGTGGCTTCTCCTTCTGGTAAAACAGTCTCGAACTCTCTGAGAGTGACAGCCTCACACCGTCGTATGTCGGTTCAGCCATCATCCACGTAGGCACGAAAGGCGAAGCCTCACTTGATTTCGGTTCCGGGTAGCGGCTGGGAACATAGTTGTCCGAGCAGGTCAGCAGGTTCACAAACTCCGCTATGCCTAGTTTGGCAAAATACTCTCGTGTAGCTTCCAGTCCCTTGTCTTCACGCGCAGTAAAGCCGTCAAACTGGTTGTAATAGATACTGCGGCTGATGGCGTTATCCACCTGTTCACCCTCATGCAGCGAGTAGTTGAACTGTCCGTGCTTTTGCCCTGCGTGTGGAAGCAGCATAAACTCAAATGGATCGAAGGCATTGATTACCTTCTGTATGTCGGGTATCGACTGGTCAGTTTTGCATGGCAGTTTGTTTGTGTACAGTTTGTCCAAGATGTCGTTCAGTGCTTTAATATTCTCCTCTGTCACATCCAGATTGAAATAAATGTGGCAGTGGAATGCCTCTACGTCATCATGGTTCTTGATGTGCAGTTCTGCGCCCAACAGCAGGTTCACCCCGACTGCCTTGGCTGCCAGGTATGCTTCCTTGTTGATGGTGTTGTGGTCGGTGAAACTTATCAGGAACGGTTCGTCGCTGTTGTACTCCTTAATCTTCCTCACCAGCGTCGCAACATCATAGTCCGTAGAACGGTTGTTCGCATCGGGATAGGTGTGGATATGTAAGTCAATATACACTGGCTGCATGGTTTTCGCCTCCTTTCTCTATTCGTTACAACCTTTAAATTCTTCTTCAAAGTAAGGAATAGCTCCATACTTCCCTTCCAGATAATTCTTCTCGTAGTTGCTGTCTGTTCTAGGTTTTGCACCATTGCCTAACGTTATACTCATCATCGGGGTTAGTTTCGTGGAATAGTGCGTTTTTGCCGTCTTTTCCACGAAAACCACCTGATCTCTCCTCAACAGTTTCTTCGACAGCATATTAGTGTCATGCGTAGTGAATATCAACTGTGCTCCGTGAGGGTTTGTCTCTGCACAGTTGAAAAGCCGAACGATGCGACGCGACAATAGTGGATGCAGTTGCGCATCCAACTCGTCAACAAACAGTGACTTCCCCTGCCGTAAGGTGTCAACAATAGGCCCGGCAAGATTAAACAGTTTTCTCGTACCGTCCGACTCTCTTTCATCTATGTCAAAGTCCACCACCCCCACTACTTCACCATCTACGTTTATTTTACTGTGCTTGGCATAGGCAACAATGGGCGGATGTTCTTTCAGCGAGGCCACTATTTCCGCAGGTAGTCCTTTGGGCAACATCTTTTCGTCAATGAACTCTTGTTCGGTGGTCACTTCGCGGAAGCCCACGTCCATACCGCTGATAAAGTCCAGAATCTCGTCCTTGTAGTCTGTCCTGGTATGTAGCATCTCCTTTGTATAGCGTGAGAAATCGCTGTCGCGCAAACCGGAAATCACATTGGGCTTGGTTCTGAACCACTCTATCACCCTTTTTGATATTTCCCCACCCAGCTGTGCCGCAAGCGAGATGAAAAGTCTATTGTTAATCAGGGGGATGGTTCCTTCTTTTATGGCCAGCCCTTCCGGATAGTTCTGTTCGTCTATCTCTATCATATTGGGAGTCCGCCTCATCAGCGTTTTCAGCGATCGCTTGGGAAATTTCGCTATCAGCCATTCCTCTTCTATCCGTTGCGCGGTATAGCTGAATCCGTAGGTAAACTTGTCGGTGCCGTCCACAAACGACATTTCAACTCGCGTTGGCCTCGCCTCCTTATCAGAAAGCAGAAAGGCATCATACGGTAGCGTTTCGTTATCGTTCAGCCTCACCGAATGAATAATGATAGCCCGCATCCTGCCAACGGCCTTGAATACGTTCGACTTACCGCTGGAGTTGGCTCCATAAAAAGCCTTGGTGTTAAGCACACGAGTGTTTGCAACAGTGGTGAAGCCTCTGTTGTCCATGTCTTTGATGCCCGTATCAGCCTCAAATGACAGTTTGATTTCTTCGTCTATCGAACGGTAATTCTCTGCGGCAAAGCTCGTTATCATAACTCAATTTTGTGATTTTTGCTCAAATTATGGTTGCAAAATTAAATATTTTATTTTATACATGCAAAAGATTTTTGAATTTCCTTCAAAATTAAGACAAATTGGCAGAAGAATATGATGCCAGTCTGACAGTGGCAGTTCTGACTGACAATATGGCAAAATTTGTGGATTTAGCGGAATATTAATAAGTTATCTACTGTTTAAATCTTAAAACATTTCTTTTTTTCACGGCTCTTTCATTTAACTTTGGTGTTGTTTAGCAACTGCTTGAATAAGTAGC
>OHZJ01000844.1_pt1 | contig 12652 bp, 9 predicted proteins | sample 1580411 | NCBI WGS metagenome assembly OHZJ01 (sample SAMEA3882519, study PRJEB24775) | human gut metagenome | biome: human-associated habitat; feature: intestine environment; material: feces | place: Netherlands | collected 2009/2010 | reverse complement strand
CATTCTTCATGCCACGTACAAAAGGTGACCGCCCGGATGTTATCCCGGATGGATGTGTCAACTTCGCTTTCCTCGGACAGTTTGCTGAAACTCCAAGAGATACTGTTTTCACAACAGAGTATTCTGTACGTACTGCTATGGAAGCCGTTTATGGACTGCTTGGTGTGGATCGTGGTGTGCCGGAAGTCTGGGGCAGCGTCTACGATGTGCGTGAGCTTCTCGACAGCAGCGTAAAGCTGATGGATGGCAAGTCCCCTCTGCAGATGAATCTTGGACCGCTTAATGTGATCAAGAAACCGCTTCTTAGCAAGATCAAAGGAACGGTGATTGAGAAGCTGCTGCGGGATCATGATGTGCTGAAAGATTATATGTAAGATATACAGCCTGCCAGACAAATATTCTCAATCCGAAAATTAAGATTTGAACACAGTAACGGAGCCTACGGTTCTATTCGTGCAGCAATCCCCCGGAAATACTTCTCGCGCGGTATTTCCGGGGGATTATTTTATTTTCTGATACTTATTTTCCCAGTGTTTCATTCATACTTCCGGAACGGAAGCCCTGAAGATCCAGAGTCACGTAAGAAAATCCCAATGTGCGGAATTTCTCTGTGATCTTTGTTCTTGTTTCATTATCTGCAATTTTCAGGATCTCTTCTTCCGGAACCTCGATCCTTGCCATGGTACCGTGGATGCGAACACGGAACTGATGGAATCCCAGATCCATCAGAAACTGCTCGGCCTGATCTACCATGTGAAGCTTCTCCTCGGTAATGGTCTCACCGTATACAAATCTGGAAGCAAGGCAGGCAAAGGATGGCTTGTTCCAGGTTGGAAGGTTCATGCCCTTTGACAGCTTGCGAATCTCTTCTTTATAGAGGCCGGCCTCCTGGAGAGGACTTCGGACCCCAAGCTCCTGAATGGCTCTTTTTCCAGGACGGTAATCTCCCAGGTCATCCATATTGGAGCCTTCCACGATCATGTTCATATGGTGGGATTTTGCTGCTTCCCAGAGTTTGGTGAAGATGGCTTTTTTGCAGATGTAGCAACGGTCCGGCGGGTTCTGGCGGAAGCCTGGAATGTCGAATTCGTTGATCTTACAGATCTCCTGTCGGATATGATTTTCCTGGCAAAAATCCTCTGTTTCTTTCAGCTCTCTGTCAGTAAAGGAGCAGGGACATGCGGTAATGGCCATGGCCTTGTCGCCAAGTGTTTCCTGTGCGGCTTTCAGAAGAAACGTGGAGTCTACGCCGCCGGAAAATGCTACGGCTACGCTTCCCAGAGAGCGGAGGATTTCCTGGAGTTTTCTGTATTTTTCTTCAAGTGTGATGTTGTCTGTTGCTGGCATATGTTCTGTCACCTCGTAATTTGTAAAATATTATTTGTGTATTATTGTAAACGATACCTTTTTGTCCTACAAGCATTTTCTTTCTGAAGGATACACTATAAAATTTGTAAGTATATCCGGACGATCTATCCGGCTCATAAGCTTTTCGTAAAATTATCTTCCACAAAATTTTTACAGAACAGGAAAGACTTCTTCCTGGAGGACTCTTTTATGTCATTGGAGCATTACGAAATAATTTTCCATGATATAAAATAGGACCGGAAACGCAGCATATGCCACGCTTCCGATCCTTCCTTTTTTACAATTATCACATTTCGATCACATCAAGATCATCCGGAATAAACAGATTTCCGTGATAATACTCTCTGCCTTCTGCGCCGTAGAGTTCTTTACGTTTCTTAATGTTCTTATCCTCTGTATGATACAGTACAAGGTTTTTCACGCCAAGATTTTCAGCAAGCTCGCTGGCATCCTTGACTGTGGAGTGATGTTTCTCATAAGGATTGAAGATATCACGCTGTCCGTACAGGCAGAATGCTTCGTGGAACATCCAGTCACTGCCTTTGGCGTATTTCTCCTCGCACTCGTTGTATGGCTCATCGCCACAGCAGGTAAGTACCTTTCCACCATCGTAGATCATCTGGAATCCGAACTGTTTTGCCTTGGTGGAACCGATGTCAAAGAAGGTCACTTTCTTATTGAGGATCGTTCTCTCCTCACCGTCTTTTACTTCGATCAGGTGAAGTCTGTCACCAATGTACTGTGTCTCCTTTTTATTCAGAAGCTTAAAGGCCATGTCTTTCAGAAGTCCGATCACCTCATCATGGGCATAGATATTCGCCTCGCCCTGGTAAGTACCTTTTTTCATGTTCTGGCAGATGATGCGGATCACCCAGACGATTCCCATGATATGGTCTACGTGCTTATGTGTAACAAAGATCTCATGAACATCCATCAGATCAACGCCAGCCTTCTTCAGCTGGGAAAGCACCGTATTTCCGCCGCCTCCGTCAACCAGAAAATGGCCGTACTCATCGCTGAGCACGAAACATGTATTGTAGCATTCTGTTACCAGTGCGTTACCTGTTCCAAGCATGGTTAATTTCATTCTGTTCTCCTCCTGTATAGCCCTGGTCATCAAACATTCTGCCACCCATTGCTTTTGTTTTCTGACACTCTCACCGGCTGCTTCAGACCATATTGCAGATACCTGCATAACAGCCTTATGTTTTCTCGTTTTTTCTGTGTTTTTCGTGTCCAATGATAACATTATGGAGAAATATTTTCAATAAATTTCTATAAAAAGAGCCTCTTTCCTCCCTGCACTCTGCACATTGGACATAGAAAAGCTTTCTTTGCGCTCCATTATTTTTATGTTACAATGGTCCCATATCAATAATTATAACTGGAGGGATTTCTAATGAAGATCACAATCTTAAACGGCAGTCCGCGCCACAACGGCAACACACAGATCATGGCCGATACCTTTGCAAAAGCTGCTCAGGAAAACGGTCATACAGCAACTGTTCTGAACATTGCAAATTTACATATCCGCGGATGCATGGACTGCAAATACTGCTACTCCCATGAGGGCAAATGTGTACAGGATGATGATATGAAGAAGGTTTTTGCGGAGCTTTCTGATACCGACCTTCTGGTATTTGCATCACCAGTTTACTGGTTTGATATCACCGCACAGCTGAAAACCGTAATTGACCGTATGTATGCATGGGGAAGTATCGGATTTCCGTTCCACAAAACAGCTCTGCTCCTGGATGCAGGCGCAGATCATGTCTTTGATGCAGCCATCGCTCAGTACAAGGCCATGACCTCTTATCTGAAATGGGAAGATATGGGTATTGTCACAGTTCCCAATATGCTGGAAAAAGGCAGCATGAAAGTCTGTCCGCAGCTGGAAGAGGTTAAGGAACTGGCAGCCAGACTGTAATTTTTGTATCACAAAGGGGAGCAGTCACATGGTTGACCATGGCTGCTCCCCCTTTTACATTTTTCTTATTACAGCATTTCTATCTCCGTCTCAAAATACTGCTCCTGAAACCGGACCTGTTCCATGATCTCCTCTGCTGTCATGGTCTTATCCTCCGGAACTGCCACCCACTTGTCTTCCACATCATTGAGGCGGTGGATAATGGCGATCACTTTTCCTGATCTGTCCGTTTCATTTTTCTTCCTTTGTCAAACGGATATTCGCAATCCGCATTTGTTACGTAACTCATGATCAATCTCTCATTCTTTTACATTCCGTCAGAAAAACTGACCTTCTCATTTCAATCCGTTCTTCTCTTTACCAGATCTTCGCCTCTACTGCTGCACGCTCAATGCCAAGCCCCTTCATATATCGATCCATAAATGCGTTGAATCCTTTCACGCCTTCTGCTTCCGGCGCCAGTGTGCTGCCTTCGTTTCCTTTGAAGACATTTTCATCCAGGAAATCCGCAAGGTCTTCGCCGTCTTTTTTGTTGATCATATAAGATGCCAGAAGTGCGATTCCCCAGGCTCCGCCTTCTCCTGCTGTGGACATTACGGATACCGGCGCATTTACCGCATCTGCAAGGATCTGCTGGCCAACACCCTTTGTCTTAAAGAGGCCGCCGTGGCCCAGAAGCTTATCGATCTTTACGTGCTCCTGATTGAGAAGGATATCCAGACCTACACGCATGGCGCCGAGGCAGGTGTAAAGATTATTTCGCATAAAGTTTGCCAGTGTAAAATGTGCATCCGGTCTGCGCACGAAAAGCGGACGGCCTTCATTTAAACCGGTTACCGGCTCACCGGAGAAATAATTGTAGGCAAGCAGGCCTCCACAGTCTTTATCTCCCTCTAATGCTTTCCGGTAAAGTGTTCCAAACAACTCATTCATATCCGGTTTCATGCCAAAGGCTTCTGCAAATTCTTTGAATAATCCAACCCATGCATTCAGGTCTGATGTACAGTTATTGCAGTGAACCATCGCAACGGTATCACCGGACGGTGTGGTTACCATGTCAAGCTCCTCATGTACATTCTTTAAATCTTCCTCGAGAACGACCATCGCAAACACGGATGTTCCGGCAGATACATTTCCTGTGCGGACTGCAACGGAATTTGTCGCAGCCATACCGGTTCCTGCATCTCCCTCCGGCGGGCAGAGTGGAATGCCTGCGGAAAGATTACCGCTCTTATCCAACAGTTTTGCTCCCTCAGCAGACAACGTTCCTGCTGCCTCCCCTGCAGCTAAAACTTTCGGCAGGATCTCACGCAGTTTCCACGGATATCCTTTTGGTGCGACAAGTGCGTCAAATTTATCGATCATTGTCTGATTGTAATCTCTTGTCTTTGCGTCGATCGGGAACATACCGGATGCCTCTCCGACACCAAGTACTTTCTCTCCGGTCAGTTTCCAGTGAATGTATCCGGCTAAGGTTGTAAAATACGAAATGTTTCCTACATGTTCTTCCCCGTTTAAGATCGCCTGATATAAATGTGCGATGCTCCAGCGCTGTGGAATATTAAAGGAAAACTCCTTTGTAAGTGCTGCCGCAGCCTCCCCCGTGATCGTATTGCGCCAGGTGCGGAACGGTACAAGTAACTCCCCGTCTTTGTCAAATGCCATATAGCCATGCATCATTCCGGAAAATCCGATCGCTGCGAGTGATGTGATCACCGTATCGTATTTTTCCTTTACATCCTCTGCTAATCTGCCATAACAGTCGGTAAGTCCCGTCCAGATATCATCCAGACTGTATGTCCAGATGCCATCCTCCAAACGGTTTTCCCAGTCATGTGCACCGGATGCAATCGGCTCCCCCGTCTCATTTACAAGAACCGCCTTGATCCTGGTTGAACCGAATTCAATACCAAGTACTGCTTTTCCGGTTTCAATCGTCTGCTTTGCGTTACTCATTATCCCTTCTCCTTTCAGATGTAAACCACTTTTTCTATACTTTCAGCATACAACTTGTATGCATGTGTTAACAAGTTGTTTTTTCTTAAAATACTACTTTATAAAATCTCTATAAATTCGCTTTATTCCTGACCATGTATGGTATAATGTATTAAGCTATGAGCAGTGCCAGATAAGAAGGAACACTGCGGAATAAAATACAGACCAGCACGAACTAATCACAACGTAAAAAGAAAGAGATTTTCCCATGCCATCAGAACATAAAACAAATGAAACCATCAAATACAAACTTGCCACCGCAATGAAAGAATGCATGAAATCCGCCTCCGTAGAGAAGATCACCGTCACGGAGATTGTGGAGACCTGCGGCGTGACACGCCAGACCTTTTACCGGAATTTTAAGGATAAGTATGACCTTATCAACTGGTATTTTGATAAAATTTTACTGGAATCTTTCGAACATATGGGTGAAGGGAAAACTGTGTATGAAGGACTGGTAAATAAATTTCATTATATCCAGCAGGAAAAGCTCTTTTTTAAAGCAGCTTTTAAAAATGACGATCAGAATTGTCTGAGAGATCATGATTTTCAACTGATCTGTGCCTTTTACACCGAACAGCTTGAGACACGCATGGCGTGCAGACTTTCCCGTCAGCTGCAGTTTCAGTTAGAAATGTACTGCCAGGGTTCCATTTATATGACCGTACAGTGGGTGCTTGGCTATCGCAAATGCTCTGCCGAAGAACTCGCACATGCCCTTGCATCTGCCATGCCGGAAGAACTGCAGACTGTATTTCATAAATACGGGTTGGTTTGATGCAGGAAAATGTTACATTCATAAACATTTCTGTTACAAAAAAACCTTCCAGGCAAAACAATTATGCCTGAAAGGTTTTCTTTTACTTATGACAATATACGAATCATAAAGCATACATTCTATGATTTCACCGCTGCAATTACATCAGTTTGCGGAAAAGATTCTTAAGATCTTCCACACTGGCATCTTTCGGGTTACCCGGAGCACATGCATCTGCATGAGCAGATTCTGCAAGAAAATCAAGATCTTCTTCTTTTAATGCCTCAAGTTTTGTCGGGATTCCCACATCAACAGAGAGTTTCTGTACGGCATCAACTGCTGCTTTACGATATTCCTCCACAGACATATCGTCCACACCTTTGACTCCCATTGCACGGGCGATCTCACGGTATTTCTCTCCGGTGCAATCCGCATTGTACTCCATAACGATTGGAAGCATCATGGCACATGCAACACCATGTGGTGTATCATAAACAGCACCTAAGGTATGAGCCATGGAATGTGCAATTCCAAGACCTACGTTAGAAAATCCCATTCCGGCAATGTACTGTCCAAGTGCCATTCCCTCACGTCCCTCTTTCTTGTTGTCAACTGCATCACGCAGGGATCTTGAAATAATTTCAATCGCTTTCAGATGGAACATATCTGTCATTTCCCATGCAGCTTTGGTTGTATATCCCTCGATCGCATGTGTCAGGGCATCCATACCGGTGGAAGCTGTCAGTCCCTTTGGCATGGAAGACATCATATCCGGATCCACGATTGCAATGACAGGCATATCATGTGGATCGACACAGACGAATTTTCTCTTTCTCTCCACATCTGTGATAACATAATTGATCGTAACCTCTGCTGCCGTACCGGCGGTCGTAGGTACTGCAATGATCGGTACGCATGGTTTTTTCGTGGGTGCAACTCCCTCAAGACTTCTGACATCCTCAAATTCCGGATTGGCAATAATGATTCCGATCGCTTTTGAGGTATCCATAGAAGATCCTCCACCGATTGCGATCAGGTAATCAGCTTCCGCTTTCTTAAATGCCTCAACACCGTGCTGTACATTCTGGATCGTAGGGTTTGCTTTGATATCTGAATAAATTTCATAAGCAAGTCCGTTTTTGTCAAGAATATCCGTTACCTTTTTTGTAACACCAAATTTGATCAGATCCGGATCAGAACATACAAATGCTTTTTTGAAAGCACGCGCCTTTGCCTCTGTTGCAATCTCTTCGATCGCTCCTGCTCCGTGGTAAGATGTTTCGTTTAACATAATTCTGTTTGCCATAATAACCTTCTCCTTTTCCAATACTTATGATACTTTGATTGTAACAGAATCCTATCGTTTTCGTAAGTGACAAAACAGCAAAATTGTAACAAAAAAACCTGTATCAGCAAATTACTGATACAGGCCATGTTATGATCCATTATTATACATTAATCTCCGCTTTTACACCAAGTTCTTCCTTGTTTGCATCCAGAATCGGTTTTACCACATTTGCAATGAATTTATCCACCTGGATCGGTGCACGTCCCACATATTTTGCCGGATCCATCGTGGACTGCAGTGCCTCTAATGTCAGGTTAAATTCAGGATCTGCAGCGATCAGTTCAAGCAGATTGTTGTCTTTTCCTTCCTCTTTTACAGTCTTTCCTGCCTGCATGGATAAGGTACGGATCTTTTCATGTAACTCCTGACGGTTGCCGCCATTCTTTACAGCGTCCATCATAATGTTTTCCGTTGCCATAAACGGGAGTTCTGCCATTAAATGTTTGGTGATTACTTTATCATATACAACCAATCCATCCACTACATTTAAGCACAGGTCTAAGATACCATCGATTGCAAGAAATCCTTCCGGAATGGAAAGTCTCTTGTTTGCAGAGTCATCTAAGGTGCGCTCAAACCACTGTGTTGCGGAAGTGATCGCCGGGTTTAAAGCATCGATCATGACATAACGCGATAAGGATGCGATACGCTCGGAACGCATCGGATTGCGTTTGTATGCCATGGCAGAAGATCCGATCTGGTTCTTCTCAAACGGCTCTTCCACTTCTTTTAAGTGCTGTAACAAACGGATATCATTTGACATCTTGTGTGCACTTGCGGCAATACCTGCAAGAATATTTGCAACGCGTGTATCCACTTTTCTGGAATAAGTCTGTCCTGATACTGCATAGCACTCTTTGAATCCCATTTTTGCAGCGATCATCGGGTCGATCTTGTCAATCGTCTCCTGATCTCCATCAAACAGTTCTAAGAAACTTGCCTGTGTTCCGGTCGTTCCCTTGGAACCGAGCAGTTTTAAAGATCCCATGACATACTCTAGGTCCTCAAGATCCATGATAAATTCCTGTGCCCACAGTGTTGCACGCTTTCCAACAGTCGTCGGCTGTGCAGGCTGGAAATGGGTAAATGCCAGTGTCGGCAGATTTTTGTAAGTATCTGCAAATTTTGCAAGTTCTGCGATAACATTGACCAGTTTTTTATGAACCAGCTCCAATGCCTCCCTCATTAAAATAATATCGGTGTTATCACCAACATAACAGGATGTTGCTCCAAGATGGATGATTCCTGCTGCCTTCGGGCACTGCTGTCCATATGCATATACATGACTCATAACATCATGACGAACCAATTTTTCACGCTCTCTTGCTACATCATAATTGATGTCCTCAGCATGTGCCTTTAACTCGTCGATCTGTTCCTGTGTAATAACCGGCTTTCCATTCTCGGAAAGTCCTAACTCCATCTCTGTCTCAGCTAATGCAATCCATAATTTTCTCCAGGTACGGAACTTTTTGTCCTGTGAAAAAATATACTGCATCTCCTTGCTGGCATAACGCTCAGATAACGGACTTGTATATCTGTCTGTACTCATTTCTGTTCTCCTTAACATTTGTTATTATCTATCTCTCAAAATCGCCCCGGATGTCTTCTTTCGGCGGTTCCATCGGGTAGGTACCCGTAAAGCATCCCTTACAGATACTTAATCCGCCGACCATTTCCTCTAAACGCTCAACTCCAAGGTATCCAAGGGAATCCGCACCAATGATCTTACGGATATCCTCGATGGAACGATTGTATGCAATGAGCTGTTCTCTCTCCGGGATATCTGTTCCAAAGTAACACGGCCATAAAAATGGTGGGGAACTGATCCTTACATGCACTTCGGTTGCACCGGCATCACGCAGCATTTTTACGATGCGGTCTGATGTCGTACCGCGGACAATGGAATCATCGATCATAATGATACGTTTTCCATCGACCGCCTCTTTTAAAACATTTAATTTCACGCGCACGCTGGACTCTCTGCTGCTCTGTTTCGGCTTGATGAAAGTTCTTCCGACATAGCCGTTTTTCACAAATGCAGTGCCATACGGAATCCCCGACTGCAGGGAATAACCGAGTGCTGCAGCATTTCCGGACTCCGGAACACCGACGACAAGGTCTGCATCCACCGGTGAATCCATGGCGAGGAAACGTCCTGCCTTGATCCTGGATGCATAGACACTGACACCGTCGATATGGCTGTCCGGTCTTGCAAAGTAAATATATTCAAAAATACAGCGCGCCTCTTTTTCTTTTGGCAGTGCTAAAGAAAGGTCAGACTGAATGCCGCCCTCCGGTGTGATCGTAACGATCTCACCCGGCAGTACATCACGGACATACTCCGCGCCGATCGTATCAAGTGCACAGGTCTCGGATGCCAAAATGTAGGCATTGTCACGTTTTCCAATACAGAGCGGTTTAAAACCGTACGGATCACGCGCTCCGACTAACTTTCTCGGGCTCATCACTACCAGTGCAAACGCACCCTTGATCTTCTGGCAGGCACGTCCCACTGCCTCTTCCACACTGTTTGAATTTAAACGCTCACGGGCAATGTGATAGGCGATGACCTCAGAGTCGATCGTCGTCTGGAAAATTGCTCCGGTATACTCTAAATCCTTGCGCAGTTCCATTGCATTGATCAGGTTTCCGTTGTGTGCGAGCGCTAACGTTCCCTTTACATAATTAAGAACCAATGGCTGTGCATTCTCACGGGTGGAAGCTCCTGCCGTCGAATAACGGACATGTCCGACACCGATATCGCCATGCATAGGTTCTAAATTATCCTGCGTGAATACCTCATTGACAAGTCCCATGCCTTTGTATGAGGTCACCTTTCCCTTGGGTCCGTTCGTTTCACTGACCGCAATACCACAGCTCTCCTGTCCACGGTGCTGCAATGCAAAAAGACCATAATAGATCGTAGACGCAACGTCTCCGCCATCAAAGTCGTACATTCCGAATACACCACATTCCTCGTGCAGTCCGCTGTCCCCATTCGTCTGCCATGGTGTATCTTTCACAAATCCATTGTTGTCCATAAATGTATCTCCATTAAGCAAATTTCTTACCTGTCAGAAGCTCATATGCCTCTTTGTATTTATTCACGGTCTTTTCGATGACATCATCCGGTAACAGATAGTCACTGTCCGGATTTGCTTTTAACCAGTCTCTTACAAACTGTTTGTCAAAGGAAGGCTGTCCCTGTCCCGGCTTGTAACCCTCTAACGGCCAGAATCTGGAGCTGTCCGGTGTGAGCATCTCATCCCCTAATACAACATTGCCATTCTCATCCAAACCAAACTCAAACTTGGTATCTGCAATGATGATACCTTTGGTCAGTGCGTATTCTGCACATTTTTTATATAATGCGATCGTATAATCTTTGATCTGTTCTGCATAAGAAGCGCCTTTTCCCGGATACTCTTTCTCTAAAATCTCTCTGCAGCGCTCAAAGGAGATATTCTCATCATGCAGACCGATCTCTGCCTTGGTACTCGGTGTAAAGATCGGCTCAGGCAGTTTGTCGGACTCCTGTAATCCCTCCGGCAGTTTGATGCCGCATACGGTACCGTTTTCTTTATAGCTCTCCCAGCCGCTTCCTGTGATGTATCCGCGGACGATGCACTCGATCGGAAGCATCTCTAATTTTTTGCACATCATGCTGTTGCCGTCAAATCTCTCCTCCTGGAAAAATTCCGGCATATCTTTTACATCAACAGTAATCATATGATTTGGAACGATATCTTTTGTTAAATCAAACCAGAATTTAGACATCTGAGTCAGAATCGCACCCTTTTTTGTGACTTTGTTCTTCAAAATATGATCGAAAGCAGAAATTCTGTCTGTCGCTACAATGATCAGGCTGTCGCCGTTATCATATACTTCACGTACTTTTCCCTCTTTAATTGGCTGAAATACTTTGCTACTCATCCTCTTTGTCCTCTTTTCCGGTGTTATAAGCACCATATCATTTTCTGATGTTACTCAAAAATTATAATACATAGTCTTTTGGAAAGTCAATGATTTTGCCCGTATGGACATCGATATGTGATATAGAAAAATCAGTTCTTTTTATTAGTATTTTTGTATAGTTTTAATCATATTATAAGTTGTACTTATATTTTTGTTTATATTCTCTTATTCTCACTTTCTCAGCTTCTTTCCTGCATGAATTTTACCGGAAAATGATCCTTTTCCTTTCAAAAAAAGTGCCACAAAACTGATAAATTTCTTTCTGACAGCAGCTGCCCTGCCTGTCCAAAAATAAATATACCAGTCTGTGGCATCTTTTTATCCGGCTATATTATATCGCTCTTTTATTTTTTGATCAGTAAAGATTTTCCTGTCATCTCTGCCGGCTGCTCCATTCCCATCAGCTCGATCATAGTCGGGATGATATCAGCAAGGCATCCGTCCTCTTTTAAGGTGTAGGAAGGATCTGCATTTACGAGAATAAATGGAACCGGGTTGGTTGTGTGGGATGTTAACGGCTCGCCGGTCTCGTAGTTTACAAGCTGCTCAGCGTTTCCGTGATCTGCGCAGATGAACATCTGTCCGTCTACTTCTTTTAATGCCTCAACTGCTTTTCCAACACAGGTATCTACTGTCTCAACTGCTTTGATCGCTGCATCTAAGATTCCGGTGTGACCAACCATATCCGGGTTTGCAAAGTTGATGATGATGACATCATATTTCTCAGAACGGATTGCTGCACATAACTTGTCGCATACTTCCGGTGCGCTCATCTCCGGCTGTAAATCGTAGGTAGCTACTTTCGGAGATTTTACAAGAATACGGTCCTCACCTTTGTTTGGCTCTTCCACACCGCCGTTGAAGAAGAAGGTAACGTGTGCATATTTCTCTGTCTCGGCGATTCTTGCCTGTGTCATGTTGTTTGCTGCAAGAAATTCGCCAAATGTATTCGTGATGCCTTCTTTTACAAATGCAACCATTTTATTTGGAATTGTCTCATCATACTCTGTAAAACATACATAAGTTGTCTTGATACGTTCTCCTCTGTCAAATCCGTCAAAATCATCCGCACAGAATGTTCTGGTGATTTCTCTTGCTCGATCCGGGCGGAAATTAAAGAAGATCACAGAATCTCCGTCTTTTACAGTTGCAACCGGTGTACCGTTTTTTGTCACTACAAATGGTACTACGAATTCGTCAGTTACTTCTTTGTCGTAAGAAGCCTGGATTCCTTCTGTTGCAGAAGCGGCTGTCTCGCCTTCGCCTGCTGAAAGTGCCT
>OHZJ01000837.1_pt1 | contig 12731 bp, 14 predicted proteins | sample 1580411 | NCBI WGS metagenome assembly OHZJ01 (sample SAMEA3882519, study PRJEB24775) | human gut metagenome | biome: human-associated habitat; feature: intestine environment; material: feces | place: Netherlands | collected 2009/2010 | reverse complement strand
CCCCCACACCCCATTTCCCCACCCCAAAAAACACATCTTATTACGCTATAGTGTAATCACTATAGTGGGGATTTACTGTTTTTTGGATTTGGGGTAGAAGGCGGCGATGAGGATGAGGAGGGTGCCTGCCACGAGGTAGGCTTGCCAGCCTTTGCCGGCGCGCGCTTTGCGATAGTCGGCATCGGTGTAGGTGCCGGCAATTACGCCTTGAATATAGGGGAGCATGTTGCAGATGCCATGGTAGTATGATTCACCGTTGTCGCATACGGGTTTTTCCAGCCTGTCGATGCTCAAATGTTTGCAAAACACACGCGAAAACTGGTCGTGAAGTTGGTCGCTCACAGCCATCACCACGGTCGGAAACTCATCTGCTTTGGTTTTAGCGATGAGTATAAGCACGGATTTCTGATGGTTTAGATTCCAGTTATTCAAGATTTGCGCGGCATAAGCCTCGGCATGTAGCCTTGTGAGGGAGGTATCAGCCACCGCTACCAGAATTTTGGCATTTGTGGCAGAGTAATAGCGCATCAAGCTGTCGTTGAGCAGCTTTGCCGTGTCGGTAGGCATCACACCCACCATATCCACCACGCACTGGTCGGTGCGTAGTGGGGGCAATGAACTGGCGTGCGCAAAGTTTGCCACAGCCATCACTCCGCACAGCGCCATAGCCGTCAATATGCGATGTAGTTGCTTCATATACGCCACCGTCACCAAGAGCCTCCTGCTCCACCACCACCGAATGAGCCGCCGCCAAAGTCGAAGCCACCCGATGAACCTGAAGAACCCGAAGTAAACGAGCCTCCACCAAACGGCAGGTAAATTCTGAAGCCAATGAACACCAATAGAATGGCAATCACGCAAATCCAGTCGAAGAGCGACAAATCCTCATCGCTTTGGTAGGTTTCGTAATCGTATTCGCCACGGCACACGGGCATAATCACCTTCAACGCCGCCCAAGTGGCAGCGGTGTAGTTGTTGCCCTCTTTGAGGATAGGTATCATCTTGTCTTCTACAATCCTATTGCAGAACACATCGGGGAGCGCACCTTCCAGTCCGCGCCCTGTGGCGATAAACACCTGTCCTTTCGAGAATCTGGTTTTGGGTTTGATGAGAATGACGATGCCATTGTCAATTTTCTTCTGCCCCACGCCCCAGCGGTCGCCAATCTCGGTGGCAAACTCGTTGGGCGTGTAGCCGCCCAGGTCGTTGGTGGTGACAATCACCACTTGATTGGAGGTTTGTTTGGAGAATGCCACCAAACTATCTTCGAGTTGGGCTGCGGCGGCCTCGCTAAACACGCCAGCCATATCGTTGACCAACCGTGGTGGATAGGGGCGTTCGGGAATGCCGTCGGCGGCTTGCGCTACCGATGCCACCCACGACATCAGCAACACAGCCACCACGCACGATGTTCTTCTTATCAGAGTAAGTGTCTTTTTCATTGTTGCATCATTGATATAGTCCTGACCAAATCAGCCACGGCAGCCGAAACGGCACCGTAGTAGTCTTCGGTTCTGAGTTTTGGAAGCATGATGTCGGAAACGATGCCTTGGCAGCACACATCGGTGAGCATAGGCTCCAAACCCTTGCCCACGGCTATCGCCACCTTGCCGACCGAATGTGCGGTTTTGGGCTGCACCAGTATCACCACGCCATTGTCTTTTTCTTTACCCACGCCCCAGCGTTTGCCAATCTCGGCGGCAATCTGCTGTGGGTCGGCATCGGCAATATCGGCGATGGTGACCACCACAATCTGCGCAGGTGTTTGTGCGCCATACATACGCAGGTCGTCTTCCAACCCACGAACGCTGTCGCCAAGCACACCGGCAAAGTCGCTGACCGCCATGGTGGCTTGCTCCGGAATCACCAATTTCCCATCGGCACCCACGTAAGCCACGCTGTCGGTTTGCTCCATAGTGCCTTCTGCGGCATCGGTGCTGCCGCTCGACGATTCGGTGTTTTTACACATGGTGAACAGCAATGTGGCTGCCACCAGTGAAAACACCGAAATCAATATTCTCATTCTATTTTTCATATTCATGTTTTACCAAGAGCCTCCTGCGCCACCGCCGCCGAATGAGCCACCGCCCCAGTCGCTGCTGTCGCTGCTACTATAACTGTCGGAGTCGCTGTCGGAGTCGCTGTCGCGACTTGAATTGAGACCCCACTTATCGGAGAAGTAGTCGTTCAACAGCAGCTTGTCAACAATAAAGAACAGGATAAGTCCGCCTGTGAAGATAATCAACGCCCAACCCCAGAAATCAAGGCCTTCCTCTTTTTCCTCTCCGTTGGCGTAATGCTTTTTCTGATAGTTGTCGTAGGTGTACTCGCCACGGCACACGGGCATAATCACCTTCAGCGCAGCCCAAGTGGCAGCGGCATAGTTGTTGCCTGCTTTGAGATGCGGAATCATCTCGTTCTGAATCACCCTATTGCAGAACGCGTCGGGGAGCGCACCTTCCAATCCGCGGCCTGGAGCGATATACACCTCGCCCTTCGAGTCCTTGGTCTTGGGTTTGAATAGAATCACCACGCCATTGTCGAGTTTCTTCTGCCCTACGCCCCATGTGTCGCCAATCTTGGTGGCAAACTCATTCGGGGTGAGGCCTTCAAGGTCGAGCACGGTGAGAATGGTGATTTGGTTGGAAGTGGTGCGAGAAAACTTGGCAAGCGAGTCTTCCAACTGGCGAACCGTGGAATCGGCAAGGATGCAAGCGTAGTCGTTGACATATTGCTTCGATGGCGACAGAGCCAGAACACTACCTTTGAATGGTTTGCGGCTGGTGATGGCTGTGCTCTCCTCATTATCGTCGGCAGCAGTGGCTTGCTCCACTTTCGCTGTTGACGATTCGGGTGCGGTTGGTTTGTTCGACTCGTCTTCGCCAAACACCACGCCTATCACACCCAAGAACAGGAACACGATAAACGACCACATGCAGCCTATAGCCATGCAGCCTTTTTTCTTCTTTTTAGGCTTGTCGGTCACCGATTTGGTGCGTTTTTTCTTCGAAGAAGTAGTCATTTCCTCGGCTTCCTCCACTACAGGCTGTGCCTCGGCTTTAGCAGATGCTGGCACAGGAGGTGGAGCAGGCGCACTTTTTGGTGCCCCACCGAATGGAGGAGGTGTGGGTTTTGCTCCACCATCAAATGCAGGAGGCGTAGGTTTTTCACCGCCAAAAGAGGGTGGCACAGGTGCCCCACTCTTCCGATTGTTATCTTTGTCGTTCATGTTCATTACATTATAATATTACCAATCGCTACTTGCGCCTCCACCGTCAAACGAGCCTCCGCCAAACTTTTGAGCATTTCGGCGTTTGCGCTCTTCTTCCTCTTGGCGCTTTTCGCGTACACTTTTCGCCGTAGTCGCACCAGCGGCTGCCGCAGCGGCTGCTTCAGCCTCGCGCTTTTTGCGTTCGGCTTCAAGTTCTTTTTTGCGCTTCTCGGCAGCAGCCAAGCGTGCGGCGCGCTCTTCTGGGGTTTCGTTGGCTTCGATAAGTGCCTGTTTTTGCTTCGCGCGCTTGTTGGCATACGCCACACCGCCCACTACAGCGGCAATGATGCCCACAAACCAAATCCAACCACCGCCTCCGCCCGACGATTTTTTCGTGGCTTCGTCGCCCGAAATCTCGCCTGCGCAAATCGGCATCACAGCCTTCAGCACAGCCCATACGGCTGCGTCGTAGTCGCCTTTTTTAAGTGCTGGAATAGCCTTGCCATCAACGATTCGCTTGCAAGTGACATCGGGTAAAGCACCGCCCAGTCCACGACCGGGACAAAGGGCGAACTGACCTTTCGAGTCTCTGGTCTTGGGCTTGATGAGGATAATCAAACCGTTGTCGAGTTTCGCCTGACCTATGCCCCAGCGGTCGCCGAGTTCGGCGGCATACATCTTGGGCTCATAGTCGCCAAGGTCTTTTACGGTAATCACCATAATCTGGTTGGTGGTGCGCTTTGAGAATGCACGGAGCGAGTCGTCGATCACTTTCGACTGGCGCAGCACACCGGCAAAGTCGTTGACGAAAATCGCAGTATCGGGGCGTGCTGGAAAATCGGCGTCAGCCGCAAAGCTGGTCGCCGACATCATCACAGCCAAAGCCGCGAGTATTAGGAGTTTTACTTTTTTCATTGAGAGATTAGTTTTTAACCCAAAATCGGTCATTAGTCGAACTTGACGCGTGGACGAATGTTTATTCGTCGTCGCTGTACGAAACGTCGTTGCTCAGTTCGTTCACATCATTTTCCACAGGAGGAAAGTAGGTTGCGAGCGATTCACCAATCTGTGCCACCACTTCGCAAATGCCGTCGGCTGGCTTTCCTTGGGAAAGGTATTTCCCCAAAGTGTCTTTCTCCACACGCCAGTAGTCATCGGGCACTACATTGTTGATGCCCTCGTCGCCCAAAATAGCAAACTTCTTGCTCTTATAGGCCACATATATGATCACAGCGTTGCGGCGTTCGGTTTTGTAGAGCCCAAGTTTGTTGAACTTCTTTTCCGCCGCCTCCATCACATCGCCACCGCACTTGGGCGTGATATGCACGCATATTTCGCCCGAAGTGCGCTTTTCTGCCATGGTTATGGCATCGGTGATGCGGGTCTGGTCATCTTTCGAAAGAAAATCGGTAAGAGCCATATCCTATTTTATTTTTTTGACTTATTCGAAACTTACAGTTGGAGCATTTTCGGCGCCTTCCTTAGCCTTGAAGTGAGGTTTGGTCTTGAAGCCAAACATGCCTGCGAAAATGCTGGTTGGGAAGCGGCGAACTTTTGTGTTGTATTCCTGTGCGCCCTCGTTGAAGTCGGTCACAGCCTTGGTGATACGGTTTTCAGTGCCTTCGAGTTGTGCTTGCAGGTCGCGGAAGTTTTCGTTAGCCTTCAGTTCAGGATAAGCCTCGCTCACAGCCATGAGTTTGCTCAGTGCGCCACTCATTTGCTCTTGAGCCTTTTGGAACTTCTCGATTTGCTCGTCGGTCATGTTTTCAGCGTTGATGTTGATTTGGCCAATCTTGGTACGAGCCTCGGTCACTTCGGTAAACACCTTTTCTTCGTGCTTAGCGTAGCCCTTCACCACATTCACAAGGTTAGGAACGAGGTTGGCACGACGGTCGTATTGTGCTTCCACGTTTGCCCAGTATTTTTCCACATCTTCTTCCTGTGAAACCAGACCGTTGTAGCTGCTGATGCACCACAGGGCGAAAAGAGCAATTGCGCCAATGATAATCCATTTGGTCATGCCACCACGTGCGGCTGGTGCTGCTTGTTGTTGAGGAGCGGGATTTGGGTTTGCATTAATGTTCATAATTCTAATAGTTTTTTAACGTTAATAATTCTGTTATTTCTATTCATGTATCATACATTTCATGTATCATCATTTCACTATCACACTATTATATATTAATGTGTAAGATTCAATAATGCGAAGATACACAAATTACCTTAAAGTAAGGCAACTTTTGTGCCAAAAATCATCACATCATCACAAATTTCTCCCCAATAAGTATAACAGCCACTTATCGAGCACCGTTCTGGTAGTCGCGGTATTTGTTGCCGCTATAGGTGTTGCGTCCGAAGGCGTTGCTGCCAAACTCGTCTTCCTCTTCGTCGGCATTTTTCGTCTCTCTACGCTCCAGCGAGTCTCTGCGTCGCTCCGGCTTGTTCTTTCTGATTCGGTCGGGCTTCTGCTGGTTGAGCGGAGTGGCGTAGATGTCCCACGTTTCCTCGCGTCCCCAGCTCTTACGCACTCGGAGTTTGTCGGCGTAGGGATAGTAATACACTTCTTCGGGCTGGCGATGCTCGACGTAATTGCCAGCGTCCCAGCGGTCGTTGCCGTTGGTGTCGATTACCAGACGGGCGTAATACTCGGCAGGAATCAGGTTTTCGAAGCGCACGGTGCCGTCGGTCACTCGCTCGTGGCGAATCACGTTTTCGTTGGCGTCGAGCAGTTCCACAAATGCGCTGTCGCCGCTATTCACATGCAGAATCACATAGCCATACTCGTCGAGCGACTTCACCTTGAATTTGTAGGTCACCGAGTCGTTTGCCACGCCATACACGTTGCACACCGCCGCCGAATCGAAATGTAGGCGATATTGCTCCTCTGGCTTCAAGTTGGCTTGAATCATATAGTTGAGCGGATTCAGTTCGTTGATGAGCCGCATTTCTGCCTTCACACGCATCCAAGTGCTATCTTTCTGCATACGCTCCAGGCGAATGGCGCTTTGCGTGATATTGGCGATGGGCGCATTGAGTGCGAATTGAATGGTGTCGGTCACATCGAGTTGGTCGGTTTTCTTGGGCGTGAGTTGCAGCACTTCACGCTGGGCGCGCTCTCGCTGTGCCAATGCCTTGATGTCGAGGTCGATTTCGGTAACGTCCTTGCCCGATGCCACCAGTTTCTCGCGACGTTTGATCAGTTTCTCACGCTCTTTCTCTATGTCTTCTCGCTCCTTTTGCGCCTCGCGCTCTGCCTTGATTTCGGCATTGGTGCGGCGCACCTGAAACACGATGGTGTCGTTCACCGCCACCACATTCTCAAGCGAGTCCATCTTCATATAGCGCATGTCCACATTGATGCTGTCGGCTTTGAGTAGAGCGCTGTCGGTGAGCCAATACACGATGGAGTCGTTGCCCTCGCGGCGTTCCATCACATACCAGTCGTCGGCATGGTTGGCAGGCGAGAGTATGTTGAGTTCGGGCAACTGGTTGGGTGCCGAAAACAGCACAAATAGGCGGTTGCGGCTCACGCGCTCGGCTTTTTTCAAGTAGAGCGGCGTGTAGCGCTCGTTAAACATGCTCAACAATATGTCGTTGGGCAAATATTCGGTGTGCGTGGCGGTCACCACAGTATCAACACGGTGGTCGAAGGTGAATGTGGTGTCTTGCGAGGTAAACTCTCGCACGCTTGGCACTACGATTTCATCTAAGAATGCGTAATCCTCGCTGCGGCTCATGCGGTAGTTGCCGTCCATGTCGTTGAGCGCGAAAATGTGGTATTTGCCCGGCTTCACGCCTTGCACCGTAAATTCGCCCTTGTCGTTGGTGCGCGAAATGCGTTCAAACTGCTGTTTGGTGAAGGCACTGTCGTCGAGATTGCTGTGCAAGCCCACCATCACGTGCTGCATCGGCTCAAGGTCGCGCGCACGGAGCACCATGCCCGACACGCTCATCGTGTCGATGCTCTCGCCTGTGGCGAACGAGAAGCAGTAGCCGTCCAGGCGATTGCCCTCGTTGTTGTCCTCGATGGCGTCGCTAAAGTCGATGGTGTAGGTGGTGTTGGGAATTAAATCTTCGTTGAAAATCACCTCCACGGTGCGGCCAAGCGAACGAATCGTGGCTGGTTCTTTCTGCGCTGGCGAAATCACCACCTTCTTCTGCTGGTCTTTAATCGCCACAATTTCATCGAATTGAATGGTCACCTTCTTGCCCTTGAAGTTCACCGAGCGTGGCGCGGGATTCGATTTCAGCACCACAGGAGGGGTATAGTCGCGCGGACCGCCAGAAGGAGAGCCAATATTGGCGCACGACCACAGCATAGCGGCCATACCAAGCAAAAGTATATATATGAGATTACGCAATTTCATCACCTAATATTCGTTTTTACCAACAAATCATAAATTTAACCAACAAAGATACACATTTTTCCACAAACCTCAAGCACCCACCACCACCTGCCATCTATATTTCGCCCCCACACCATATTCACACCCACCCAACAGCCACACCCAACAACCCACATCCACAAACCGATGAGCGCACTTCAGCAAAGCCCAAAATGTTAAAATGAAAGTTTTTTCATATTTTTTCAAGAAAAATGGCGATTTTATTTTGGAAATACAAAAAATGTAATTATATGTGCATCAAACAAAAAACAAATAGCAACATATACAGTAAGCAAAACAACAACACCATAAAAAGTAAATTTTCTCATACTCTAAAATGAAATGCAGGAACCACTTTGTGAAAAGGGATTCCTGCAGCACTATACCCCCACCCCCCACATAATCCGTATTAGGATGGGGGTGGTATTTTTTTGCAACGGGGGATTTGCTATTGCAACTGGAGTGCGTGAACTGGATTAGAACCAGTAGTAGGAGCGGGTGTTGCCGTCGGAGATGAAGTAACGGCCGTAGCTTGTGACTTTTACGTAGCGGGGGATGTAGTCCACTTTTTTCAGGATGTCGGCCGCGCTGCTTGGAATGGATTTGAAATACACACCACGGTCACAGCAAAGCACGCAGCCGCCCAGATTGGTGACGCAGGCGCTGAGTATCTTGCCGAATTTGTTTTTCGCTTGGCTCACAGTAGCTTCAAACTCTGGTGAACATTCGGTGGTGCCGTCGTCGCATACTATCACATAGTTAGAGTATTCATCCATTGCCAACGAGATGATGTCTTTGCCTTGGCTGTTGAGGGCGTGGAGTTTGTTGTAGATGTCGTCCGAGGCAAGAGCATTCCATATAAGCTTGTTGTTAACCCTACTAATCACACTCCAACATTTTCCAAACTGTGTGATGTTGATGTCGATAATCCTGCCTTCCTTCTTGTTCACATCAAGTATGACGTCGAGCATACCTTGAGGCAGTTGGTGGTAATAATAGCCGTTGTCGCCCATAATCACCAAGCCTATACCATTGCGAGAGAATGCGGCGATTCGGGCCTCATTCGCTTTTTGTATGGCATCGGTCAAGAAGCCGATGGGAGTGTGCAATGTGGGGTCGTAACGAATGGCTCTGCCATAGCTGTGGTTTTCGTTCACCATCCCATTATAGCCTCTCATGCGGGCATCCATCATGTCGAGGGCGAGCTGTTGCTCTGGCGTGAATCCGCCATCATACTGCTGATAGTTGCCGCTTGACGAACTTGACGACGAGCTGCGCGAGCTGGCAGAACTTCGGCTTGAGCGCGACTGAATTTGCCCGGTGCCGTTACAGTCGGGGCAGCGGTCGGAGTGCGACACGCCCGATGGCACCATCTGGTGGCAAATGGGGCATTGACGCTTGCTCTTGTTGTGGCCATAAGTGCCTGTACCACCACGCTGGAAATACACAATGCCTTTGCCGCCGCATCGCAAGCACCTGCCTGCATCGGCATGTGGCGTGGCTGTAAGGATAACTAACGCGAGTAATGTAAGGCGAAGAAGAGTCTGCTTTTTCATTTTATTCGTTGTGCTTGGAGGATGCTTTGTAAAATGTTGTCAAGTACAAAGTTATAAAATTTTATCCAAATTCAAGAAAGACGAAGCCACGATTACTCCCGATTTTTAGTAATTTTGCAAAAGAACAAAAACAAACGATTGAAAGTGATGAAGAAAATCTTGCTGTTGCTCATGTTGGCAACGTCGGTTTTGGTGCAAGCCAAAGCCAAATATGGTATTGTGATGCCGGCTTCGCTGAAGCCTGGCGACAAAGTGGCTATCCTCTCGCCCGGCAGCACGCCCAGCGACTCATCGGTAATCAAGGCGATGGAGGTGCTGAAAGGGTGGGGGCTAACCCCAGTGAGGGGCAAATATGTGACTAACCGCTACCACGGTTGGGCAGGCACCGCCGCAGAGCGTGAGGCCGACCTGATGTGGGCGCTCCGCGACAAATCCGTCAAAGCCATCATCTGCTCGCGTGGCGGTTATGGCTCGGCGCAAATTCTATATAATGTGCCGCTCGACACGCTGAAGAAGTACAACAAATGGCTTGTGGGCTACAGCGACATCACCGCCCTGCACAGCGCCATGGTGAAGGCTGGACACATGAGCATTCACGGCAGTATGTGTGGCCGATTGGCAAAGACCGGCGGCACCGACGAATACAGCGAGCGTTTGCGCAAACTGCTCTTTGGCAAGGAGATGCCAAATGTGGAAGCCCCGGCCCACGCCTACAACCACACCGGCAAGGCGAAAGGCATTTTGATTGGCGGCAACTTGAGCGTTTTCACCCAAGTGAGTGGCTCGGCTGACTACGACTTCCTCGACCGCGACTTTGTGAAGGACAAAGATGTGGTGCTTTTCTTCGAAGATGTGAGCGAGAGCGTGAACCGTGTGGCAAGTATGCTGTTTCAGATGAAGTTGAAAGGCACGCTCGACCATGTGAAAGGCATCATCGTGGGCCGATTCACCGAAGTGACCAGCCTTTCAGGCTATGAAAGCATGGATCAGATGCTTCACGAATTCCTCGACGAGTATCAAATCCCCATCTGCTACGACTTCCCCACCAGCCACGACGAGTCATGGAACACCCCGCTCATCGAGGGCTGCGAGGTGGAACTGACCGTAACCCCAGAAAAAGCCTCCCTCCGCTTCCAAAAATAACGATAAACCAATTTTTAGAAATCGGTTTATCCGAAAAGCGCAAATAAAGGTTTCATCATAGCGTAGGGACATGCCTTTGGCATGTTTCGATGCAAACAGCAATGTATCAACGCATTTTGAAACATATCAGAAGAACCGTCCATTTGGTATGCTTCAATTTGCATTTAAATTTGAAACTCTCCTGTAAAAAAATAATGTTCTCCCATTGCCCCCAAGTGTTTTATACGAGGGGACAATGGAAGAATAGTTGAGTTAACATTCTGATTATCGGTATTCTGTGGTGTAGTAGCCTTTTCTGCCATAACATTTTTGGCAATACATATTGCCGTGGCATGTAACGCATAGCTGGTAGCTGTTGCCGTACCAGTCCTTGCCTTTGCCTTGACAGGAAGTACACAACCCTGTTCCACCGCACATAAAGCACGGATTCCAGACTTGAACCGGTGTCATAAGAGGAGCGACAGCCGCACTACTTCCATTTCCACGAGAAGAAGAACTTGAGTGAGAGGAAGAAGCACCATTGCTACTTGAAGACGCATACGAGTTCTTTTCACCGGGATTGTAATATACACCCAACTTATGCAACGCTTCGGCATAGTATTCATTTTCTTCTCCATATTCTTTAAAATAAATATCAGCAGCCTTCTTAAACCAGTATATGGCTTCCTGTTTGTTTTTGTCTTCATAATCAAGTCCAAGCGCAAAACAAGCGGACGACCAATTATTATAGGCGGACTTTTTCATCCATTTCAAGTAACTTTCGTCATCTTTGGGAAATCCATATTTTCCATATTTATAACAATCCCCTAATTTATATTGTGCTTCGGGGTGTCCTCCTTCTGCTGCTTTTGTCAGCCAATATACATACTTAGAATCGTCTTTTGGAAAACCATTCCAGCCATTCTCATACTGAAGGGCTAACCTATATTGGCTTCGGGTATTTCCGGCTTCTGCTTTCGCAATAAGTTCTGCATTTTGTCCGTATGAAGTTAAAGAAACGATGATGGCTATAAGTAATAATATTTGTTTTTTCATTTTTATTTATATTTTTGTCATTTGATTAGGCACATCCTCACACTTTCGGCGGTGTGTGGTGTGTCATCGAATATCGTTTTTTTTGTTAGTAAACTCTTTTTCTGCTCCGTAATACATGAGCCATGGCATTTCTTGACGCATAGTGAAATCAACGCCTTCTCTAAACAGGCATTTGTCGCCACCACATTCAAATAGGAATCTATTCAAATTGTGATTGTCAAGAAATAACCACAACTTAAACCCTGTAGGATAGCGCGCCAAATGCCATTTAATTTTGGCGTCAAGTTTGGAATTGTAAACTGCCTTTTTTAAGCTCACAATGCTGAATACTGTACTGAATTCGCTGTAGTCGTACATTTCCTTGTGGGCAAACACTTTGTCGTTGGCAATAGTGAGTACAAGAAAATTTTGACGTTTGCACTTTCCTTTCAGTTTGAGTTCCACTATCCGAGGTGTCACCTTGGTTTCTCTTGTGTTGGAATGTACACCATCGTAGAGCCACTTGAAGTGAAAAGTCTTGGCTGACATAAGGTTTACATCACACCATTCTGGTAAATCCCAGCACCAACATTCGGCTTGGGGATATAAAGGCAAAGGAACACCGAAAAATTGAGGATTGACACAATGTTTCCTATACCTTCTCCTCGTTTTGAGAAGCGGTATGAGGTGAGCGAAAGATGCCATATACACATTTTGAGGCATAGATGTTGTAAACCTTTCGCCATCTGGCATCCGAATGGCATTTTAAATGGTACACAAAAAAGACGTGGAGCCAGTTCTGTCACTCGTTCCACAGTGTAAAGGCCTTCGCATTGCCCTGCCAGTCGAAACGAGCAACGTCGAAAGCCCCACGTCAGTGTAAGTATATGACATGCACTCATAACATCGAACGCAGAATCGTCCGAAGCCAATGAGGACCATCTATAATACACCTCATGAGGCGTTCCCGTTGCTTTGTTTTTGACTAGCAGTTGAGAGTTTGCGAAGTTCTTACACTGTCAAAACCAAAGCGTACAGTTACGCCTTTTTTTATATGTTTTATATCCGCCCCAAGCCCAATGGGCTTTCGTTGAGGGATATTTGTTGCAAATATATATAAATTTTTATTACGTCACAACCATTATTCTTTTTTTTATGAAAAGGAAAAAAACAAGCCATTAGTGGCCATTTTTAGGAATGACGAATGTGTACAAATGATTATAATCTGTATGTAAAAAATCAGGAAAAAGTGTAAATCCACCCTCAAATTCAAGAAAAATTAGAGGTTAGGAGATAAAGGTGTCAGTTTTCTACGGAGAAAATAAAAATTCTCCGTAGAAAACTGACACTTTTTGAAAATTAAATCGTATCTTTGCCGAAAGAACAAACTTCAATTGTGCAACGATATGAATAGCATCATTT
>OHZJ01000834.1_pt1 | contig 12754 bp, 12 predicted proteins | sample 1580411 | NCBI WGS metagenome assembly OHZJ01 (sample SAMEA3882519, study PRJEB24775) | human gut metagenome | biome: human-associated habitat; feature: intestine environment; material: feces | place: Netherlands | collected 2009/2010 | reverse complement strand
TCGGCCTGATGCTCACCCCGGACGGCCCGAAGGTCATCGAGTACAACTGCCGCTTCGGCGACCCTGAGACTCAGGTGGTGCTGCCCCTGCTGGAAAGCGACCTGCTCAAGGTCATGACCGCCTGCACCGAGGGGACGCTGGCCGACACCGAGGTCAGGTTCTCCGACGGCGCTGCCGCCTGCGTCATCCTCGCTTCCGGCGGCTACCCGGTGGCCTACGAGAAGGGCAAGCCCATCACCGGCCTCGTGGACGGCCAGCTGCCCGATGAGCCGAACGTCACGGTCTACCACTCCGGCACGGCCATCACTGAGGACGGCCAGCTCGTCACCAACGGTGGCCGTGTGCTGGGTGTGACGGCCACTGCGCCCGGCCTGCCCCGCGCCATCTCCATCGCCTACGAGGCGGCGGAGCACATCCACTTCGACAAGCTGCACAAGCGCACCGACATCGGGATGCGGGCGCTGAAAGCGCTGGCAGAGAAAGAATAAACCTCTCAGTCTGCTTCGCAGACAGCTCCCCTACCGAGGGGAGCCTCTGGCGAAGAGATTAGGCTTTACGAAATGCCAAGGCCTCTCCTCGATAGGAGCAACAACGACGACCGCCGCCAGTGGCGGAAACAGGGAGTCGCTGTTGGGGCCGCGGCCAGCAAGACGCAAGCGGAGCGCTGCGGATGCTGGGTGCCGCAACCCGGGCAGTGGCAGCGCGTCAGCGCTGACGGAGAGGTTATACAATTACTTCTGTCAGTGCCTTCAGCTCTTTGCACTCAGCCTCAATGTCCTCGGCGCTGAAAATCGCGCTCACGAGGGCCACGCCGTCCGCGCCGGAGCCTTTGAGCTTGAGGATATTGTCTTTATGGATGCCGCCGATGGCCACGACCGGCACATCCACAGAGTCGCAGATCTCTTTCAGTCTGCCCTCCGGCAGGACATCCACATCGGTTTTGGTGTGGGTGGAAAATGCCGCACCGACGCCCAGATAATCCGCGCCGTGGGCCACGGCCAGCTGTGCTTCCTCGACGGAATGGGCCGACACACCGATGATCATGTCAGGGCCGACCTTGGCGCGGACGTCTGCGGCGGCCATATCTTCCTGCCCGACATGGATGCCGTCGGCATGGCATTTTATAGCGATCTCGACGTTATCGTTGATGATGAAGGGTACGCCATAGCTGCGGCAGAGGGCGGAAAGCTCCATGGCTTCCTGCAAAAATGCCGCGTCGTCCAGCTCCTTTTCCCGCAGCTGGACGCAGGTGACGCCGCCTTTCAGCGCGTCTTCCACCTGCTGGCGGAGGGTCTCGCGGCCCGTCCACGCCCGGTCGGTGACGGCGTAGAGAAGCATGGTATGTTTATCGCATTTCATAGCGTGCTCCTTCCTCGAGCTGTTCGGGGGTCATGTTGTAGATCGCGTCGATGATGTAATTGCGGTAGGTGGCGTTGCCGTCCAGCCTGGACAGGCGGCTGTGAGCTGCTTCGCCCGCAAGGCCCATGGCGCAGACAGCTGCAGCAGCGGCTTCCAGAGGCTTGTCCGGGTTGGCCGCACAGAATGCCGCCGTCAGGGCCGAAAGCTGACAGCCGGTGCCGGTGACGGCGCTCATCATGGGATGGCCGTTGCGGATGCAGAAAGCCCGCTCTCCGTCGGCCACGATGTCGATGGCACCGGTGACGGCGACGACCGCCCCTGTGCGGGCCGCAAACGCTTTGGCGAATGCCACGGTCTTGTCCAGCGTCTCATCCGTCACCTTGTCGGCGGCGGCGGCGTCCACGCCTTTTGTGGTGCCGCTGCCTGCCGCCAGCGTCCGGATCTCGGAGATGTTGCCCCGGATGACTGTGAACTTCACTTCCCGCAGGAGGCGCAGTGCCGTTTCGGTGCGCAGATGGGAAGCGCCTGCGCCCACGGGGTCCAGCACGACAGGATGGCCCAGCCGGTTGGCGGTGTGTCCCGCCAGCAGCATGGAGGGGATGGTGCGGCTGTTCAACGTGCCGATGTTGAGGTTCAGCCCGGCACACAGCGAGATGATGTCCTCGACCTCGGCGGCATCATCCGCCATGATGGGGGACGCCCCGCAGGCGAGGACGATGTTGGCACAGTCGTTGACGGTGACGTAGTTGGTGATGTTATGGACAAGCGGGCTTTTGGCCCGGACGTTGGCAAAGAGGTTCCGAAACATGGCTTCTCCTTCGAATCAGCTCAGGCTGGCCTGCATGGCGCGGAGTGCGCCTGCGCGGGAAAGTGCGGCCAGCAGTGCGCCTGCAATGATGGCACCGCCGGCGGTGGAGACGAGGAAGGGGACGATGTAGGCGTAGAACGCGATGTCACCGGCGCTCTTGCCCATCAGCAGGATGGCGACGGGGTAGGCGCACAGACCGCCGAGGATGGAGGTGCCGAACACCTCGCCCACGAGGGTGGGCAGCAGCTTATTGGTCTTGTGGAAGACGATGCCGCAGAGCAGTGCGCCGAACATGCTGCCGGGGAAAGCCATCAGACTGCCCAGACCCAGCAGGTTGCGCAGCAGGGAGGCGACGAAAGCCACGCCCACGCCGTAGTAAGGCCCCAGCAGGACAGCGCAGAGGATGTTGACCATGTGCTGCACAGGGGCGCATTTGCTGCCGAAGACCGGGAAGGAGAAGACGCTGCCCACGACAGCGACAGCGCAGAACATACCGGCGAGGGCCAGCTTTTTAGCAGAATAGTGTTTCATAGTGAGTGCTCCTTTTCAATAAAAAATAAGTGCAGGGGCAGACCGCCGCTCCCGCACACGAACAGACCCGGCACCCGCGCAGAGATGCCGGAAACGGAAGAAGCGGTCGAGGCTCACTGGCCTCCTCTCACGCCGGAACACGGCTTCCCATCGCATACAAAACCCCAGACTCAGGGCGCTCCCCCTCAGTTGGCAACAAAAAAACAGGAGACGCCTTCTGCGGCGTCTCCTGTAAAAATCCATAAACCGTGTTATGACTTCCTACGGCGGCATTATCCGCATCAGGTGCAGAAACTGTCCGAAAACAATTTCTAAAGGGTCGAAGTTCGAGAACTCCCTCTCAGCCTGCTTCTACAAGCTCCCCTGTATTTGTTTGTCGGGAGTATTCTACACCCATCGGGGATAAAATGCAAGGGTTTTCTTTTTTCGCGGCGCGTTTTGTGGTATACTGAAAAAAAGCCTGCATTTGCAAAAACGGGCAGATAAAGGAGATATGGCTTATGGGTCTTATCAAAGCGGCATTGGGCGCAGCATCCGGCGTGATGGGCGACCAGTGGAAAGAATACTTTTACTGCAGTGCTCTCCCGGCGGAGGTGCTGGCGGTCAAGGGACAGAAGAAAGTCTCCGGGCGCTCTTCCAACCGCCACGGCACCGAGAACATCATCACCGACGGCTCCATCGTGGCGGTGGCCGAGGGCCAGTGCGCCCTCATCGTGGAGCAGGGCAAGGTGGTGGATCTCTGCGCCGAGGCCGGCGAGTACACTTATAACACCGGCACCCAGCCCTCTCTGCTGAGCGAGGGTCTGGCCAAGAACATCGACGAAGTCTTTGCTGAGATCGGCAAGCGGTTCAGCTTCGGCGGTCAGGCTGCCACCGACCAGCGCATCTATTACATCAACACCAAGGAGCTGATGGGCAACAAGTACGGCACCCCCAGCCCCGTGCCGTTCCGCGTCGTGGATCAGCGTGCCGGCATCGACATCGACGTCAGCATCCGCTGCTTCGGCGAGTACAGCTACCGCATCGTCAACCCCATCCTGTTTTACACCAACGTCTGCGGAAATGTGGAAAACGAGTACACCCGTGACGCGCTGGAAGGCCAGATGCGCACCGAGATGATGACCGCATTGCAGCCCGCCTTTGCCCGCATCAGCGAGATGGGCATCCGCTACTCGGCTCTGCCCGGCCATACTACTGAGCTGGCCGAGGCCCTGAATCAGGAGCTGTCCGGCAAGTGGAGCAAGCTGCGCGGCATCGAGATCGTCTCCCTCGGCGTGTCCGGCGTCAAAGCCAGCGAAGAAGACGAGCAGATGATCAAGGAGCTGCAGCGCAGCGCCGCCTTTATGGACCCGACCCGCGCCGCCGCCCACATGGTGGGCGCACAGGCTTCGGCTATGCAGGCAGCGGCTTCCAATACCTCCGCCGGTCCGGCCATGGCCTTTATGGGCATGAATCAGGCCGCTGCTGCCGGCGGCATCAACGCCCAGGCCCTCTACCAGATGGGCGCACAGCAGCAGCCTGCCGCTGCTCCTGCCCCCGCAGCCGCCCCGGCGGCTGGCAGCTGGAGCTGCTCCTGCGGCCAGACCGGCAACACCGGCAAGTTCTGCACCGCCTGCGGCAAGCCCCGCCCCGAAGCAGGCTGGGTGTGCAGCTGCGGCGCACACAATACCGGCAAATTCTGCTCGGAATGCGGTAAGCCCCGCCCGGCGGCCAAGTGTCCGAACTGCGGCTGGACCCCTGCCGACCCGGCCAACCCGCCCAAGTTCTGCCCCGAATGCGGCAAGCCTTTCGGAGCCTGAAAGGGGAGCTGAGATATGGCAGAAAACACCACGAATTACCAATGCCCGGCCTGTACCGGCCCGCTGCGGTTCGACAGCGCCAGCGGAAAGCTCTGCTGTGATTACTGCGGCTCTACTTATGATGTAGCACAGGTCGAGGCTCTTTACGGCGAAAAGCAGGCTCAGGCCGATAAGGCTGCCGAAGCCGCCGAAAAGGCAGCGTCCAGCGGCCCTGTCTGGGGGGAGATGGAGACGGGAGATCTCAGCAGCCGCACCTGCACTTCCTGCGGTGCAGAGCTGGTCTGCGGCCCCGAAACAGCTGCCACCACCTGCCCCTACTGCGGCAACCCCACCGTGCTGGGCGGACAGCTTTCCGGCAAGCTCAAGCCGGAGTACATCATCCCCTTCCGGATGGACAAAAAGACCGCCATCGAGAACCTGAAGAAGTATTATAAGGGCAAAGCCTTCCTCCCCAAAGCCTTCAAAGAGTCCAACCACATCGAGGAGATCCAGGGCGTGTATGTGCCGTTCTGGCTCTACGATGGCCGGATGGAGGCCCGGGGCGCTTACAAGGCCGAGATCAGCGAGAGCCACCGTGAGGGCGACTACATTGTCACCACCACCAGGCACTTCGACGTGGCCCGCGTGGGCGACGCCGACTTTGTCCGGGTGCCGGTGGACGGCTCCAGCAAGATGCCGGACGCCCATATGGACGCCATCGAGCCCTTCGACTACAGCGACCTCAAGCCCTTCTCCACGGCCTACCTGCCCGGATTTCTGGCTGACCGGTACGACGAGGACGACAAGAAGTGTGCTGCCCGCGTCCTGACCCGGATGAAGAACAGCACCGCTGCGGCCCTCCACGATACGCTGGGCGGCTACACCGGCGTCCAGACCCTCTCGGAGCAGCTCGACCCGCGGATGCTGGAACCCCACTACGCCCTGCTGCCGGTCTGGATGCTCCACACCCGCTGGAAGGAGCAGGACTTCCTCTTTGCGATGAACGGCCAGACCGGCAAGCTCATCGGTGACCTGCCCGTGGATAAGGGCAGGGTAGCTGCATGGTTTGCCGGCATCAGCATCCCGCTGATGATACTGACGGCGCTCATCATGCTGCTGTGAGAGGGGGAGACGGGAATATGAAATGCTGCAAAAAACTGTTTGCCCTTCTGGCTGCGGCCCTGCTCTGCATGGCCCTGACCCTGCCGGCCGGGGCAGCGGCCCCGCTGGTGCGGGACGAGTGCGGCGTCTTTGACGCCGACACGCTGGCCGACCTCGAGGAGCAGGCCGAAAGCGCCTCCGACGGCCACGACGTGGATGTCTACTTCCTCGTGGTGGACGACATCGGCGATGCCGACCAGCGCGACTACGCGAAAAATTATTATATCTCCAACGGCCTCGGCTACGGCGACGAACAGAGCGGCATCCTCTTCCTGCTGGCGGTCGGCTCCCGCAAGTACGTCACCATCACCTACGGCGAGGGCGTCACGGCTTTCACCGACTACCGCATCGAGCAGCAGGAGGACGAGATCGTCCCGGAGCTCTCCGATGAGGAATGGGCGGATGCCGCCTCTACCTATATCGATATGTGCGACGATGCACTGGACTACTATGCCGACTATGGCGAGCCCATCGATGTGGATAACGACATCGGCCTGGAAGACCTGCTCATTGCCATGATCTTCCCTCTCGGCATTTCGGCGTTCATCTGCTTCATCCTCTACCGCCGGATGAAGACGGCCCGGAAGAAGACGGAGGCCGACGAGTATATGCCCGGCTTCACCCTGCGGGTCAAGCGTGACCGCTACACCCACACCACCCGGGAGCGCACCTATGACCCGCCCCAGAAGGAGTCCCACTCCTCCGGCGGTTCGTCCGTCGATTCCGACGGCTTCGGAGGCTCGTCGGGCGGCTCGTTCTGAAGCATAAAAATAAAAACACCTCGCTGCATGACACAGCGGGGTGCTTTTGCTTTTACAGTCTCAGCCGAGGCTCACGCCCATCCGGCGGGCGACGGTGAGCAGCTCACAGCCCTCGGGGATGTTGCGGGCCTTACCGGCGATGTCCTCGAGGCGGTTGGCGACGACGCGGTTGTTGACCATGGCGACGGTGACGCCGTAGCGCTCCACTTCCACCAGCTTGGCGGCGTAGCTGCCGAACTCGGTGGCCAGTACGCGGTCATAGGCGCTGGGGCTGCCGCCGCGCTGCATATGGCCCGGGATGCAGACGCGGGTCTCCATGCCGGTCTTTTTCTGGACGGCGGCGGCAATGCGGTTGGTGGCGGTGGTGTAACCGGCCTCGGCGCGCTTGGCGGTCCACTCCTTGCGCTTCAGCTTGGCCTCGTCCACGTTCATGGCACCCTCGGCCACAGCGATGATGGAGAAGTTGGAGCCGCGCTTTGCCCGGCGCTCCACGGCCTCGCAGACGCGGTCGATGTCGTAGGGCTGCTCGGGCAGCAGGATGATATCCGCGCCGCCTGCAATGCCGGAGTAGAGGGTCAGCCAGCCGGCCTTGTTGCCCATGATCTCGATGCACATCACGCGGCTGTGGCTGCCGGCGGTGGTGTGGATGCGGTCGATGACCTCGGTGGCAATGTCCACAGCGGTGTGGAAGCCAAAGGTCACATCGGTGCCGTAGATATCGTTGTCGATGGTCTTGGGCAGGCCGATGATGTTCAGGCCCTCCTGCGAGAGCAGGTTGGCGGTTTTGTGGGTGCCATTGCCGCCCAGGCAGAGCAGGCAGTCCAGCTTTGCGTCCTTGTAGGTCTTTTTCATGGCCGCGACTTTATCGATCTTGTCATCCTCGACCACGCGCATCAGTTTGAAGGGGGTGCGCTTGGTGCCCAGAATGGTGCCGCCCAGTGTCAGGATGCCGCGGAAGTCATCCTCGCACATCTCCCTGTACTCGCCGTTGATCAGGCCGTGGTAGCCGTTCAGGATGCCCACGATCTCCACATTATCACCCATCCGGGCATACAGTGCCTTTGCCACGCCGCGAATGGTTGCGTTCAGGCCCGGGCAGTCGCCGCCGGAGGTCAGGATGCCAACACGTTTTTTCATCTCACAAATCCCTCGTTTCCTCTTGATCTTTCCCGCCGCAGAGCAGGGGATATCTGGTACTATAAGAGTATTCCCAAAGGGGAAATGTGTCAAGAAAAAATTTTGTAAAAAGAAAAAAGAGACACACCGAAGTATGTCTCTTTTTCGATCGGAGCAGCGGGATTTGAACCCACGGCCTCCTCGTCCCGAACGAGGCGCGCTACCAACTGCGCTATGCCCCGAAAATACCGCAGCCGGAAGGCGACTGCGGTTTTCTGGTTGGGGATGAGAGAATCGAACTCCCACAAGTAGAGTCAGAGTCTACCGCACTACCACTATGCAAATCCCCATCATTCTGTTGTCGTCAGCTTTGAACCTCGCCGCTGACAAGGGATATTATACTATACGGCCCGGGTCTTGTCAACACTTTTTTTGAGATTTTTCGCCTGAGCAGAAAATGCCAAAAACTTTCTCTTTTCGGCAAAGTATGTTAGAATAGAACCACTAAGATTCAGGAGGATATTTTTATGCTGAAACGTCTGCGCGCAAAGCATCCCATCGGCTTCTGCGTTTTATCCGAGGTGCTGTTTCTGGGCAGCCTGCTGCTGGCATCCTATCTCATTGTGTTTGCACTGGTGCTCTTTGGGGTGGACCTGGAACGGGTGGACTCCTACTTCCTCAGCGCCGTGCAGGAGGCGGTGGGCATGGTGGTGGCGTTGGTCATTCTGGGCCGCACCGGTAAGATGTACCTGCTCCGCCGCCGGGGCAGCGGCTTTTTCAATGGGCTGCTGGTGGGAATGTATCCGCTGGTGCTCATCGGTTACAGCCTGTATACCAAGCTGATGTTCGGGATGCCCGAGGATGGCCAGCTGCAGCCTGCGTTCAGCATCTTCAGCTTCTTTTTGAGCATGGCACTGGTGGGTGTGGCGGAGGAGTTCATCTTCCGCGGGGTCATTGCCCAGAGCCTGCTGGAGCGCTTCGGCACCGGCAGGGCGGGGGTCTGGAAAGCCTGTCTGCTGTCGGGCCTGCTGTTTGGCGCGGCCCACCTGACCAATCTGCTGTCCAGCGCTCCCTTCGGTGTGCTGATGCAGTGTGTCTTTGCGGCATCGCTGGGCACGCTGTTCGCAGCCATCTATTTCCGCACCGGCAACCTGTGGGTCACGGTGTTCCTGCACGGGGCCATGGACATTGCCTCTATGTTGGTGGGCGGTCTGTACGGCACGGAGGACGTGGCCGAGAGTATTTCGGGCTATGATGCCAGCATGATGCTCTCGATCTTGATCTATCTTATCCCGACTCTCTTCCTGCTGCGCAAAAAGAAGATCGGCGAGGTGGCGCTCTACTTTGGCCGGGACTGCGCCCCGGCAGCTGCTCCGGCCCCGGAGGAAAACGGGGAACGGCTCCGGTAAGCCCTCTTGCCTTTTGAAACAAAAAGGATTACAATCAGTCAAGGCAAACCGAGAGACAAATACTTCGATTCGGAGGAGAAGATATTATGGCATGTACAACGCTTCTGGTTGGTAAAAACGCATCCTATGACGGCTCCACCATGATCGCCCGCAACGACGATTCCGGTTCCGGCCATTTCACGGCAAAGAAATTCGTGGTGGTCCAGCCCGAGGAGCATCCGGCGGTCTACCGCTCGGTGCTGTCCCATGTGGAGATCCCGCTGCCCGGTGACCCCATGCGGATGACCGCCATGCCCAACGCCGTGGAGGGCAAGGGGATCTGGGCCGCAGCCGGTGTCAATGCCGCCAATGTCGGCATGACCGCCACCGAGACCATCACCTCCAACCCCCGCGTGCTGGGCGCTGACCCGCTGGTGGTGTACCAGCCTGCCAGGGGGGAGCGGCCCGAGGTGCCCGGCGGCATCGGCGAGGAGGATATCGTCTATCTGGTGCTGCCCTACATCCACACCGCCCGCGAGGGCGTGGAGCGGCTGGGCAAGCTGCTGGAGACCTACGGTACTTACGAGATGAACGGCATTGCATTCCAGGACGTGAACGAGATCTGGTGGCTGGAGACCATCGGCGGCCATCACTGGATGGCACGCCGCGTGCCCGATGACAGTTATGTGGTGATGCCGAACCAGCTGGGCATCGATGCCTTTGATCTGGACGATGCCTTTGGCGCGCAGGAAAACCATCTCTGCTCGGCTGACCTGAGGGAGTTCATTGCAAAGTATCACCTCGACCTGGCACAGGACGGCGTGTTCGACCCTCGTGCCGCCTTTGGCAGCCACACCGATTCCGACCACGTTTACAACACGCCCCGCGCCTGGTACATGCTGCGTACCCTGAACCCCACCACCTGGGTCTGGGATGGCCCCGATGCCGACTATACCCCGGCTTCCGACGACCTGCCCTGGTGCATGGTGCCTGAGAAGAAGATCACCCCCGAGGACGTGAAATATGTGCTGTCCAGCCATTATCAGGGCACGCCGTACGATCCGTACGCAAGCTATGGTGCCAGAGAGAACCGGGGCGTTTACCGCTCCATCGGCATCAACCGCAACGACTTTGTGGCGCTGATCCAGCTGCGGCCTGATCTGCCCGCCGACCTGCAGGCAGTGGAGTGGGTGGCCTACGCCTCCAATGCCCTGAACGCCATGGTGCCCTTCTACGCCAATGTGGAGACGACCCCAGCCTATCTGGCCGGCACCACCGGTGAGGTGTCCACCGACAGCTTCTACTGGGTCAGCCGGATGATCGCTGCGATGGCGGATGCTTCCTATGGCAAGTCGGTGTTCCATGTCGAGCGCTATGAGCTGGGCGTACTCTCCGCCTGCCGTGCCCTGCTGAATCAGTATGACGCAAAGCAGCTGGCCGAGACCGACCCCGCCCGCCGCGCCGCCCTGCGCCAGGAGGCCAACGAGGCCCTGGCTGCTGAGGTCAAGGCCCGCGCCGCCGACACGCTGGATAAGGTGCTGTTTGAGCTGAGCAGCAATATGAAAAACGCCTATTCTCGTTCGGATATGTGATATTTGAACGATATAATCTATCTGGTAGAAATAAGAATGCCCTGTACCATGCAAAACGGTACAGGGCATTGTTGTTTTGAAAGATAATTTAAGCGGCCAGAGCGGTCTTGATGGCGTTCATCACGGCATCGCTGTTCTCACAGCACACCATGACCACTTCGCCGGTGGGGACAGTGGCCACCTTGGCGGAGGCTGCGATCTGGTACTGATCCTCGAGGTAGTGCTCCATCGTCTGCTGCTGGTTCTGAATATAGGCATCCATTGCGTCCACGACCTCCTGCGTCTTGCCCTCAGCAGGCTTGACGATGGCAACGCCGTAGCTCTGCACCATCATGGCAGAGAGGGAGGCGGCAAGATCGGTGTAGCTGCCCTCGGGCAGGTCCAGCAGGGGGAGCAGCATGTTCTGGATCTCATCGTTCAGGTCCTCCGCCGGATAGCTGGCGCTGTAACCGTACTGGGCGGTGAACTTGCCGTCCTCTGCCGGGGAGAAGATCATATAATAATCATTGTCCTCGGCTTCCCGGGCATCGTGGATGATCTGGGTGTAGTCCTTTGGGGTGGTATTTTTTTTGCTGCCGCAGCCGGTGAACACCAGCAGGGCACAGCCAAGAGCCAGCAGAGCGGCAAGAATGCGTTTTTTCATGGTCGTAGTTCCTTTCGTCTGACAAAGGCAGGGTGATTGTGATCAGTCTGCCCGCCTTTGGGGGCGTTTATGCAGCCGCTGAACGGCGGCCTTGTATCAGGAATACGGCCCGGTCGGCCGGAAGATTGCACGGCAGTTGTAACAGTTCTGTGAACGGCTTACAGCTGCAGCGCTTCCAGATCACCATGGTTGACCGGAGTAGAAAGGATGATCTGGGTGCTGGTGGTGCCCAGCTTCTGGAACTGCAGGATCAGGTGCTCCAGCTGGGGCATGCTGCCGCAGCTGACCTTGATGAGGAAGGTGTAGGCACCGGTGACATGGTAGCACTGCAGCACCTCCTTGCTGTTCTGCATCAGCTCCACCAGCTCGTCCCGGTGGCTGGGTGTGACGGACAGGCTGATGAGCGCGTCCACATAGACACGGTCTGCCGGGCGGTTCAGCACCACGGTGTAGCCGCTGATGATGCCGTCGGTCTCCAGCTTGTGGATGCGGCTGGAAACAGCCGGGCTGGTCAGTGCCACCTGCTCGGCGATCTCCTTGACGGGCATCCGGGCATTTTTTGCGAGAAGGGAGAGGATCTTGCGGTCTAAATCGTCCATGAGAAAGGTCTCCTTTTATGTTTTTGTTGAATTGTACAAAAATTTTTAAAAGTAAAGTTTTACTGTTGTCGCAATCGCATAAACTGCGGAAAAACTCGCTTTTGTGTTTTCTGTGTTAATTATATAAAGTTTTGATCGAAATGTAAAGTGCTAAATTAAAGCAAATGCCAAAAATTTTGTTTGACAAGAAAAGAAAAAAGCGTATAATACATATCGCAGGGCACGCAAAGCGCCAAAGACTGCGCAAAACACGTTGTTTCTCAAGTGCCTGCATTTGAATTGCGATTCCCAACTTTATATACTTTCCCACCCCTCTATACACAAAAACCCGCTGCCAGGCGGGTTTTTGTGTTTGTTGGGGCTTTTTATTTATGAAAAAAGCAGTGGTAGACAACGTACTTGACCCATAGAGCAGCTGTTTCCGGTCACGACTCTACCCGTGAAAATGCAAACCCGGAAAGTCCGCAGACTTTCCGGGTTTGCTCTATATCAAAATATTATTCCGCTGATGATAGCCAGAGCACAGCGGAGGCTATTTAAATTGGATGCGCCTATCAGACCAGATAGCCCTCAAAGCAGTGCAGATCCTAGGTTTTGACGATGCCTTCCAGATACAGCCCATTCTCCCGGTATTCCTCTGCCTGCACGCTGCCGCGCTCCCGCATGGGGGCGGCAAGGCCCAGCTTGTCGTAGGGCAGCAGCACCCGGATGGTGTGCACCCGGTCGCTGAGCACCTCGTCCAGCTTTTGCAGCAGCTTGTCCAGCCCGTAGCCGGTTTTGGCGCTGGTCAGCAGGATGTCGGGGTCAAAGCTCAGGGTGTTGGGCTTGTCGCACTTGTTGTACACGGTCAGGCGGGGGATGTCCGTGCAGTCCAGCCCGTCCAGCACCTCGTCGGTCACAGCCAGCTGTTCCTCGCGCTGCTCATCCCCGGCATCCGCCACCCGGATGATGACGTCCGACCAGGCGGCTTCTTCCAGCGTGGACTTGAAGGCCTCCACCAGATTGTGGGGCAGGCGGG
>OHZJ01000810.1_pt1 | contig 12991 bp, 8 predicted proteins | sample 1580411 | NCBI WGS metagenome assembly OHZJ01 (sample SAMEA3882519, study PRJEB24775) | human gut metagenome | biome: human-associated habitat; feature: intestine environment; material: feces | place: Netherlands | collected 2009/2010 | reverse complement strand
ATCACTGTCAAGAACAGTACTTGGTACGGCACTTATGGTAGCAGCATCCGGATTTATCGGATATCTGGTAACCAAAGATGAAATGTGGGGCAGAAAATTCTGGTACAGATTTCTTGTGATTACCATGTATTTCAATGCGGGTCTGATCCCATGGTTCTTAAATATGCAGATGTTAGGTCTGACCAATACATTCTGGGCATACATCATCCCTGGTATTGTGGCTCCGTATAACATCATTCTGGTAAAAACATACATAGAGTCAATTCCAGCGGAACTCGAAGAGAGTGCTCAGATCGACGGAGCAAGCTTCTTTACTGTATTCCGCAAGATCATCTGGCCGCTCAGTAAACCGATCCTTGCGACGATTGCGATTTTCGGTGCAGTTGGTCACTGGAACTCCTTTACGGATTCCCTGATCTTAATGACATCAGCTCCGAAATTATATACTTTACAGCACAGACTTTACATTTACTTAAATCAGGCATCCAACTTAAGTGCATTAATGGAGTCTGGCGGATCTGTCAGCGAGGCTGTTTTAAAATCAGCAATGAGTGGAAAGGTTATCAAATATACGATTTCCATGGTAACGGTAATCCCGATTTTAATCGTATATCCATTCATGCAGCGTTACTTTGAAAAAGGTATCATGTTAGGTGCCGTAAAAGGTTAAAGAGGTGTTAACCGCGAGGCGCGGAATCAAAATAACACAAAAACAAGGAGGAAAATTACATGAAAGCAAAGAAAATCGTATCACTGCTTCTGGCAGCTGCAATGACAGTTTCCATGGCAGCCTGTGGGGGTAGCAATCAGACAAGTGCATCAAAGAACAACAGCAACAATGCAGCGGGGGATGCTGCAGACGAAGATGCAACGGAGAGTGGAGTATCCGAGGAAACTTCCGAAGATGAAGCGGAAGATCTCGCAGATATCATTCCGGAAGAGACAGTTACTCTCGATGTATTCGATCAGTTAGCAAACTATTCCGGTGAGCAGATCGGATGGTTTGGTCAGATTATGTTAGACAAATTCAATGTAAAATTAAATATCATTCCGGATTCTGACGGTGTATATGAGACACGTATGGAGTCAGGAAACCTTGGAGATCTGGTTCTCTGGGGAAATGATTCTGATGAGTATCAGCAGGCAGTCAGCAAGGGAATGCTCTTTGACTGGAACGAGGATGATATCTTAAGCGATTACGGTCCATACATCAAACAGAACATGCCATATGCATTAGAGAAAAATGCAAATCTTTCCGGCGGTACTGTTTATGGATTCGGATTTGATGTTGCAAGGGATGCGACAGCACGTCAGGATTTCATGTATACCTGGGATTTAAGATGGGATCTTTACAAAGAGTTAGGATATCCTGAGATCAAGACTTTAGACGATATGGTAGATGTTTTAGGTCAGATGAAAGAGATCTGCCCGACCGATGATAACGGAAAAACAACTTATGGTGTTTCCTTATTCAACGACTGGGACGGAAACCTTGTAATGTTCGTAAAATCAACAGCAACTGCTTATTATGGATATGATGAATTTGGTTTTGGTCTGTATGATCCAGAGGAGCAGGTATTCCATCCAGCATTAGAGGAAAATGGACCTTACCTCACATGCTTAAAATTCTATAACAACCTGTATCAGAAAGGACTACTTGATCCTGACTCCCAGACACAGGGATATGACGGTATGCAGGAAGATTACCAGAACGGTGGAGCATTCTTAAATGTGTTCAACTTCTTAGGTTCTACTTTCTACAACTCAGATTCACATGCACAGGAAGGCAAAGCAATGTATCCTTGCCCACCGGAAGATGCAACCCCGATCTGCTATGGTCAGAATATCTACGGTGGAAACCGTATCTGGTCTATCGGTGCTAAGACAGAGTATCCGGAATTGTGTATGGCTATCTTAAACTGGTTATCTACTCCGGAAGGACGTATGACAGCTGAGTATGGTCCAAAGGATGTCTGCTGGTACTATGATGAAAATGGAAAAACGCAGTTTACAGATTTAGGACGTGTAGCTAAGACAGATATCAGCACACAGATGTCTGATGGTTACAGCGGAACATTTGATGATGGTTCCTTTAAAATGAACAATACAACGTGGGCGATTGATTCCTTAAATCCTGATTCAAACGGTGAGACATTCAACTATCGTAAATGGGAAAGTTTTGCAACAGATGCAAATTCTGACATTGAGCAGGATTGGAGAGATAAGACCGGTTTTGCAACAGCAGATGAGTACATGGGATCAAGACCTTACAAACTTTCTCTTGGTACAACATACTCTGAGTCTACAAAATCTGATGAGTTAACTGTATTATGGACACAGGTTGCTGAGTGCATCAAGACAAATTCATGGAAAGCAATCTATGCTAAGACAGATGCTGAATACGACCAGATCGTTGCAGACATGATCTCCCAGGCAAAAGACTACGGCTATGACGAGTGTATCGCATTCCAGGAGAATGAGGCATCACTTAGAAAAGCAGCTGAGAACGAAGTAAAAGGGACCATCAAATAATTGTATCACAAATGAATGACAGACCAGAGCAGAAGATCCGGACATTCCGTCCGGATCGCCCCGGTCTGTTTTCATCATACTGGATATCTGGAGTAAAATCCTGTATGATGAAAGCAGATCAGAGGTATGAAATAAAATGAGAGATAAGAAAAGTGCATGGGAAGCACTTTGAGATTGGAGGAAAACAAATGAAATTTTTTAGCGTTGACAGTCCATTGTACCGTTTTTTAAGCAGAGTACTTGATATTTTAAAACTAAATTTTTTATGGATTCTTGGAAGCCTGCCGGTTTTTACGATCGGGGCATCGACCACGGCGGCAATGTCAGTTGCGTTAAAGTTAGCGGATGATGAGGAGGGCTATATCGCGAAATCATATTTTGAAGCGTACAAGGCAAACTTTAAACAGGGCGTTCCGATGGGACTGATCTTTCTGGTTGCATGGTATGCGGTATATCTTGACTTCCAGCTGTTTGGAGCAGTGAAAAATAATCCGGTCATTTTGCTGATCATCGGTATGGTGTCCGTATTTCTTGTGATCATTGCGATGATCTATTCCTTTTCACTGCTGGCAAGATATGAAAATACGGTGGTCCGCACGATCCAGAATTCTATGGATATTTCAAGAAAATATTTTGGAAAAACACTGATCCTTGTGATCCTCGTCGCAGCAGAAGTGCTGATCTTCCAGTATAATTCAACCATGATATTTCTTGGAATCTTATTTGGACCTGGATTTATCATTTACACGGTCGCAGCAGTAAGCAAACGTGTATTCTTACAGATCGAGCGTGTGAACCGCGAGGGCGAGTGACAGGTAAAACCGGTTAACAGAACAAATCAGGAACAGCAATACGAAAAAGATGCAAAAATACAGCACAGAAATTGGAGGTAAATATGATCGAGAGCAGCAAAGTACATAAAATTTTATATGGTGGAGATTACAACCCGGAACAGTGGCCGGAGGAGATCTGGAAAGAGGACATGCGCCTGTTTAAATTAGCGCACATTGATGTCGTGACGCTCAATGTTTTCAGTTGGGCAGCACTGCAGCCGGATGAAATTACCTATGATTTTTCCAAACTGGATAAGATCATGGAGTATGTGAAAGAAAACGGACTGAAAGTCTGCTTTGCAACTTCGACAGGAGCGCATCCGGCGTGGATGGCAAGAAAATACCCGGATATCCTGCGTGTCGGGCATAACGGCATGAAACGCAAATTCGGAGCACGTCACAATTCCTGTCCGAACAGCCCGACTTACCGGAAATATTCTGTGGCACTTGCCGCAAAACTGGCAGAGCGATACAAAGATTATGACAATATCGTTGCATGGCATATTTCCAATGAATATGGCGGGGAATGTTACTGCGAAAACTGTGAAAAAGCATTCCGTGTATGGCTGCATAAAAAATATGGAACGCTGGATGAGTTAAACCGTGTATGGAACACTTCTTTCTGGGGACATACCTTTTATGACTGGGATGATGTCGTTTTGCCGGATATGCGTTCAGAGGAGTTTAACTGGGATGGCATCCGTACCAATTTCCAGGGGATTTCACTCGATTACCGCAGATTCAATTCGGACAGTATCTTAGACTGCTACAAATTAGAGCGCGATGCGGTAAAAGAGTACACGCCGGATATTCCGGTTACCACAAATCTGATGGGATTTTATCCATCATTAGACTACCAGAAATGGGCAAAAGAAATGGATTTTATTTCCTGGGACAGCTATCCTTCCTTTGGCGCAGAGACAGAAAACAATGCGATGGCACATGATCTGATGCGTGGATTAAAGGGTGGCAAACCGTTTGCACTGATGGAACAGACACCGAGTGTGAGCAACTGGCATACCTACTGTGCCTTAAAGCGACCGGGTGTGATGCGCTTATACAGCTATCAGGCGGCAGCGCACGGCGCAGATACGATCATGTTTTTCCAGATGAGAAGAAGCATTGGTGCCTGTGAAAAATATCACGGCGCAGTGATCGACCATGTCGGCAATGAGAATACGAGAGTGTTCCGTGAGATCACAGCACTTGGCGAAGAACTGACTGAACTTTCTGATACACTGCTTGGTGCAAGAACTCCGACAGAAGTGGCAGTTGTATTTGACTGGGATAACTGGTGGGCAACGGTATTATCCGCAGGCCCAAGCCGTTGTATCAATTATTATGAGGAGATTTATCAGTATTATAAGGCACTGTTAAATCTTCATATCCCAATGGATTTTGTTGGTGTGGACGATGATCTGTCCGGTTATAAAGTTGTCATTGCACCGATGTTATACATGTGCAAAGACGGTTATGATGAAAAGATCCGCAGCTTTGTCAAAGCGGGCGGCACCTTTCTGACCTCCTATTTCAGCGGATATGTGGAAGACCATGACCTTGTGATCACAGGCGGATATCCGGGCAGACTGCGCGATATTTTGGGTATCTGGGTAGAAGAATCCGATGCGATTCCGGCAGGAGATGCTGGCATGAAACATACCTTTGCATACAAAGATGTGACTTATCCGGCAGAAGTGCTTTGCGATTTATCACATACCGAAGGCGCAGAAACACTCGCAACCTATGATAATGACTTCTATGCCGGAATGCCCGTACTGACCTGCAACACCTTTGGATCCGGAAAAGCCTGCTACGTCGCAACCCGCTCCAATCAGGACTTCTACCGCACTTTCTTAACTGACATTATGAAAAAAGCCGGCGTAGAACCACTCGCAGAAGGCAGTGACAAAGTAGAGATCACTCTCCGCGAAAACAAAAACGGCAGCTTCCTCTTCCTCTTAAATCCGACGGACGAATCACAGGAAGTAACGCTGAAAAAAGCCGGAACTGACCTGCTCGGCGGAATGACTTACCAGGCAGGAGAGAAAGTTGTACTTCCGGCAAAAGCAGTGGCGATCGTTCAAAGCAGGTAAAGGTTATCTCAAGCAAGTAGAGATTTTCCACAAAGAAACCGCGAAACTCTTCAAAAAACTGAAGTAGTTGAGTCCCAGCCTAAATTAGAGTTTCGCCCCATCTAGAGCAAGAAAAGAGGACATACACTATGTCGAAACAGCAAAAGGAACAACAACTTCTCGAAACCGTAGACCGCATCATCGCAGAAGGCCCGTACCAGCCAGCCTGGTCATCCCTGATGCAGGCGAAAACCCCTGACTGGTTTAAACAGAAAAGATTTGGCATCTTCATCCACTGGGGCGTCTACAGTGTTCCCGCCAACTCCAACGAATGGTACCCAAGAAACATGTACATCGAGGGAATGCCCGCATACGAACACCATATAAAAACCTACGGCAGCCAGAAAGACTTTGGATATAAAGACTTCATCCCGATGTTCCACGCCGAAAAATTTGACCCGGCAGAATGGGTGCGTTTATTCAAAGAAGCCGGTGCCGGTTATGTGTTTCCGGTTGCAGAACACCATGATGGATTTCAGATGTACAAAAGTGAACTGTCCCACTGGAATTCGGCAGAGATGGGGCCGAAACGGGACGTACTTGGTGAACTGAAAGCGGAGATTGAGAAACAGGGACTTACGTTCTGCACATCATCCCACCGTGCAGAACATTGGTTTTTCTTAGGACACGGAAAAGAATTTGACAGTGATATCAAAGAACCATTGCAAAAAGGAGATCTGTACTGGCCGTCCATGCCGGAACCGGATGCAGAAGATCTCTACGGAGAGCCGTATCCGACAGAAGAATTTTTAAATGACTGGTTAGCACGCACAGCGGAAATTATATTAAATTATAAACCATCCCTGCTGTATTTTGACTGGTGGGTGCAGCATCAGGCGTTCAAACCATATTTAAAGAAACTCGCTGCATTTTATTACAACTGCGGCGTGAAATGGGGCAAAGATGTTAAAATCTGTTATAAACATGATGCGATGATGTTTGGCAGTGGAATTGTGGAAGTGGAGCGCGGTGGGTTTGCGGAAGCAAAGCCCTATGATTGGCAGACCGATACGGCAGTTGCAAGAAATTCCTGGTGCTATACTGACACATTGGATTATAAAAGCAGCAATGAGATCATTTGTACACTCGTGGATGTGGTCAGCAAAAATGGTAATCTTCTGTTAAATATCGGTCCGAAGGCGGATGGAACGATCCCGGATGGTGACCGTGCTATTTTGGAAGATCTTGCAAAATGGATGAAAGTAAACAGTGAGGCCGTTATCGGTGCAAATGTCTGGCGAAAATCCATGGAAGGTCCGACGGCAGCGGCAGAAGGACAGTTTCAGGATCAGAAAGAACTGAAATTTACAAACAAAGATTACCGTTTTACGATTAATCATGGAAATATTTACGCAATTGCGTTACAATGTCCTAAAGATGGTGTTTTCTGTATCCGTTCACTGGCAGACAGCAGTGATCAGAATGTGCCGGAGTTTCATGGTATCATTGAGTCGGTGGATATTTTAGGATATGATGGCAGGCTGCAATGGTCTGTGGACGGGGAAGGACTTCATGTAACCGCACCTGGAATAGACAGTGAGTTTCCGGTTGTTGTGCGTGTGCGTCCGGAATAAACACCGCTCTGAGTGAAAAATGAACGAAAGGCGTAAAAAACATGAGTCTGTTTGCCCGGATAAAAACATTCATAGGCAATTTAAGACTGCGGGAGAGAATGCTCTTTATATACATTGCCGGAGGAATTCTGCCGATTCTGCTGTTGGATATTTATACTTATCAGAATACGAGATCGGTGTTGATCCAGAAAGCGAAGGAAAGCGAGATGGATGGGTTAAATATGATAGCGGATTCAATGAGCGAGAGTATGTCCGTCATCTCCGACATTTCCAAACAGATGTACTTTGATGAAAAGATTGAGCATATCGCATTTCATCAGTATGAAAACTATTCGGAGATTCTTGCAGATTACAGAGACTATGATACCATTTCTGATTATCTGAAATATTATTATCATGAAATTTCAAGTATCACGTTGTATCTGAATAATGATACAATTTCCAATAATGAATATTTTGTACATGTAGATCAGGAGATTGCAGAGAAGCCATGGTATCAGAATACGCTCGAACTGAATGGAAAACCGTACTGGTCTTATTCGTATGATTCGTTAAAACGCAAGGATTCACTCCGGATGTCGAGACTTTTATATACGAAGGATATGCAGCCGGTCGGTGTACTTGCAATTAACATGCAGTATAAGAGGACGGAGCTGCCTGTGCAGGAACGGACGCAGGATACTTATTTAGTGTATAATGACACGGTGGTTCTGCACCGCAATGAATATGAACGGGACACGGATGAAATGATTCTGCTGTTAAAGCAGATCAAAGATGATACTTATTCCGGCAAAGTGCGTTTTCAGGGGGAAGATACCTGTCTGTTATCGACGGTGCGGGTAAAACCGGACTATTCGGATGATTATTATACCTTAGTCAGTGTATGTCCGTATGAAGAGATCGCAGGATCGGCAGCCCGCAGTGCGTTGGGAAGTCTTGTGCCACAGCTTGTCTGTGTGGTGTCTGGTCTTGGAATTATTCTGGTATTTTCCAATCAGTTCAGTACGAGGGTAAATACATTCCGTCTGCAGATGCATAAGGCTGCAACTGGAGATTTTGATATCACGGAGGATATCGGCGGGGAGGATGAGATCTCGGATCTCTACCGGGATCTGAAGGTAATGATCGATTCCATACAGGAACTGATGAATAACGTGATCAAAGAACGTGTGCAGAAAGAACAGGTCAATGCAAGGCAGAAAGAAGTGGAATTTAAAATGCTTGCAAGCCAGATCAATCCACATTTTCTGTATAACACGTTAGAGACGATCCGTATGCAGGCAAGAATTCATAATCAGCCGGATATCGAGGAACTGGCAAAAATGCTTGCAAAGATCATGCGGAGAAATATCCAGGTAAGTAATACCTTGCAGCCGTTAAAATCAGAACTGAAACTGGTTGAGTATTACCTGAAAATACAGGATTACCGTTTCCATGACAGAATCCATTACCGTATTGAAACGGAGGGGGACATTGAGCCGTTAAAGGTTATGCCGCTTTTGATCCAGCCTTTTGTGGAGAATGCTTTTGTGCATGGACTTGAAGCAAAGGAGAGCGGCGGTGAGATCGTGATCCGGGTTGAAGTGAGATCACATCTCTGGATCACCGTGACGGATAATGGATGCGGAATGTCCATGGAAAAATTAGATGAAGTACGGAGAGGTTTGAACGATTTTGAAAATCTGGACCGGACACATATTGGAATCTGCAATGTCAATCAGAGAATCAAGCTCCAGTATGGGGAGGATTATGGAGTGGAATTTGAGAGTAAGACAGGAGCGGGAACAAAAGTATGTATTAAACTTCCGGTGCTGACATCGGAAATCATGTGATAAAAAATGAACACAAATGAGTTCATATTAGAAGATTTGGATATAAAATAATGAGGAAATAATTTAAAGGGGCAGGATACATATGGGAAGGAGTTTTTTTTACAGGTATGCATGTAGTTTACTTGCGTACAATTCGCATGCAGGCAGGCGGATTGCATGTGGTATTATGACAGGAAGTCTGTTGATGGGTTTATATGGCTGCAGTGCTGCGGAAAATACGGTGGCTGTGGATACACAGCAGCAGGAAACCACACAGGAATCATTAGAACCGGTCACATTTACATTTTACAGTGCGGATGGATTGGAGGATACCTGGACGGATCCGGTTGCGCAGATGATTACAGAAAAGACAGGGGTCACATTGAAAATGGATTATCCTGCAGACAGTAATGACAACAGGATAGAACTTATGGTGGCAACCGGGGAATACCCGGATTTCGTGTTTGCCAAGGGTTCGGTATCAACGCTGATCCGCAACGATGCATTGATCGATATGTCGGATCTGATAGATGAGTATGGTCCGAATATTAAAAAGCTGTATGGAGATGAATATGAAAATCTGCGTTATTCCAGTGAGGATCCGTCCATTTATCAGCTGTGCAGTGACAAAGTGCAGTAAGAAACCTTAGAAACATCCGGAACTGCCCAGCTGCAGTGGGCAGTATTGCAGGAAAACCAGTATCGTGTACCATATACGTTGGAAGAATACACGCAGATGATCCGTGATTATATGGAAAAGTATCCAATGATCAACGGAAAGCCGGCCATTGGTATTTCGATCGTCTGTTCCGACTGGCACTGGTATACCATGTTATCGAACCCATCCGGGTATATGAATGGTTCCGCAGACAACGGGCAGTGGATCGTGGATGATGAAAAACAGGAAGTTTATTATAAACATGCAGCGGACGGGCAGAAAGAATATTATAAATGGCTGAATGAAATGTACAATGAGGGCATTTTAGATCCTGAATTTGCGACGCAGACGCATGAGGATTTTGTTTTAAAAGTTGCAGAGGGAAGAGTGCTTGGACTTTTGGATGAGGAATGGGATTATACAGGCGCTGAGATATCCCTGCGGGCAGATGGACAGGAGGAGCACACCTATGCGGGGCTTCCGGTCACAATTGATCGATCCGTGAAATGCCCTTCTTTAAAACAGCAGAATCTTGCGGTAGGCTGGGGGATTGGTATTACAAAAAGCTGTAAAGATCCGGTTCGGGCTGTCAGGTTTTTGGACTGGCTCTGCAGTGATGAGGCACAGATCCTGTTAAACTGGGGGATTGAGGGTGTCGATTATTATTATGATGAAAACGGAAAACGGTGCATTACGGAGGAGGATCTTGAAGCGTCCCGGAAAGACACCAATTATTCTGAGCGCACAGGTGTGGGATTTCGTGTTTATCCATATCCAAGTTATGGAAATCAGTCGGTTGATTCCACGGGCAATTCCTATAGTAAGAGTTCAAGGGAAATGGTAAAAGAAGGCTATGATGAGATGGAAAAAGAAGCACTGAAAGCATGGAATGTCGACATGCTGACCGATATTTTCCCACAGAAAGAAGAATTTTCAAAAGATGCATATTCCCCATTGTGGGCGCTGACACTGCCAGATGAACTGGAAAAAATGTTAGTTGCGTTAGATAATGTATCGTGGAAGGGACTCATTGAGTGTGTTGTCAGTCCAGCCGATGATTTTGATGCGAAATGGGATGAATTACAGCAGAATTTAAAGGATGCCGGATTAGAAAAAGCAGACCGGGAAATGACCGCATTGCTGCGGGATGAGATCAGCCGCAGAGAGTAAGAGCATAGGAAAGAGAAATAAGTTTATGGCAAAAAAAATCATGATTCAGGGAACAATGTCAAATGCAGGGAAAAGCCTGATCGTGGCAGGTCTGTGCCGCATTTTTAAACAGGATGGCTACCGTGTGGCACCGTTTAAATCACAAAATATGGCACTGAATTCTTATATTACCGGGGAAGGACTTGAGATGGGGCGCGCACAGGTCATGCAGGCGGAAGCGGCAGGTATCAGACCGCAGGTCTGTATGAATCCGATCCTTTTAAAGCCGACCAACGATACCGGTTCTCAGGTCATTGTAAACGGTGAAGTGCTTGAAAATATGAAAGCGAGGGATTATTTTGCGTATAAAAAGAAACTGATCCCGGATATTTTAAAGGCTTATCATACATTAGAACAACAGGCGGATATCATCGTGATCGAGGGCGCCGGGAGTCCGGCAGAGATCAACCTCAAAGAAAATGATATTGTCAATATGGGGCTTGCAAAGATGGTAGATGCTCCGGTTCTCCTTGTCGGAGATATTGACCGGGGAGGAGTATTTGCCAGTGTCTATGGTTCGGTCATGTTACAAACTCCTGAGGACAAGAAACGTATAAAAGGAGTAATCATTAATAAATTCAGAGGGGATATCCGTTTGTTTGAGTCTGGTGTGAAGATGATGGAGGATTTATGTGGTATTCCTGTCTTGGGAATAATACCTTATTATAGAAATATACATATTGAGGAAGAGGATTCCGTAGTCTTGGACTATAAACGGATGCAAGCCGTGGAAGGCAAAATAAACATAGCAGTTGTTCTGTTGCGTCATCTCTCAAATTTTACAGATTTCAACAGATTGGAACGGGATGAACGGGTGCACCTTTATTATACCAATAATACGGAAGATCTGGCCAAAGCTGATATTATTCTGCTTCCTGGCAGCAAAAGCACTTTGGATGACTTGTATGAGTTGAGACGGAACGGGGTGGCGCAAGCTGTCCTACGTGCGCATAGGGAAGGGGTTACTGTAATGGGAATTTGTGGGGGATACCAATTGATGGGACTTGAGATTCACGATCCGGAAGGAGTGGAGGGAGAGATCCGTCAATTGCCGGGACTGGGACTGCTTCCCGTCATTACTACGATGCAAGGGGAGAAGGTGACGCGGCAGGTGAATTTTCATTTTCTTGAGAATGCGGAAACTTGCCAAGGATATGAAATACACATGGGAGAAACCCGCCCGGTTCCGGGGGTGTCTGTAGTTCCTTTGAATAAACTGGAAGACGGTGGAGAGGACGGTTGTTTTGTAAACCAAAAATGTATGGGAAGTTATATTCATGGAATATTGGATAATCAGGCATTTATAGATTATTTGCTGGAACCATACGCAGAAAAACTGGAGTGTCATACGGTGTTGGATTACCGGACTTATAAAGAAGAACAATATGATAAATTGGCAGAGCATGTACGCAGTCATCTTAATCTGCCTTTGTTGTACCAAATAATGAGTGGAAATGATTGAAGGACATGGTGATGATGCTTATAAGTATAAAGCAATAAAGATAAATTTCAGTTCAAACGTATATAATCATGTAGACCATAGCGGATTACATCAACATTTGTTTCAGCAGATGGAAAGTATCCGTACGTACCCCGAGCCGGAACCTTATTCGTTGGAAAAGGTTTTAGCGGAACGGTTTCATCTTTCGTCTGAAGAGGTTTGTGTGACCAATGGGGCTACGGAAGCCATTTATTTAATAGCTCAGACATTCAGGAATCAGATTTCGGCTATCTTGATGCCCACTTTCAGCGAATATGCGGATGCTTGTCGTCTGCATGGTCATAAAGTGGTTCCTATATATAATTTGAACCGTTTGCCGGATAGGGGGAGGTTGATATGGTTATGTAATCCTAATAATCCCACAGGAGAGGTTAGGGAGAAGGAAGTCTTGACAGCCTGTATAAAACAAAATCCGCAGCGTATTTTTATCATGGACCAGTCGTATGAATTCTTTACACAGAAGGCTTTGCTTACAGCCAAGGAGGCTGCGGAATTTCCGAATGTTATTCTGTTGCATTCCATGACAAAACGTTTTGCCGTGCCCGGCTTGCGTTTAGGATATATCACTGCATGTAAAGAACTGCTACATGAAATCCGGACACAGCGGATGCCTTGGTCTGTTAATCAGTTGGCTATAGAGGCCGGGCATTATTTATTGTCTTCTTCTCAATATGATATAGATATCTCTTTGTTATTGAGGGAAAAAAAGAGATTAGTTCAATCTTTACTTTCAATAGGGGG
>OHZJ01000796.1_pt1 | contig 13137 bp, 13 predicted proteins | sample 1580411 | NCBI WGS metagenome assembly OHZJ01 (sample SAMEA3882519, study PRJEB24775) | human gut metagenome | biome: human-associated habitat; feature: intestine environment; material: feces | place: Netherlands | collected 2009/2010 | reverse complement strand
TGCTGTTTGAAGAACTGGCAAAAAAGAAGCCCAACAGCTTTGCCGGGCGGCAGTACAAACTTTACAAGCTGGCTGCCGGTGATATATGCTCTAAGTGACTTCTTAATCATGATTTTGTCATGGTTAGTGAAGCAATCACTTAGAGCATTTTTGTTTCAGGAGGTACAGCCATGAGAAATGAAAAAATTACCCCACTGTACGAGCGCCTGAGCCGGGACGATGAGTTACAGGGCGAGAGCAATTCCATATCCAACCAAAAACAGATGTTAGAGGATTTTGCCCGCCGGAATGGGCTGCCCAACCCTACGCACTTTACCGATGATGGTATCTCAGGCACCCGTTTTGACCGCCCCGGATTTTTGGCGATGATGGAGGAAGTGGAGGCAGGGCGTGTAGAGGCAATCGTCATCAAGGACATGAGCCGGTTGGGGCGCGACTATCTGAAGGTCGGTCAGGTCATGGAGGTTTTGCGGCAACGCGGTGTTCGTCTGATCGCCATCAACGACGGTGTGGACAGTCTGAAAGGCGATGACGATTTTACCCCATTCCGCAACATCATGAATGAATTTTACGCCCGTGATACCAGCCGGAAAATCCGCTCTGTGTTTAAGTCAAAAGGCATGAGTGGCAAGCACCTGACCGGCACTGTGATTTACGGCTACTTATGGGACGAAAAACGGGAGCATTGGCTGGTAGATGAGGAAGCCGCCGAAGTGGTACGCCGTATCTTCTCCCTCACGCTGGAGGGATATGGGCCTTATCAGATCGCCTGCAAATTATCCATAGACCGGATTGAAATTCCTGTCGTACACCTTGCCCGCTTCAACGAGGGTGTGAACCGTTCAAAGCCGGTCAAAGACCCCTATGGATGGGGATCATCTACCATCGTGAACATTTTGAAAAAACGAGAGTATTTAGGGCATACCATCAATTTCAAGACCCGCAAGCACTTTAAGGACAAGAAAAGCCACTATGTTTCTGAGGACGAATGGACGATCTTTGAGAATACCCATGAAGCCATTATCGACCAGCAGACCTTTGATTTGGCGCAGAAAATCCGCAGCAATGTACGGCGTTATCCAAACGGCTGGGGCGAAGCGGCTCCCCTCACAGGCTTGCTCTATTGTGCCGATTGCGGCGGCAAGATGTATGTCCACCGCACCAACAATGGCAAGCGGATTTCTCAATATACCTGTTCCAATTATACCAAAGTTCCGTGTGGGACACTATGCCCTACACAACACCGTATCAATGAGAGTGCTGTTCTGACATTGGTTTCCGACACGCTCCGGGCTATCGCTGAATATTCGAGAAATGACCGGACGGAATTTATTCACACTGTTCAGGAGACGCAGGTTGCTCAACAGAGTGCCGATATATCGAAAAAGCGCAGGCGTCTGGCTGCTGCCCAAAAGAGAGCCGGAGAACTGGAAAAACTGATTTGCAAAATCTATGAGGACAATGCCCTCGGCAAGCTGCCGGATGCACGATATAGGGCGCTTGATGCACAGTATGCCAAAGAGCAGGACGCACTTGAGATTGAAATTGCGGAGCTGGAAAAGGCTGTTACCGGCTATGAGCAGAGCCAGAAATCAGCAGAGAAATTTATAGCCCTGATTGATAAGTACGAGAATTTTGACACGCTGACAAACACCATGCTCAACGAGTTTGTAGAGAAAATCCTTGTCCACGAACGCGCCCGAAAAGGCAGTCAGGACACCACGCAGGAAATTGAAATCTACTTCAATTTTTTAGGACGCTATATCCCACCATCCTTACAGCCGGTTCCTTTAACCCCGGAGGAACAGGAAGAACTGCGGAAAAAAGAAGAACGCAAGGACAGGCTTCATCAGAATTATTTGAAGCGGAAAGCCAGCGGCGCACAGAAACGGTATGAGGACAAAATCAAGGCGAAGAAAAAAGCGGAAATGGACGCTAAGAAAGCCCTGATCCGGGCTGAGGATATGAAAAAAGGTGTTTTTTCTACTATCGGGCAGCTACCAAAAGAAGAACCGCGCAAAGGCAGCATAGCAGCCAGCGCAGCAGTCTAATCATCACGGAGCAAAGGAGCATGAATATGAGTAAGTTGACTTACATTCGTTGTGGAGATTATGATATACCCAACCTAAAACTTTCTGAACAGCCGGAAACTTCTATCGGCAAGTACGGCAGGATGCGAAAGTCCTACCTGAAGGAACACCGTCCTATTCTCTACAACCAACTGCTGATGAGCGAGAAACTGTATCCGCACCTGTTAGAGATTGATTGGACAGCGCAGGAGCGCGTGGACACCATGTTGCCTCACATGATGGAGGCTGCGGGTGTCACTGAGGAACTGAAAGCCTGTGATCCTATGCGCTGGGTAGGACTGATGAACACATTAACGGCACAGATTGAGGAAATTTTAATCAGGGAACTGATTTGCAGCTGAATGGGAGGTGCGGGAAATGCTGACCTTTGAAAAGATTTTGAAAGTGTTTCAGGCATATCTGGATGATGATCCACTGTATGAGGTGGTTCAGACCAGCCACGGTTATACATTGATGGCATGGGAACCCCACCGGAATGACTGGTACAGCGCTGAAATACAGAAAACCCCGGAGGATTTACGGAACGCTTTGTTGGGTACATACGCCAACTTTCTGGAAGATAAGATTACTGGAAATGACCGTGACCTGACTGTGACAGAAACCGGAGAAATCCAGCAGAGGTGCCGGGAACTTTGGGAAAAGTGCCGGGAAACTTGATATAGAAACGCCAGAAGGAGGCCGCGATTATGCGTCCTCCTTCTGCTTCGCAGTCTGTTCCATTTTGAGCGCCCCGTCTATGGCACCTTCGATAATCGGCAGGTATTCTTCAGGGCAAAGCTTCAGCTTGTGGCTGACCCGTTGCCGCTGTTCGCTTTCTTCTCGCATAATCTCCGGGTTAAAATACCGTTCCACGGGAAGTCCGCAGACCTTAATCAACTGGATCATCACAGGCAGGCTCGGAATCGCACCTTGATTCTCAATGTTGGCAAGATACCGCCATTCAATCCCAACCATTTCTGCCAATGTTTTTCGTGCCAGACGCTTTGCCTCTCGTGCAGCTTTGACATCTGCGCCGAAGGTTTCAAAACCGGGACAATCTTCAACTTTCGCCATATAACATCACCCGGTTACATTGTATAATTCATACTTTGCCTGTGGAATGTTGCTATATGTATGTTGGTTGAAGTTTATAATTCACATTCCGTTTCTTGCATTGTTCGAGAAAGAGAACTATAATGTACTCTGTGGAGGTGCGAAATGGACTATATGACATTGAAAGAGGCCGCCGAAAAGTGGGGCGTGACACCTCGTAGGGTAAATTATTATTGCGCCGGAGGGCGCATTCCCGGCGCTGTGAAGATGGCTGGTGTTTGGCTGATCCCTAAAACTGCGGAGAAGCCAGTTGATGGCCGGACAAAACAAGGAAAGGTGCAGAAAGCATGAAACTATCTAAAATTATGATAATTGAAGATGATCCTGTGATACAGGGAGAATTGCAAACATTATTGAATGGAAATGGATATACAACGCTTGGAGTAAGGAATTTTTCTGCTGTGACAGAACAGATTCAGGATGAAAAGCCACATCTGATTTTGTTGGACATTAAGTTACCCGGAGAGAATGGCTTTGCTTTATGCTCTAAAATCCGTACCTTCTCCGAGGTGCCGATCATTTTTGTAACGAGCTGTAATACAGATATGGATGAATTAAACAGCATTATGCTGGGTGGCGATGCTTTTATCACGAAGCCCTATAACACAGCAATCCTGCTTGCGAAAATCGCTTCCCTACTGAAAAAAGCTTATCCCGCACAGCAGCAGGAACAGATCGTCTATGGAGATGCGGTGCTGCATCTGGAATCCAGCAGTTTGGACTATCATGGACAGAGCGTAGAACTTACTAAGAACGAATTGAAAATTCTCTATTACCTTTTCAAGAATGGAGGGAAAATCTGTTCTCGTGGAGATATTATTGAGTATTTGTGGGACAATCAGCTATATGTGGATGACAATGCTTTGAGCGTCAATATCAACCGCATCCGGGAAAAACTGGCAGGCATCGGTCTGACGGATTTTATCAAGACAAAGCACCGACAGGGGTACACGATATGAACAGCAGACGATATTGGAAAAACAGGCTGCCATTTCTGCTGACGAACCTTGTTTGTATGGCTGCACTCACTGTATTTTTGCTGGTGTGCGGCAATTCGGTTTCCGCAGTAGTATTGATCCTGATCGTATGGGCATTGATTTTGCTGACGGGTCTTGCCCTCACTTACTGGAAACGGAAGCGGCAGATGAAAAAACTTCTGGATATGGCGGAGCAGCTTTCCGAAAGATACCTCATTTCCGAAGTGATGGAGCTGCCGGAACAGGCCGAGGATCAGGTTTACTATCAGCTTTTGAAAATGGCTGGAAAATCCATGTTGGAACAGATTGGAGAGATCGAGCGGGAACGCCTGGAGTACAAAGAATACATTGAGCAATGGATTCACGAAATCAAAACGCCCATTACTGCGATGAAACTCCTATGTGAAAACCATCGGACGGACTGGACAAAAGAACTTCTGTTGGAACTGGAAAAGACCAACCGCTTTACCGAACAGGCGCTTTATTACGCCCGCAGTGAGCATACAGAGAAAGATTATTCTGTCCGGGAAATGGCACTGTCCCAAGTGGTGCATCAGGCGATTGCAGATAATAAATATCTGCTGCTCCAAAGTGGTATGCGCCTGGAAGTGGAGGAAATGCAGGACACGGTTTATTCAGATGAAAAGTGGGTGCGTTTTATCCTAAATCAACTGATTGCCAATGCGGTCAAGTATCGTACTGAACAGCCGGTTCTTCGCATTTCTACTCATAAACGGCAGGATCAGGTTGTCCTTGTGGTGGAGGACAATGGAATCGGAATTGCTGCGTCCGATCTGCCCCGTATTTTTGAAAAGGGATTTACCGGTCAGAATGGTCGTCTGATTCAGCAATCCACAGGACTTGGTCTGTATCTGTGCAAACGGCTCTGTGAAAAGCTGGGCATTGGCATTACGGCGGAGTCGTCGGAACATGGCACAGCCGTTTCCCTTTCTTTTCACATTAACTGTCTGATTCAAGAAGTGCAGAACTGAAAAGCGTTCTGCACTTCTTACATTTTTGTTAGAACTTTGTAAGAAAACTTGATACAAACGAAGCCATTCTTATTCTACAATAGAGATCAGAGGTGATAACAATGAAAGAAATTTTGAAACTGGATCATATCCAGAAATATTACGGAAATAGCGGGAATATTACAAAAGCAATTCAGGACATTAGCTTTTCCGTTCAAGAGGGAGAATTTGTAGGAATCATGGGAGCATCCGGTTCCGGCAAGACTACCCTGCTCAACTGTATTTCCACCATTGATACCGTCAGTGCGGGACATATCTATCTGGACGGAACCGATGTGACGGAAATCAACGAAAAACAGATTGCCCGGTTTCGTCGGGAGAATCTTGGATTTGTATTTCAGGATTTTAACCTGCTGGACACTCTGACAATCTCGGAAAACATTGCCTTGGCACTGACTATCAACAAGGTTCCCGCAGGCGAGATTGATGGGCGGGTGCGGGAAATGGCCGGAAAGCTGAATATCACGGATATTCTGGATAAATATCCCTATCAGGTGTCCGGCGGTCAAAAACAGCGGTGTGCCTGTGCCAGAGCTATTATCAACCAGCCAAAGTTGATCCTGGCGGACGAACCTACCGGCGCGTTAGATAGTCACTCATCACAAGCCTTGCTCTCCACAATCCAGAGTATTAACGAAAGCCTTGACGCCACAATCCTGATGGTAACACACGACGCTTTTTCGGCAAGCTATGCCAATCGTATTCTCTTTATGAGGGACGGGGCGATCTTTACGGAAATCCGTAAGGGTGGTGATTCCCGCAGGACTTTCTTTGAAAAAATCCTGGATGTCCTCACCATGATGGGAGGGGGCATGAGCGATGTACGCTAAACTCATTTTCAAAAATGCAAAGCGGTCTGTGAAGGACTATTTGATTTATATTGTGACCATGACACTCTGTGTCACCCTGTTCTATGCGTTTTTGTCTATCAGCAGTACCCATTATCATCCGACCATTGGTGCGGAATATAATATTTCCCTGCTGGCTGGAGGTATGAAACTGGCAATTTGCGGGATTAGTCTGCTTTTGTTGTTCCTGATCCACTATGTAAATCGTTTCATGCTGAGAAAAAAACAATCGGAGTTTGCAGTTGAGGCAACCCTGGGAATGGAGCAAAAAACCATAGGACTGCTCTTTTTTGGAGAGACTTTTTTCCTGCTCATATTCTCTGTGTCGGTGGGAATCCTTCTGGGGATGGTCGTTTCTCAGGTCATTACGGCTATGCTGCTTGCTTCTTTTGGGGAACCCTACGCTTTTTCTTGGTCTTTTTTTCCAGATACCGTGCTGCTGACCGTGGGCTTCTTTGTTGTTTGCCAGATTCTGGTTGGAGTCGGGAATGTCAGAATTCTCAATAAAAGTAGGATTATTGAGCTTATGACGGCAAACCGTCAGAATGAAAAACCGCTTCATAAAAGCAGATGGATGCCGATGATCTGTATTTTCTATGGCATTCTGCTGCTGTGGATGCTGGAGGTAGGTACTGTAAAATATCATTTTTACTTCGATTCCAGACATCCGCTTCCTGTAAAGCTCATGTATTGGGGGAATGTCCTTTTCCCTGCACTGACGCTGCTTTGGGCAATCGCAGGTGCTGTTTTACACAGAAAAATAGGGTTTTCCCGATATCTTTGCGGACTTCTGGCTGGTGCTGTATTGACCGCTATCCCGATTTTTTCCATCGCAGAACTGGAAAAAGCCTACTTCCTTGGATTTGACGCTCCAACTCTGAATCAATATTTGCTGTTTGGGGTTGCGGATATTTTGTTTATCATTTCCGCAGTCATGTATTTATCGAATGCGGCGCTCCTATACTGGAAGGAGTCTAAAGTGTCCCGCAAATATCATAATACGAGTTTATTTCTGTTTGGACAGCTTTCCTCTAAGCTGGCTACCAATACGAAAACGATGACGATCATTTGTGTGACCCTGACTTTTTCTATCTGCTTGTTTGTCATTGCGCCGGTTTTGACAGGATGGAGTCTGGGCTATTTGGATAGTCGGGCAGTCTATGATATTCAAATTTCAAGCCGCTACAACGATGTTTATGAAGTGGAAAATCTTCCGGATACAGACTATGAGGAAATTACTGCGTTCATAGAACAAAACAACATAGAGATAAAGGACGATTTGACTTTTTCGGAATATCTTCCTCAAAAAAGCGACTTTTACCAGCGGGTAAAGTACGATTTTCCTCCCTTGGCGATTGCACTGAAGGATTATAACGCTGTTCGGAAAATGTTGGGATATGAACCTATTATCTTACAAACGGATGAATTTGCTACCCACTGGCATCGTGCGGCAGAGGAGAAGGATATTGAAAACTACATCGCTGAGCATACCTTACTGGAAACTGACGCAGGCACCCTGAAACTCAGTGAGAACGCCGTGTTTCAGGAGCCTGTGGGGGAATCCATCTATAATCTTTATACAGATGTGGTGTATATCATACCTGACGAAATAGCGCAAGTCTTGCTTCCGGTACAGAGCAACCGATTTGTGATGACTCAATATCCGCTTCCCTTCAAAACGGCAGAAATGCTGGAACAGCTTCTTGGGCGTTCTTATCCAGAAGATCCTGATAAAGACAATCTGGCAGGATACAGTACAACTGTCCATACTACGGAAGTGAACCGTATAATCGCCCTTAACTTTATCCTAAAAGCGTCCTTGATCTATGGTGCAATTGTGCTGATGGTGATGTGTCTTACCGTGCTGGCTCTTCAGCAGCTCCTGGATGCAGAAAAAAACAACTACAGATTTTCGGTTCTGCGAAAAATGGGAGTGGAAGAGAAGGACCTGCATACTTTGGTTCTAAAACAGCTTGGTGTTTGGTTTGGGATGCCGATCACAGCGGCAATCGTTGTAGCAATTATTGTGATTGGCTATTTTCTTCAAAGTGTTTCTGCTGAAATCTCAGCTTATATTGGCTGCGGAGCCTTGATGCGGCAAATAGGTATCATTGTCGGGATTTTCGCTTTGCTGCTGAGCTGCTACTTTCTCAGTACATGGCTGCTGTTCCAGCGTTCGATTCGCAACAACTCCAACAGCGGAAGGTGATGGGATATGTACTGGAAGTTAGCAATTCAAAATATCCGCAGAAGCCTGCGAGATTATATCATTTACTTTGTGACACTTACCTTGACTGCGCTCTGTGATGTCCTTCTATTTAGGGATGAGCTGTTCTATTATGAGAGCTTCGGTCTGTTTGCTGTTCTAATTCTGGTTCAGTTGGCAGCGACTGGAGTAGCAGCGTTTCATATTTATCAAGAAAAAAGAAAAAAGGAAAATCTTCATCATCAGGCATAAGTTAATTCCTATACTCTAAAAAACTGTTACCATGCTGATCCGAAAATACCTTTGCAAACTTGCCCTGATTTTCATACCCCACACGTATGGCAATATCGATGACTTTCATATTTGTGGATTCAAGAAGCTCTGCCGCTTTTTCCATGCGCTTTTTGCGAAAGTACGAAAGATAGCTGTCTCCGAGAATTCCCTTGATATACAGCTTAAAACTGCTTTCGCTTATCCCAAAGCGCTCCGCCATCTCTTTTGCTGTGACTCTTCTGGAAAGGTCACTTAATATAAACTGTTCTACATCTTTTACAATCGCAATCTGCGATCTTGTAAAATACGTCTCCATTTTTCTGATTATGCTGTTTATGATGTGGATTGTTTACAAGATCTTTGGAAACAAGCATTCTGTTCAGACTTGGTGTACTGATTGAGCCGGTGACACTTTTCTTTGGAATGAAATTGGAAGCATTTTTAGCCTTTTTCGGCATAGCAATCTGTTCTTTATTTGTGCAGCCTTTTCAAATTTTTCAAGTGATTTCTCGTCAAAATTACTTTTCCACTTCAGTTCCATAATGATGCCTGGATACTTCTTCTCTCTTGGAATCAGACTGATATCGTATCTTCCATCTCCCGACTCTCTATTCGATTTAATCTTATATTGATTATCCATTAAAGCAATCAGCCCCAGAACTAATCCATGATAAAAACCTTCCGCTCCTGCATCATAAAAACTGACGGATCGATCCATATACTCGGCTATCGCTTTCTGCAATTTTTCCAGATCGTTGGCGTAGAGACTTTCCGCAATTCGATTTGCTGTCGTTCTTGTGATTGCACCTATCTGTAACAAATGAGCCAGAATCTCACTCTTATAGACCGCCGCTATCTCTTTGTTCGGAATGGATACCTCACACAAATAAATACCATCTGCCTGAAGTTCCTTCCTTGGGGTTTTTAAATAGCCCGCCACCAATAAAAGACTGTAAATATTTGCCGGATCTTCCGCAAGCGAGCGATATATTACGTTTTGATCAATTCTGGCAATGACACTCTCTCCCTGTAACAGAGCATACAATCTCTCTGTAATATCATCAGTTGCAACTTTAAGAAAATCTTCCAAAACTTCATTCTTTCCGGTATTTACCCAATATGCCTGTGGAATACATCCTTTTGCAATATAATTGATTACTGACCATGGATTATAAATTTCCTCATTTCCAAATAAATAACCATCATACCAGTCTTTCAGTTCTGTTTCTTTATCCAGAAAATCATAATATCTCAGCATTTCATGAACTTCTTCATTTGTAAATCCAAAATATTTGTCATATTCCTGATCCATTACAGAATTCACGGTCAGATTATTCAATCCGCTAAAAATGCTCTCCTGTGCAATACGAAGAATACCAGTTAAAAATCCATAGGAAAGATTTTTGTTATCCTTAAATGCACCGGAAAAAAAATTGCGCATAAACCCTATGATTTCATCATAAAAATCCTTCGAATAGCCCTCCTGAATCGGAGTATCATATTCGTCAATAATGATAATCGGAGCTTTTTCATAATATTCGGTAAGCATTTGCGATAATTTTTCCAATGCCGATGTCAAATCAACTTCCGAAGCGTTCCCACCTAATACTCTTGTAAAATATTCTTTTTCATATGCTGCAACACGTTCGCTTTCCAGCAATTCCTGATGTCTTCCATACTCTGTCTGAAGAAGACTGCCGATTTTATCAAGTGTAGCATCCCAGGAATCAAATTTTACATCCTTAAATGTAAGAAAGATCACCGGATATTTTCCCTGATGCATGCGATAGGTATCGCCACATTTCCAGATTTCCTTATCAGAAAAATACTTACTTGTATCTTCATCCGATATTTCAAAGAAAACCCTTAACATATCCATATTCAATGTTTTTCCAAATCGTCTCGGTCTGGTAAAAAGTGTTACCAACGGTTTCTGATCCAGAAACTCTTTGATCATCATTGTCTTGTCCACATAATAATATTCAGACTGTGCACGCACATAATCAGAAATTCCAATAGGCAATGCCTTTATCGTATTTTTTATATTTTTCTTCACGTATCGACCGGACATAACACGACCATCGGCCGGTTTCTTTGCATCTTCCGGTATCTTCCATGTTCTTCCTTCCTTTATCGCCCCGTGTACTTTACCCGATTTACAGAATGTAGTCACTGTTCGTTCTGAAACATTCCAAATCTCTGCCATTTCTTTGCTTGACTTCATCATTGCTCATCTCCGATCCTGCACTTACACGCTTTTCTATTGTTTATTATAAAAGATTAGCGGAAGAATATCAATTTAATTTTGGCATTCTTCCGCTAATTATCATTTTCTTAATTTTATTGTAACTTCTATTGCTTTACTTTTCCTGTATCTCTTTTGCTTTTCTTCGCATAGGTCTGAACATAAAAATTTCCTCCTGTATACCATATCTCTTTTTCGATTAACAACCTACCACCACCATTGATCTTTATAAATCTTCTTTCACCAACACATCCTTGCCGGAAAAGGCAAAGCCCAGCTTGTAAATATGTTCCGATTTGATTCCTGCTGCATGAAGATCCTTCTCATACCCCTTCTCTTCAATCTGACGGAGAGCGTTGTCCGCAGTCGTTTCCAGATTCGTTTCCGTTTTCTCATCATGCACTTTAAATTCCATAAGAAATGCATCCATATTATCCTGTAAGGGATACATCGCAATATCATACCGTCCTCGTCCGCTCTCCCTGTTTGACACGATGCGATACCTGTCCCGTAGAGAGACGATCAGTCCCAGCACAAGTCCATGATAGAAATTCTCCGGAGCTCGTTCCGAAGGGCGTTTTCCAACATCAAAATAACTCATGGATGTATATGCGATATCCAACAGTATATCGTTCATATCACAAACATTGTGCTGCAACAATGCCTGCACAAAATCATTATAGATTGCATTGCCATTGTCAAACATAGCAAGCACCTCGTAACGAAACATCTCCATAACTTCCTGATTGGTTACTGATACATCACATTCTGTAATCTCCCCATGTTTCACAACGTAATCGGCCTTTATATATCCGATTGCAAGAAAAAGCGACCACAGACTGTTTTCATCGCCATCAAGATACTGAAACGTTACATTCTCGTTAATCTTTTTGTGAACAGTTTCTCCCGCCATCAGCTGCTCAATTTCATGCTTGCTTCGCACCGGATGCTTTCTTATGATTTCCCCAATCAGTTTATTACTGCTTGTGTTCGTCCAATAACAGATCAGTTCCCCCTGTCGCAGATAATTACAGATCGACCATGGATTATAGATATCTTTCTGGCTGCCAAAAATAAAGCCGTCATACATTGCCTTTACCTTGCTAAATTCCTGCACATTCTGGCATTGTAACGCATCAATCACTTCTTCCTCTGTAAACCCGAAACAGTCACTGTAAGCATCGCATGTAACCGTATCTACCTCTATATTATTCAAATCCGAAAAAAGCGAATTTTTTGTCACCCTCGTCACTCCGGTTATAATCGCCCGGCTATAATAAGCATTCTCCTTAAATGCCGCATGAAACAACTGGCGACAGGTTCCGATCATCTCTTCCCAGTAACCATCCGTATACGCCTCCAGTAAAGGTGTATCATATTCATCCAGTAAAATGACAGGCCAAATCCCATAATACCGGTAAAGCAGCCTGCACAAACGCGGAATGGCACTCTCTGCTTTTGTCTCATCCCCCATCTCCAGCGCTTTTTTCATTCGCTGGTATACCGCCTTGTCTTCCGCATCAAGTTTTTCTCCCTCCATCAGATAGCGGTGACTCTCATAGAGATTGTAAAAGCTGCTGATCATTCCACGGATTGCCTGCGCATAATCACGCCCCTTGCAACTTCCAAAACTGACAGAAATTACCGGAATCGTTCCATAGAGTGTTCTGCAGTCTTCTTCCGTCCACACCTGAAGCTTCTCGAAATATTCGGAATGTCCCCCAAAACGCGGGTCCAAAAAATTTTCAACGGTACTAAGAAGCGTGGTCTTTCCAAAACGCCGCGGTCTCGTTATAAGTGTCACTTTTGACTCACTGCGCAGCCACTCCGCAATAAAATGTGTCTTGTCTACATAAAACTGCCTTCCACATGCAAAATCACGAAAATCCTGATATCCGCATCCAACTTTCATATCCAGATATGGATTTTTCTTTAAGATTGCAGCTAATCCTTCCCTGTATGCAAGCAAATGCTTTCTCTCTTCTACAAGCCGTTTTCGCTCCGCAAATTCCATCAGGATCTGCGCCCGCTCCGACACTTTGACATAATAACTGACTGAGCGGCCATCAACTGTCCTCTGCACATATGGCTGTTTTTTGCCATTGATCGTCTTGTAAGTTAAGGTTCCCTTCGGCAACTGCGCCAATCTTTTTTCTATTTCACGAATACGTTCCCTTGGATTTTCCATATGCATCTCCTATAAATAAGTGTACGCATCTATATAGCAAAATGGTTATGAGTGGTTATACTTATTATATAACCACTCATAACCATTGTAAATCATAAATCTCACTTATCTTTCATTTATTTACATGAAAAATCTGCATAGCACCATAGGTGTGCGGCAATGTCGGAGCCGATGCCTTTCTGGACGG
>OHZJ01000786.1_pt1 | contig 13269 bp, 10 predicted proteins | sample 1580411 | NCBI WGS metagenome assembly OHZJ01 (sample SAMEA3882519, study PRJEB24775) | human gut metagenome | biome: human-associated habitat; feature: intestine environment; material: feces | place: Netherlands | collected 2009/2010 | reverse complement strand
TCTACACAGGAAACATCAAGATGGATGGAGATTATGATTATATCAATAACGGAAGGCAGTCCAGCACTCTCCATGTGGAGAGTGAGGACGGCGTTCATTTTGGAACAAAAGAAGTAGCCGTTTCCTGGGAGGATTATCCGAAGAATTACACATGCCACATCCGTGACCCGAAGGTCTGGAAAGATGGAGAGGAGTATCGCATGATCCTTGGCGGCCGTCAGAAAAGCGACCAGGGTGCCGTACTTTTTTATAAATCCGAAGACCTGAAAAACTGGAACTTCGACCATGAGCTGACCACAGAGAATGCTTTCGGATACATGTGGGAATGCCCGGATTATTTTACCCTTGAGGGACAGGAAGTACTTTCTGTATCTCCACAGGGACTGACAAGGGAAGAGTTCCGTTTCCAGAACATCTATCAGTCCGGATACTTTATCCTGAAGGACGGAAAGCCGGAGGAAAAAGATTTCCGGGAATGGGATCACGGTTTTGATTTCTATGCACCCCAGACATTCCAGGATGGAAAAGGCAGACGGATTCTCATCGGCTGGATGGGAATGCCGGATGCAGATGAGGAGTATGTAAATCCTACAGCGCAAAGTGAAGGATGGCAGCATTGTCTGACGGTTCCAAGGGAAGTTACGTATAAGAACGGAATGCTTTATCAGTATCCGGCGAAAGAACTGAACGGGCTGAGAGAGAATGGGACTTCCATCAGCGGTTCCAGCGTGGAGCTTCCGGTGAACGGACCATTTGATCTGGATATTCAGGTAAAAGGTGACCAGGGCAAGGTAAGTCTTGGGGAAAATCTTTTCCTGGAGTATCAGGGCGGAGATGTGATCTTAACTCTCTCCGAAACAGCCGGTGCCGGACGTAAAGTACGTAAAGCACATGTTCCATCCGGTAAAGTTGAAAGTCTCAGGATCCTTGCGGATACTACAGCTGTGGAGATCTATGTAAATGGCGGAGAAGTGGTTTTTTCCACCAGATATTATCCGGAAACGCAGGCGCAGGCTGTGAAAGTGGAAGCAGCGGATGTTGATGGAAAGATTTATGGGCTGAAGAATTATGTGATGGAGTAGGTCTTCTGCTTCGGAATTTTATCGAATCAACAGCGAAGCAGTTATTCGGAGTAGAGCTGCGTAGCGAATGCGGATTGCGAATATCCGCTTGACTATTCACAGAAATAAAAAATAAACGTATAATAAAGCAGGTGGGAAAATCCGCAGCCGGAATCCCGACCTGCTTTATTTTTTAATATAAGTGAAATACATGAACCGTGCCGGCTGCTTGAGTATAGAAGGACGGCTGCTGAAGAAACGCCGGTGGCTGTCTTTACATAGAAAGATGCTGGTTGACGGGATATTTGCTTTACAGGATGGCAGATATCCGGGGAGATATTAATGAAGATGCACTGGCATATTGGCATTGTATTGCGGGGATTTTTTACAGAAGAGGAGACAAATATGAATTACACGTATATCGTGCAGTGTGCAGACGGCACGCTCTACACCGGGTGGACAAACTGTCTTGCCAGGCGGATGAAAGCTCATAATGAAGGCAAGGCAGGCGCCAAATATACACGGGCCAAGAGACCGGTAAAACTGGTTTACTATGAAGGTTTTGCCACAAAGGAAGAAGCCATGAGCCGGGAGTACCGGATCAAGCAGCTGACCAGGGAGAAGAAGCTGGAGTTGATGAAGTTTTGAATGGCGAGAAGCATTCCGACATTTCAAATGACTTTAAATGTGTGGATCATTATGCAGCGGAACTGAAAGATAAGGATATGTATGTTCTGTTGAATCTTATTGGTATCTCAGCATAACAACTGAATCAAAGGTATCCCCATTGTCGATCCACTGACAGCTACCATCATTTTTTTCACAGATATCTTCAATTATGGACAAGCCGAATCCATGGTTGAGGATATCTTTTTTTGATGTTTTGTTGTTGAATGGTTGTGCCGGATTTTTGCTGTTTTGCATGTGGACAGTAAGAAAACCGGCGGACATTTTTGATGTTACAGAGATAAACGGTGCTTCAGAACCGGAAGCGTTGCAGCTTTCGATTCCATTATCCAGCAGGTTGAAAAATATACTGCTCAGTTCCGAAGAGGGAATGTTGGATTTCTCCGGAAGAAGAACCTCGTAGGTAACTTTGATATTTTTCTGCATGGCAAGAAATCTTTTGTCCGCAAGGATGGCGTTGATCAGGCTGTCCTGACAGATGGGATGGAAACGTTCTCTCTGAAAATCATCGGTTATGGCAGGCAGGTAGTCCTGGATCTTATCATATTCGTTCGTTTTCAGGTAATTCTGAAGTGTCTCGAGTTTCCGGATGGTAGACTGCTGGAATTCTAGAGTCTCCTGCTTTCTGTAAACAAACAGCTGCTCCTGTTCTTTCTGTAACTGTTCCTGCTTCTGAAGAGCCTGAAACTTTGCTTCTTCCTGAGCATTTTTGAGCGATCGTCTGGCAAGAAGATAGATTCTGCGGTAAGTGAGGGCCAGAAAAAAGAGAAGCATTATCTGGCAGAACAGAGCATATTCCTGCAGCAGAGCCTCCAGGAAAAGAGATGCCTGAACACAGAAAAGTTCTATAAAAAGAATAACAAAGCCTCGTTTCATAAAGTCCTCTTTTCCGGCGGAAGTTCTGAAAGAATTGTTTTCAGATATGCATCTGCCTCATGATATTTTTTTGCGCGGATCAGATAATTCAGTGAAAAAAGATGGTTTTCCATATCGTGATTCCATTTTCGCACAGATCGATATTCCTGTTCCATTTCGGTTGTATATTCCAGCTGTTTCTGAAGAAAGCTCATTTGCTGAATCAACAGTTCGTGTCTTTTTTCTCTGACAGAAATGTTGTGAAAGGCTCTGGCTATGATCAGACAGCAGAGAAGATTGAGAAACCAGTATAAAATGATCAGCCATTTTAACCAGGGAGAATTTTCACGGTATAGCAGTATTCCCATAAGAAGTGAAGATGCCTGTACGGGAAAAAGGAGTTCAGCAATGGTGGTCAGATGAATACTGTGGGAATAATCCCGGATCAGAGGAACCAGTTTTTTAATAAACAGCAATGCAACGAAGAAATCTATGGTCATTAAAAAAAGCATTTCACCGGATGTATAAAGCAAATTATAACGAAACGATTTTCCGTGGTGTATAAGAGTGTAAATCGGCAGGGTAAACATTACAGCGATATTTTCAGAAACTGCCAGAATACATATTAGGATCAGAAATGTGGAAATCTTTTTTTTCAGAGGATCGGAAAAATAAAAAACTGTCATGAGAAGAAGTGTCAACTGGATAAGCCAGGACCCCATACTGGGAAACCAATATTTTGACATACCGGCAGCTGTCATCGGAATCATAAATGAGAGAAAAAAACGGATACGGTTTTTTGAAAAAAAGCTCCGGGATGGCGTAAGGATACCAGTGCAAAATCGGACACAGATATAGGAATTTATGAAAGAACTCGGAAGAAGAGCGTATAAAATAAATTTCAGAAACTGTGGCATGAGAGTACCTTCTTTCTTGGAAATGTTATAGGATATCAGAGCAAAATACGAAAGTCAGTCTTTCGGAATCACAGCATCAGCAGAGAAAAAGATTTTTTAACATTTTCATAATGTGCGCGGCTGACAGGAATCTGCTGACCGGTGGTCAAAGTAATTTCTACATGCTGAAGCCTGGAAACTGCATGAAGGTTTACGAGAAAACTTCTGTGGCAGCACACGAAAAAATCTGGAAGCTGTTGCTGGAGAATATTCAGTTTGTCACGGACTGTATAGGTTTCAGTTTTTGTATAAATAAATGTTTCACGCAGATTTCGTTCCAGATACAGGATATCATTTACCGCAATTCGGATGTGAGAATGTCTGATCTTAAGTGTGAGAAACTGTTCTTCATTTGTCTGGAGATTTTTAAGTGCAGCATCCAGTGCAGCCGGCAGATATTCGTTAAGCCGGTTTTTGTAAATGAAGTAGGTGTGCTTCGTGGAATAGACATCGGAGGCATATTCCAGATACTGACTGATAAAGATCAGCTGTGTCCGTGGATTCTCTCCGTTTATTATCTGGCCAAGTTCAATTCCGGAAACCGTTTCCTCTCCCAGAGAAATATCCAGAAAAACAATATCATAAGGGCATCCAATCTCAGGCAGAGAAGTTATAAATTCCTTTCCGGAAAGGAAGGGATGCAGTTCATAAGGTACTTTCAGAATAGTTTCGATATTTTTCTTTATAATTTCCACAAAGATCTCACTGTCTTCGCAGATTGCAATTTTCAACATACGCATACTCCAGAAAATTATTCGGCTGCCCGAGGCAGCCGTAGTGTCGTTATATGTCAAATATACATGAAAACAGGTGGAAAGTCCAGTGAGAGGGAAAAAGCAGCGTACACAGACAAAATGTGAAAGTATGTTATATTACACTGGTAATTGTAAAGAACAGAAATAAGAATGAAGTTATTTATTACCACTTTTGGGCTATTTATGCAGAATGGTTGAAGTAAGAAGGTTCAGGATGTTATGATTAATTAATAATAGTCAAGGAAGCACATGCTCATTTTTTAAAGAAGTATGTGCTTTTTTGGTGCGGATTTTGTCGAAATGTTTTCATTGCGTTTTCGCCCATATTGTGCTAATGTAAAGAAAAAGCATTTCATTTCTATTGATCTGTGCGGAACACTTCCGTATCTGTAATTCACCGGCCATTCGGCTTTTACAAAGAAATCTCAATGCTTAAATCACATGATCACGCAGGGAGATTTCCGGAAGCTGTTTTTACTGTAGGATTCTCCCGACTGCCCAAGAAGGAGGATACTACATGGAAGAAAGTAACATCGATGTATTAACTGCAAACCGGATGTATAAATCCCGGATCTTTGCAATGTTGTTCAGCGACAGGAATGAATTGCTGAAACTTTATAACGCAATTAACGGAACCAGTTATGATGACCCGGATCTTCTCCAGGTGAATACGCTGGAGAACGCTGTGTACATGTCCATGCAGAATGACGTTTCATTTATCATTGATATGCGGCTGAACCTGTATGAACATCAGTCAACTTACAGTCCGAATCTGCCAGTCCGGTATCTGCTGTATGTGGCGGATGTGTATTCGGATTATACGAAAGATATGAATCTTTATGGAACGAAAGCTGTGAAACTGCCGACACCGAGGTTTGTGATCTTCTACAACGGCCAGGCAGAACAGCCGGACCGGAAAGAATTGAAATTGTCGGAGCTCTTTTCAATTCCGGATGCAGACCCGTCTCTGGAACTGAAGGCAGTCATGTTAAATATCAATAAAGGTCATAACCGGAAACTGATGGAAACCTGCCGGACCCTCCAGGACTATGCGGAATATACCTTCCGTGTAAGAGAATACGCAGCGGAAATGCCACTGGATCTTGCAGTAGAGCAGGCAATCACAGAATGCATCAGCGAAGGGATACTGGCAGATTTTCTGAGAAAAAACCGAGCGGAGGCGAAGAAAGTGAGCATATATGAGTACGATGAAGAACGGCATATGAGACAGACTCGTGAGGAAGGTATGGAAGAAGGATATGCCAATGGGTTTAGTCAGGGAATTATCCAAACCGCAGTTAAAATGCTGAATCTCAAAGAATTTACAGATATTCAAATTCGAGAAGTTACAGGACTTGACCAGAAGCAGTTGGATGAGCTGAAGAAGAAATGAAATAAAAATGTTGTAAGACTCATCAGTTAATAATGGTGAAAAAAGCACATGCTTATTTTACAATTTATTTTGTAAAGAAGTATGTGCTTTTTTATTTCAAAAAACTGTATACACGCAAAGTGGAACAAATGTGAAAGCAGCCTCCGTTACACTAATAACTGTAAAGAACAGATGGAGCAGACAATTAAAAGGAGGATGCAGAAATGAAAGATACGGAGATTATGAGCACAGAGCAGATGACAGCAGAAGATGAATCCAATAGAACAGAGCAGACGGCAGAACCATTTTTGATTCCAGATATGTCAGAAGAAGATACTGAGGATGAAAATTTGGAGGATATGGTAGATATTGACAGCCTGGTCGCAAAAATTGATGCCAAAATCGCAGAACTTGAAAGAGAAGAAAATGAATTCAAATCAGTAAAAGAAATCATTTTTCAGAGTATTAAGACGACATTGGAGGACCATCATATTAAATACGTATGCAATCCGGCTCAAGAATGGGTAATCGAAATCAGTTTTTCAATTGATAATAAACCATTTCATATGCAGATTATTTTTGAAAATGAAAAAATCATCGTTCATTCTGTTTTCCCTTTCAGAGTCCAGGCAAATTCGCTGGCGTTAGTCTGTTTACATATGGCAGAATTTAATAGAAACAGAGCATTTTCCACTATGCAGCTGGATATGGACAGTGGGGAAATCAGTATGAATTATACCTATCTTATCAATAAGGCAGACAACTATAATGCGGAACATTTTTGGACGTATATGCTGTCCTTTATTCAGCCTTCGCTTGATACATACGTAAGACTGAACCGTCTCGCTGTAGGAAAAGTTTCAAAGACTAAAAAAGAGTATTATAAAGCGCTGCTTGAAAAATCTCTGGCAGTTCTTAACGGGGAAGAAGATGAAGAGAATATTATTTATGGAGATGGATGGGTCAAAGACTTTTTTGATCGTAAACAGGCACTTCTGGAAAGATTAAAAGCAGTAACTGAACATAACTTACCAGATGACACCTCTGAGAAAGTGGAAGAAAAGGCTTCTTCTTTTGATGAAAATGTTAAAGCAGAAGCGTTATCAGGAAATACAGATATGCTTCTTCCATTTGAAGGACTTGATCGTTCTTCGACAAGCGGAGAAGATGACTAGGGGGGAGGGAAAACTATGTTGGCAAATAGAGATATGGCAGTGGAAGCTGCAAAAAAAATGGTTTCAATGCAGTTTAATCTTGCGGATGGGCTTTCAGGAATGGACATAGGGAATGCCGGATATTTATATGAGACAGACTCTTCCAATGAATTTGAAAATAATCTTGTAGAAATTGAAGGTACGTATGCCGGAGCAGGGAAAGAAAGCGGAACCGTTTTATTAAAATCTGAAAATAAAAAAAATACCCTTGTGATGGTTAAGGAAACAGTATATAGCAGATCTATTACCAGTAATAAGAGCATTGCAACAGGTGAAAAACTTTATGTGATTGCAGTTAAAGCAGAAGGCTGTTCGGTTTATGTTCCGGTAGTTGTTTTGCGTGATTCGGAAAAAGAGTATTTTATGATGGTAAAAAGTTTATATGGAAGGACAATTGCTATTAAGGATTTCTACAAACTGAGCGTAGAAGAGCAGGAGTCCATCATGGTTCAGACAAAAACCGGTCATCATAAGAGATATTCTTCAGGAGAGGAACTTTTTACTACCAAAAAGAATCAGATGCTGAGATATGCATTAACCAAGGAAACGTATCCTCCGGATACGCAGCATGTGATCGAGACTATGTTTAGGTCTTCAGGGGTAAAAAACAAAGCAGAATTGCGGCAGAAGTATATTTTTGCAATCTCGCCTGTATATAAGGACAGAATTCCGGTAACAGAGAAGTCATTTAACATCCTTAAGAAACGTTTTTATAAGATGAACGGACCTAAGCAGCAGCTCAAAGACATTTTGCTGGCGACGGAAAGAGCAGAAAAAAAGGGGTGTAAGCTGTTATTCGTAGGAGCGCCAGGAGTGGGAAAAACCAGTCTTATGATGGCGATTGCGGATGTAATGAATATCCCGTTTGAATGTATTCCTTTAAATGGTCTTTCATGTCCTCTGGAAATTGAAGGATTGGATCCAAGTTATGATAATGCAGACGCCGGAGCTATTGTAAGAGCATTTGCGGCTCATGGGACGTCGCAGATGATTATCGGTCTTGATGAGTTTGATAAGATGAACAGAGAGACAAGGGAGGGTGATCCCATGAGCGTCTTTTTAAGGCTGTTTCTTGGTGATCATTATGATAAATTTTTACAGTGTACGATCAAAACTGACAATACGGTCTTTATTGCTACTGCGAACAGTATTGAAGATATTCCAGAACCGATCCGAAACAGATTTGATGCGATCGTATATTTTGATGAATATTCCAGGAAAGATAAACTGGAGCTGGCTAAGTGCCATATTATTCCGGAAGTTCTTCAGAATTATAATATTTCAACAGAAAATATCAGATTTGAAAACAGAGCAATTGAAAGTATTATTGCAAATTACTGTGAAGATGATGGAGCGAGAGATCTTAAACATAATATTGAAAGAATCGTTCGACGTGTGATTGCTTCTGGTTTGACCGAGTCACAGAAAGTAGTTACAGAAGAATATGTGGAAAATGTTTTAGATGAATTGGTTAAAGAGACACCGGGACTTTACTTTAATAAACACCGGGAGAATTACACAGAGCCGGTTTCACAGGAGATTAAGAAATGTATTGCGGCATCCCAAAAAGCATCATTTCATAATACGGATCGCTATGGAACAGAAAAAATGAGACAGAAGTTAGGATATCTTCTTGCCTGCAGAAAAGAAGAAAAAACATATCTGGATGAATTTGACCCGTTAGTTCTTTATAATACTTTGCATAAATCGTTGTTCGGAATGGATAATGTTATTGATCAGATTACAAGATTTTATTACACGGAGTATCTTCAGGGAGGCAGCGGATTGAATAAAAATCTGGCGTTATGTGGAGGATATGGTACTGGTAAAACATCTATCGTAAAGTACATTGCGGATGCCATTGGATATCAGTATGTAAAGATTTCGCTTAACGGAGTAGATGATATCAAAGAGCTTCGTGGTTTTTCACAGACGTATGCTGGCAGTGAGCCTGGACGATTTATAAAAGGAATTAAAGAAGCGGGATCTACCAGGATTGTGCTTCAGCTGGATGAGCTTGACAAATTAAATTCCAAATATGCAACAGCAATTCTTGACTTGCTTGACCGGGAATTTACAGATAGCTTCCTTAATGTCCCCGTTGATTTCTCAGATGCTATTTTTGTTGCTACTGTAAATAACTGGGGTGATGTGCCAGCAGTACTGAGGGATCGTTTTTTGGTACTTAATGTAGATGGATATACGCGAACCGAGAAGAGAAAGATCGTATCAGATTATATTGTTCCCAAATTGGAAAAAAGTTATGCTGACAGTGGAGTAACAATTGCATTTGATGATGGGGCAAAAGAGCTTCTTTTAAAAACATATGCAAACTCCTTTGGTGTGAGAGATGCGGAAAAAGCTGTTCAGCTTATCTGTTCTGGCAAACTTGTTGATCAGGCTGCGGAAAAAGATTCAATGCGAGTTATTATTAACAGGGAGGATGTAAAGAAGTATCTTGGAGTAGAACCTGTTCCAAGAGGAAATTTTCCAGAAGAGGCTATCCCCGGTATTTCGAAAGCATTATCGGTATGCAATGGGGGAATTACAGGAAGTACTTTTGCTGTTGAAACAGTACTTACAGAGGGAGAAGAATGTCTTGAAGTAACAGGGCTTCCAAAAGAAACAGTAATGGATTCTGTAAAAATCGCCGTGACTTATATTAAAAAAAGATATCCAACATTTCTTAAAGAAAAAGAAATTCATATTCATTTTGGAGAAGGAGCCATTACAAAAGACGGACCTTCGGCTGGTGTGGCAGTATTTACAAGTATTTTATCAGCAGCAGTGAATAAACCGATTATGGATAAAAAGGCATATGATATTGCATACACAGGTGAAATCAGTTTAACAGGAGGGATCTTTGCGGTAGGAAGTATCTTTGAAAAAATTCAGGCTGCATGTGATTCCGGGTGCAGTAAAGTGTTTATTCCGATGCAGAATTATGAAAGATTGGACGAGCAGAGACTGGAGGAATTTGCCTGTGACGTGATTCCTGTAAAACATCTTTCGGAGGTTGTTGCGGCAATTTATCCTGAATTACAGTAAAAGTAATAGAGAAAACAATAATGGAGCATGAAAAATATAGAAGTTTTTTCAGGCTCCATTTAGTTTTGAAATAATAATTATTTGTAAACACAAAACAAATATGAAATACAAGACTGCTATACTTAGTATATAAAAACACAAAAGATTAATTTTACAGAATGAATGAGGGAGGAAGAAGAGATGGGACGCTGGGGATTTCATGCATATGTGGGAGACAATGGAGATATTTATCATGAAGAAGATATTTATTTTGCGGATCAGAAAATGTATGAAGGGGAATATGATCCGGAGGAGTGGGGAATAAAAGATAATAAACAACACTTTCCAAACAGTACCACGAGATTGGCAGAACCTGTTGATAAGCGTGGTTTCCCAACAGTAATACGAAACAAAAAAACTGGAAAGATCGCGGATATTAAGGTCAATAGAAGTGGAGTAAGACTTCCAATCCATGCGGGTTCCTGCCCTCAGGTTAAAGCAATTTGTTTTGCGCTTCCATCAACTGGAAAGACAACCTTTTTTTTAACTACGCTAATGTCACAGAGATATTTGAATGCTTTGGCGGCTGTAAATTCTTCATTAAATTTTACAGAAGATCTTACGGAACCCAATGGCCCGCAAAATCAATATAGAAAAAAGATGCGGGAATTCGAAAGGCAAAGGTTGCTTCCAGGCAATACATTACCAGGTCAGATGGTTACATATCCTTATTATGTTTCATCCAGAGAGAAACGGATCCTGTTATCAATGACAGACGTATCAGGTGAGGACTGTAAAAATTTAAAATGGAATGCATCCAGAATTATCATGAACAAGTATTTTTTGGTTATGGTATCCGCAGCTGATATCATTAATGCGGATGGAGAATACGTTGAAATGATTCAAAAGCTGATAAATAATCTGAAAATACACCGCGTGGACAAAAATTTTGAAATCCTTTTTATTATTACGAAAGCAGATTTATTGTATGAGGATATGGATTTTGAAGATACTACAGATTTTGATAACTCAATAGAGACTAATAATAGCAGGATAGAACTTATGACCCATTCAAATGGCTTTGATAGGAGAAGATTTGAAAGAAAAGAAGAGATTATTAAAGATTATCTGAGCTACAAAGCTCCAAACCTTATCAACAATTTAACACGCACTTTTAAAACCAGGGTGCATTATTTTCTGATCGCATCCCTGGGTACAAGTGTCCAGGGGAATCAGTATGATAGTTATAAGCCGTATTCGGTGGACGAACCGTGGGTGTATATATTATTCAGGGAAGGTTTATATCCTGAAGCAGAGGAAAGAAATACTCCTATTGTAGAATATTTGTCACGGAAACTGAAGCAGGTCCTGAAATTGGATGAGGAATGATCTGGGAGATTGGAGGTGGAAAAAGAATGATCAAAGAATATATTACCACTTATGATCCGGCACGTGGAGGTGCATATTTACGGAATATTGGCGGATTGACAAAAAAGGAAGTGAAAAAAATTGCAAATGATTATATCAGTATTGAACCAGAAGAGGATATTCTGACAGTATCTGTTTTTCCTGTTTCTTATTCTACGGTTTCCATTGCCACTACCAGAAAGAATGTAACAAGAGAAGAACCCAGAATGCATCCGGTATCACATGGGATTATAGTTAATAACAAAAGTGTTTCAGTTGAGCTAAAAAGAATGGAAAAGACTGGATTTTCATTTTTAAATCGGGAACTTGATGAGCATGACAATCCTGTTTGTGAGGGAAAACATGTTGAAAAGAAAGCATATCCGGAGAATCATACGAAACAGGATGATGCTAGAAAACTCGATGATTTTTACAGAGTTATAAAAATTATTGAGAACAAAGAAAAAGTGCTTTTACGGATGGATAAAACAGAAAGAACACAATGGTTGGTTTCTTTATACGATGTGCTTTTGCCGGAAATGATAAATAAAATCTTTATTTCCATGGGTGAGTGTCCTGTAAATCCGCCTGACATTTTAATAAGAGATACCATCAATGTTCAGAATAACGAAGATGAATATGAAAAAGAGAATTTACATCAGTTTGAAAAGGAAGGACATTTTTTTTGGAAAAAATATGGGAATTTTCCCAGGTTGGAAAAAAATATAATAAATAATAACAGCGAAGGTAAAAGAAAATTAAAAAAGTGTTATTACATAAGGTGTAAATATAAGCTGGCTAGATATGATGGAGCTGAAAATATAAGAGATGTTTTGGAAGAATACGAAATATTACTGGAACTGTTAGAGAGAGAGCAGTCAGAGGATCCGAAAAATATAAATGTATGGCTTTGTCAATTACGCAAATGTTTTGTCTCAGAAGATTTATTCAGAAGAATGCTGGAGTCAGAGTTTCCATTTTTGGATAACTCACAACAGATACAGCAGGTACCCGTCACTACAAATATAAAAAAGGATCTGGCGGATGAGTGCATGGAATATGTTGTTAAAAACAAGATGCCCGCTGGATTTCAGGAAATAAATTCTCAGGATGAATGGAAGGAATTTCAATTGAAGATCAGGAGGAAATTATTGAAACATGAACTCAGGAAAGGAGAATACGAACGGTTTGTGACTGTACTTTTTTGGGCATTTCAGTATTCAGCGGATGGAAAGGCAATAAGACAGGGTAATTTATTATGGTCTTCTTATGATTTGAGGGAAATCTGTATCTTTATCCAAAGGCTAAAATTTCCATTGAATTTAAAGCTTGGAAAGGCAGTCAAAACAAGATTGTTTGAATAATAAAAATATATTTGCTGGGGAGGAAGGAAAGATGGGAAACAGGACGGATAAAAAAGGCTATTTAGGTCTTATTCTTGTACTTGGGGTTATTACAGTTTGTGCTTTTTTTAAAATCATGCCAAAATATCAGCTGAAATTATTTGAAACAAAAATATCAGCCAGTGTATTTTTTATTACATTGTCTTTATTTTCAGTCATAGGTGGATTGGTCATTTCAGTGAAAAAAGAGAGGAACCTGAAGAGTGCACTTATAATATGGCTTCTCCCATGCTTAATATATTTAGGCGGATTTTATTGGAAATCACTGACATTCTGGTATATTACACTGTTTCTTATCATTGCTGGAAGTTTGCTTATGACTAGAATATCCAGAGAAATTGCTAGATCTTCTATGTCGGACAATGACTCATACGTAGTATTGGGCAAAAGATCAAGAGATATCGTTGTAAGAGCTATTATCTGTTTTGCTCTTGCAGCTGGAGTTCTTTTGGGTACATTTATCGAAAAGGAAAAAATTTTTCCCCAAAATACCAATACCAAACAAGATTATCAGGCTAAAAAGAAAGCAAAT